>Ga0065711_1033759_pt1 | contig 24884 bp, 11 predicted proteins | sample Hoacrofraction12_FD_59098 | JGI IMG/M metagenome (GOLD analysis project Ga0065711, IMG submission 59098) | Hoatzin crop microbial communities from Cojedes, Venezuela - Epithelial fraction 12 v2 (version 2) | ecosystem: Host-associated > Birds > Digestive system > Esophagus > Crop | place...
GTTCCCTGGGTCCTCCTTCTTGCCCTTTTTGAAGCTTGGAGTGACATTGGCTTTTCTCCAGTCCTCGGGCACCTCTCCTGTCCTCCAGGACCTCTCAAAGATGATGGAGACTGGCTCATCAATGACATCCGCCAGCTCCCTCAGCACTTGTGGGTGCATTCCGTTGGGGATAAATAGCAGCATAAATAGCAGCTTGACCAGACACTAAGCGGAGGCAAGATTCCAGGAACGGGGTGCAATTCAGATGCGATTTTATTAGCTCACCTACTGTATGTTGTCATTGTGGTAATCCATATATGTGAAGACTGGCTCTAGGAAGCTGTTTACATCATCCTCTGTGTGTTGTGCTGAGAGCCGCTTGACATGCTCTTCTAAAATAAGTATGTTTACAGAGAAAGGGAAGAGGACTATTTATTTAATATCTTAAGATAACATTTCCTATTGAGTCAGGAACTTGACTCTCTCTGCTGAATGGTCAGTTTGTCTGGGAATCTGCCAGAATACAATTTCTGCAGTCTTGTGTATGGAGTCGTCCCTGAACTGTTGGAAGATAGTCCTTCCCTGCCCTCAAGCTAAACCTGTATTAAATCTGATGGAAAAATTCCTTCTTTGCCTCTTGTTCTCTTCCAAACTCCCCCTCCGCTCCATCAACAACTGATGTGCATATCAGGATATCCAAACTCCTGCTGCATACATCAAGGAAAAAGAGAGCAGTTGTGCAAAATAGACTGTGAGCCAGTAAGTTTCTGCTGCGTTTTTTTTTTCTTACAAGGTAAAAGGGTGAATTTTCTTTAGAGTGACTAAATATCTCTTTTGAAATAAAGCTTAAATCAAGTATCTCCTATCATCAGGCCTGATAGACCTGGTAAAGCCACGTTGCTTTGAGACTAGGTGAAACTGGGAAGTTTTTTTTTCTTTTTTCTTTCTTCTGAAACAGCTTCTGGACTTTTAATTCCATTTTTGGGGGGCTGGTTTATACTCTTGTTATAGTGTGTAAAGGTTTTTCTCTAAATTGTGTATTTTTTGTAGGCATTTCTCATGCATAGAAAGACCTATTTGTGAATGACTCTGGAACTATAATATGTCTCTTCTGTTTGCTGCTTTACAAGTTCACAGACACTGTGTGGTTTTTCATACGTATAGTTTCCATTACTACTCATAATGTTTGTTAATATAATTTGTTAGAGCTTTGGAATTATACAGCATTGCCACCATGCTCCCTTTATTCTGTGATCCTTGGGAGTGAATTCACTAACCAAATGTAGATCAAGTGACCTGTAAAGGCCGCTTCAGAGGAAGTGGATGCCTCAAAATCCACACCCTTACTCTATTTTCACTCTTTCCTTCTGAAAATAAAGGAGTTCAAGCAGCTCTAGATTTCTGCTTTACTCAGAAGACTCTGGTGCATAACACTACATTACAGAAACTTGCAAATCCTAAACTGTCTTGCATCAGATTCTTGCTAGGATCCTTTATGCTTTGTTTCAGTGCAACTGCGTCAGATAATGTCCTTACAACTAAGAATCATGTCCTTAGTCTTTATTTTTCTCTTTGAGAGTTATTAGATATAGTGCATTATTTTATTTGTTTGCAGTGAGCTTAGAATAGCGGTGTTGCTAGGATGGTCAAAATTTGGAAAGGAAGCCAGTGTATAAGCTGCCAACTTCAGGTCTAAGTTGTGCAGATCCATGTTTTCCAGTTATATATTTGTTATTTGTCAGTGGTGTTGTGGTAATGTGTAGCATCCGCCAAAGCGAGCAATCATGAAAATATAATGTTGGCATCACTAACACAGTGAACCATGAGACTGGAACTTTGAAAACTCAGAAAATAACACTCTTCCATGAGCAAATATTTCCAAGCCTTCATGCAAGGCAGTCAAATTTTACTGGAGTTTAAAATCAGTGAAGAAAAGAATTCTGGTGCCATTGCAGTTGACAGTAACATTTCACTGGACCCGGGCATCAGCAGACTTCCTGTTGCTCAGCATATACAGATCTATTAAGAATCCTCCATTTCATGGCATTTGCCTACAGAAAAACTGAATAATTTCAAAATGAAACATTAACAGCTCAGAAAAATTAACAAAAGATCTGAAGCCAAATGCGTATGGTTGGTTTTTGGCTCTATTAGGTTGATGTAAATAATTCAGAATGTTGTCAATGTCAAGCAGTGTTGCTTTTTGAAACTTATATTGGGAAACATTGATTGAGGGAAGGAGAAGAGGAAAAAGTTTATCAGGTGTTCTTTGGATTCTGCTTATCGGGTTCAATTCAATCATCTATCTCCTCCTATCTTCTGTCATCAGAGTTCTTATTCATCCATTGGCTCTAGACTTAAGCCAAGTGCTTCTGAACTATACTATCTCATTGCTGCAGCTGTACTGTGCCTAGTGGAGTGGGAATTAGGCCTATAGGTGTTACTGGAACAAAACCAGATAACAAAGATACTGGAAGAAAAAAAATTCTGACATTTCATGAAGTAGTGCTTTGCAGTTGATACATGAAAGTGAACTTCTTCCACGTGTTCCGCCTGAATGATTGGCAAAAATGTTAAAAAAAAAAAACAAACACACAAAAAAACCCAAAACAAAATACAAATGAACAATTGGAGGGCTGGAGGGAAGCTATACATGTTTGTAACCAGAAAAGCAGTACAAAAAATTTGAGTGTCCTGTATGCTGTATAGCTTAGTGTCTAAGCAATGAAAGGTCAAGAAGAGAAGACAAACAATAAGAAGTAATGGAATTTATTTGTTTCAATCATGTTTAACCTTCATAGTTCATCAAGTCCTTTATCCTACCCAAAATATATACTCTTGACTTTTAGCTTAAGTAACATGTAAAATTGTGAGAGCTTATTGTTATTTCTAACAATTTGCAGTTCATTTATCTATAGTATAATTAAAAAAGGAGTTTGAACTCTGTTTCTTATGCTTTTGGTAAGGACATAAATTTGGAGCAAAATTTGCATAATAACATTTGCTTTTGTCGATGTTCAGAGCAGGAATATAATTAAAAAGGTGAAAGGCTTAAGAGATGATGGTTCATAATGTACTTATTAAAACTCTGATTAAAATAAAATGTCTAAGGAAAAAGGATTAAGCTGTTTTAGTGTTTCATTTTTGATTTTTCCCATTATATATACGGTGAGCAGATGACTCAACAGTGCTGTAAGAGAAAAAGCATCCTAAGCTACTGCTGCTTGAGCAAACCTATTCAACTGGAGTTTTTAACAGCTGTTCCCAAGCTTCATTAAGGCTCATTATGAGTTGTCATGTAGTAGAGAACTTATATTTTCAGATGATCTGTGCACAGCAGTAAAGATAAAAGTCTATCTTAAGGCTGCACTAAAAAGAACAGAAGATGGTACATATTAAAAATAGATTACTGAAATTCCCTAATTAGCTAGCATAGACCTTTAAAGCAAAGCACAACCAGTGAGTTTTAGAGAGAGAGATGGGAAAAAATGACTCATCTATGGCTGGACTCTCTGATTCAAGCCTGACATAGTCATTAATAAGGATTATTTACCAATTATCCTTTAATAATATGTGCATACTTAAACACATGTTTGTGTGTTTTTATTTCCCCAAAATCTAATGTGCACCTGCTCTGTTAAGAATGATCTTCACATATGATTTAAGTGACAACAGAAAGGAAAACATTAACTCCAGCCTAATTTTTGATTAAAACTGTGCAAAATATTTGATTCTAAATTGATACATTTCATTAATTCAAGTTTTGAATCTGAGTGGAGCTTCAAATGTGAATACTTCTGACTTTTGGACAGGGCAGAGTGGGGAAGGACAACGGTAATAACCCACATCTCAGTTTTGCAGCAATACAAGTTGATTTCCATGTTTCATGTAGCCTCCTACAAATTACTAATATTTGTCCCTCCTCTATTTGGAATGGTAGGAATTGTAGGCATTTTGAAGATAGTGACTATGTCTTCCACAACAAAGCTAGGAAAGGACATGTGGCAAGATCAGCAAAATTATTTCGCTTAGAGAGAAACGATCAAGGTGAGAGAAGCCTTGGCTCTAGTATTTTTATCCTACACCTTTTCCTTGAGGACATTCTGCAGTATAGGAATAATGCCACTCATTTGCCTGAAGTGATGATTAGGTGTGAAATCTTGGGACTTTTCTGAATGTGCTGTGAGCAAGGAAAGGGCAAGGTGCAGATGAGGCGGGAAGTCACAGAGCAGACATCTCTCCATTGACTCTGGAGGGGTTTCCCTCATTTTGAGAGGACTGAGCAGGATCGGGCACCCGAAACTAGAATTTCTGCAAATTCTTCTACAAGTCTCGCTGGTAATCTTCTGATATCTCATTGTTTTGATATTTACGATGAGGTGCACTAATATTTTCAGTCTGTTCTGTTGGTGTTAAAAAAAGATGTGGGCAATAAATTGCTTTCTAGGAAGAACAGCTATAGTTTTTTATGAACTTGTAATGACAAAAGAAAAATCCAGATAAAATTAATCTGCTGCTGCTGGTCTGTGTCACAGGCACCATTAAGCATCAGCCTAAAAATAAGCATTTCTAGTCCTGCTGCTATTATTCTGCCTGTAATGCTCAAATGCAGCAACACTTACATCCAAAGTTGGGTTCTGATGGGAATAAAAGTCTGATGTTGTTTGTCTTCATAAAACAACTCTTCCTTTTGTTGAAGGTGTTTTTATTCGGATCTTGCAGGTATTTTCTAATCTCAGTACTGTCACTGCCCTTAATTTCTAGCAAATATTGTGCAATAGGTAATTTCATCGGCTCTATTGCTTGTTCATTTCATAAAACTGGTACATTATCTGGTATAATAAATAGGTTGCTCTCACTAAGGATAGACCATCTAATGGATATAATGATGTCTTTCAGACCAAGACTGAGATGTGTTGACAGAGCAACATACTGTACTTGCATAGTGCCTGCTTACAATAAAGGCTAATAATAACTAGAGTCATCAGTGTCAGCTTCCTCTGCATAAAAATTCCCTCAAATTGTAACATTCTGTGAATCAAGTGGGGGGAAAAAAACCCCTGAAGTACTGGTTTCCTACTGTGCCACTAGAACTGGGTACGAACAGGACCTCTTCTTTTTGGAAATGATGCATGGTGGAAATTCTGTAAATAGGAAAAGCACCTGAAGTAGGTGAATGTTGTGAAACAGCAACCTCGCAGCTGGGGGAAGCTTGTAGATACTCAAACATGAAAATCCCTCAGGACACAAGGGGAGATGTGAAAGTGCTCTGTGTAGAGTGCCTGAAGATACCCTTTAACAAAAAGGTCTGGAGGAGAGGAGTGTAAGTGTCCAGCAGGAAGACACAGAGGGCACAGAAAATAAGAAACCACCAAATCACAGGAAGAGCAGTATATAAATGCTGTCAAGAAATCTTTTATCAAAGACTAGGTGGGATGGAGAAGGCTAGAAGGGAGAGAATATGAGTGAGAAGAGAGAAAGACAAAACGAACATTTTGTTCTTCTTGGAAATATGTTCAGACAGAAGTTGATTCATTTATAAAGCATATTCTCCAGGCAGTTAATTAGCTTTGTCAGTCAGCTGTCATAAACCAGATTATTGAACTGTTTCATATTTGAAATTCTTTAAACCAACATCTTGACATTGCCAGTAGGTGTGTTAATAATCTGAAGACATGAGAAGAATTTATTAGCTTTGGTGTGCCTGTCTGTGAAATGTAGTAGAGAGTTAACTTCGTATTATCCAAACACAGCTTGAGCTTTCTCCTGAAAGGTTCTAATTGCATTTTGAAAATGCTATTAGCTTACTTTGAGGTGGCAAATAGCAATGTCGTTGTGTGGGAGGTTCTGTGTACATAATAATGAATCCTAATGGAGCAAATGGCAGCTTCACAAGTGACGCATTGCTAAAGAGAAGAGTGAAATGGAGAAAGAACTTCTATTATTATTTTCAGCTAGCAGTTTCCAGCATTCTCTGCAATGATCCAAGTGCAAATTTAAGATGCTTTGATTGCTGTCTAAATGCTGAGTTGGTGCTGAAAGTGTGTTGTAAATGGTCATATGGGCCTACCTGTTTGGCATGTTTTCTTTCTCCTAGTAAATTGAAAGTCTTTATTCACAATAGAGCTATTGATTTCAGCAATACATATTTCACAGGAATATCTAAGTGTGCGTGTGCAGCAGTATTTACTGTTTAAACTTAAGGGCTTTCTTCCTCCACCAGCCTGATCAGTCGTATACTTCTTGTTTTTCCTTTTGACCATACTCATCACCATATAAATTTCTAGATTTTATTTCTAGATAAACAAAAATCTTATCTATCTCATATGAAGTATCCATGTCCTCCAAATTGGAATATGTTAGTTTTTTCGTCATTTAGATGTGAGTGTCCTGTCCCATCTCCCTTTTTGACTACTGACTTAGTCTTCTGGACAGGCTAGTCCCTGTTTCTTGTGGTTACTGTGAAATGTTTTCAGCTTTAGTCTCTTTGCTAAGTTGAACCTTGTTTCATTTAATTTATTAACTTCTATTTGCTGCATTTTATTCTTTTATTCCATTCTATTCATGCACATATCTGGTTAATGTTCAGATTTTTTCTTATGTGTCTCTTAAATCTGACTGATTCCTCTCTTCTGCTGATTTCTTCATGAGATGAGCCATCTCAATGAGACCTTGTGTCCCATAGCAACCAAGAGGATGCAAAATGCAGGGAAATCCTGCTCAGATCTTGCAGCTGCTAAAGCATGCCTAGAAAGGCTGCGTTCTTCAGGGAATTTAACTCAAATAATGAGATTAACTCAGATCACACTCTACCATGTACAGAGCAATATTTTCCTGAAGTCTTAAAACTTTCCCAGATTCAACTCCCTTGACCAGTGAGACTGGCAGAGACCAGTAACGAGTAGCATTCCTCAGGGGCTGGTATTGGGAACAGCACTGTTTAACGTTTTTGTTGGTGACACTGACAGTGGGATTGAGTGCACCCTCAGCAAGTTTGCTGACAACACCAAGCTGTGTGGTGCAGTTGACAGGGTGGAGGGAAGAGATGCCATGCAGAAGGACCTTGACAGGCTTGAGAAGTGGGCACATTTGAACCTAATGTAGTTCAACAAGGCCAAGTGCAAGGTCCTGCATGTGGGTCGGGGCAATCCCAACACATAATTTTCATCCAGCAACATCCCAAGTCCTTTTCTGCAGGGCTGCTCTCAATCCATTCATCCCCCAGTCTGTATTGATATAGGGTACTGCTCTGATCCAGGTGCAAGATGTTGCACTTGACCTTGCTGAATTTCCTGAGATTTGCATTGACCTGCTCCTTAAGCCTGTCAAAGTCCCTCTGGATGGCACCCCTTCCCTCTAGCTATCAACTGCACCCCTCAACTCGGTGCCATCTGCAAAATTGCCAAGGATGTACTCAATCCTACTATGTCATCAATAAAGATATTGAACAGTACCGATCCCAGTATGGACCCATGAGGGACACCACTTGTTACTGATCTACATTTGAACATTGAGCCTTTAGAAAGCTCTAACTTTAGAGCCTGCAAATATTGTTTTGTAGAGTAAATTAATGGACTGTTTTGACAAGTGACTTCATAGCTGACTGACTTGTTTCCTTCATGTGGGATTCGACAATCTGGAACTTTCCTCACTGACATTGCAACCAGTGGACCAGTGCATGGGTGAATTCGGAATGCTGTCACCTGAATCGGTACTCAAGACATGCCAGTTGGAGTTTTTGGGGAAAGATATGTAGAGTGGCCAGCTATCCTCTTTCGTAGTTCTGTCATGAGATTATCATCATGAGAGCATAAAGCATGAGAAAAAAAATCAGTATTATGTACATATTTTTCTATGACCAAGATTTTCTCAATTGCCTTCTAACAGAATCCTTTCTTGGATCAGTTTTATAGTGTATGATTCATGAAGAATAACAAGAGTGTAAAAATATTATGAAATTTTCCTCTTATGTTCTCCAACTTCGTCTGGCAGATGGTAGTACTGCCTGTAGATCATTCTTTACAAAGCTAGAAGTGCACAGCTCTGCCAACTTTATCATGCTGTACTTCATGCTCATCTCTGGCCGGCTTTCTACATCCACTTATAACTAATAGACTCTGAGGCTCAGCTGTGCATCTAACATTCAAGACTTAAACCTTTCTTATCATCTATCTTACCTCTACTTATCTTGCACAAGTAGCCTACTCTGATGAGGCGATAATTAAGCTCTCAGTTTCTCTTTTCAGTCCTCTTCTGACAACCCACTTATCTTCTGTCTCTTTATTTGAGAATTTTGGTAAAAATTCATTGTCCTTCTCCCAAGTTCCCTATGCATATCTGTCTTGTGTCTTGCCTGCACTAGGCCCCATTTGCTTTTGGAATTTGATCAAAGATCTGCTCACTTCATCACTTCTCTTGTAGTTTATCATTGTGTCATCTTCTGCTCTTGCCACTCACCTGCCCTTCTGCTTCATACTTCTGTTCAGTGAAACACCTGTATTTAAGTAAGCTTGTGTGCCCTTTTACAGTGCTAACTTTCTCCTACTTCTATTCAACTTCAAACATAAGTCTTTTGGGTTGTAGTAGAATGCTCTATATTTGATAATCAAATTATATTCAATGGCTTCATCGGGTATGCAGGTAGTCAAGACAGAAGATAAACAGCTAAGTTAGCTCTAATGTCTCACAAGATTCGGATTGTGTCCTGCTCCTTTAAAACTGTAACTTCAGTATAATTTGAAATATGCACAGTAGTTATAAGCCGGTATGTTGGAGGAATATGTGAGTTAATCACCATTATAATTTTTACAGTATTACATACCACTGATTTTATTTTCACCTGATCAAAATTTATAATTACCTAGTATGTCAGTCTTTAACATTAGAAGATGCGTGTGCACTGAACAACATAAATCTTGAATATCTTATTTGGAGGGGAAAAATAATGATAATAAAAAACCTGTGCTCTAGAAAATATGTCTTAGGAAGAATACACGTAAAAATAGCTACAGGAATTGCATGTTCTGATTTTGGGAGACTACCCTGCAAACTGAGGAGTGGTAATCATAGTGTTCAGAAATAAGGACCACTGATGCAAATTTGTCCAATGAATGGTCATGCAAATTTCGTTAGAAACTTCAAGGCATCCGGGATTTTATTACATATCTTTTAAAGAGATTTTCCATATCCTATGTCACTTTGCATATCAGCCTGTATGAGAAATGATGGCATTATTCCACAGAAAAGGTACCCTTGAATTTCTTCCTCTGGCTAGAATTTTAAAGAAAGATTAAGATAAAAAGAATTTTTAGGATTCATTTTGCAATGCTGCCTGGAGGGTTGATTGCCTAAGTTTAATGTAAATCATTTTGAAAAGCTTGTTCTCTCTCTCTTTCTCTCTTTTCTTTGTCCTTGGGACCATAGAAACACTGGTTACTGTTATTACTGATTTATTTGTAGTAGCACTAGACCTCCTGCTTATTCTGTTTGCAGACCGTCATGTTAATGTCGCTTCCTGTGTAAAAGAAAACTTTTGCTCCTTATAGACTGGGTATATTTGAATAACTGGAGAATTACACAGCAATGGAAAGCAAATCAAGGGGTCGTATAATTTGCTCACTTCTCGCAAATTTTGCATGCTCCTACAGTTTGAAGAAAGCAGGCTGAGCTGCCTCTCACTTGCAGGGTCTCATAAGAGAATCTGAAGGAAGAACGGGCACCATCAGTTAAGATTAAATAAAAAGAAAACCCAAACCAAACAAAATCCAAAGCCCTGATAAAATCCACCAAACCCAAAAGAATCACCAACAGATGAGGGCTATCTCTTTATGATCTGCAAATGTGTGTTTTCTGATTTTTAGCTTAAGGAGAGAAAGTGTTTATTACTCTAAGAATTAATAATGAATTATCACCAATTAACACTAATCCAGCAATGCATTAATTAATTGCACTTCTTTGCCTAAGGTCAGTTCTTTATGTGAATTATTTTGATTTGTATGAATTCTTGGACTTCAACAGATAGCTTGGTTTTATGAGAGGAAGAAACTTCAAAACGGTTTGTTTTTTTAATAACTTCTTTGATAGTATGATCCCATGTATAGTATATACTATGGAAATACTGAGTACATATAAATTTTGTAGTCAAAATTGGCAAGCTTGGCCAACGTATTTCAAACCCCTCTCTTTGCAAGATGTAAATCCCAACAGCTGATTAATTTGAATGTGAATTTCTCATGTGAGAATTTTGTGCTGTGAGGAGGATCCAAAAAATCTTAACCTGAATAGAAGAAACCATAATGATTTGAAAATAACAGTGAACAAGGATCTTAATAACTTTCAAGATCCATTATCCGCACTGATTTATCACTAGCAAACTAGTCACTTATACTTTACCATATATGCTAAATAGATCTGGAATTTGATAAACTTGCAATTATTTGATTAGAAAATATTTGATTGTGAAATTGCATCTGACTACTGAAAATGTTGCTAAGTTTCAAGCCTTCTCTTAAAGCTATTCGAAGTTGTTTATATTACATCTTTTAGAAACTATATAATTTTGAATAATCCTTATTTAAAAATAGTATTTTTGTTCAGAAAAAACACCAAACCTTTCTGAAAGGTCTACCTCTGTTTATAAAAGAATCTAATATTTTTTTGGTTGCTTTCAGCTGTGATCTTTCAGGAATTTCTCAATACTTTGACGAGATCTAGGTGCTTAAAACTTCTTTTAACTATTGTAAAATCACACATTTTCCTTTGTAAGCAGTAGATTAAGGATCAGTTATTTTATACTGGTGAATGCAAAAGAGCTATCCCTACTTGAGGCTGAGGAAGTAGGTAGATGCCTGCAGCCCACCAGCTGTCAGCGTAACAGAGTAGTTGCAAATGATGGTGGATCCACAAGGCAAAGGGTTGCCAGGCTGTGGGGTATCACAGCCGTACCTGCTGTAAACCCAGGCTATGCCAGCTGTGTGATACCAGGGTCCCTCATGGGCAAGGGACTTGATTTACCCTATTAGTATGGTTTGAGTTGGAGAAAAGGATGCTTTGCTTCAGGACAAGTTTCTGAATGTATAGTATTTTATGGTAACTGCCTTGATACACTACCTCTGCTATAAAAATGCCACTGAAGCATTCTTATTTTGAAATATGGTGACAACTTACGGATATTCTTGCTAAAGGTTTAAGTATGCAAAATCCTTGAAGGCCGACAGACATCTCAGAGGTTTGTTCTTATTCTTTTTTCTCCTTCAATATAAGAAAAGGAGAGATTCCTCCTTACTCTGAAGGCTGTTAAATTATGTTTGTGCTGTTTGTTTCAACATAATCACTTTGGCTTACAAAACTGATAGGTATCTTTAATAAGGAAAGAGAAAATGCTACAGTTGATTAGCTTTCCTGGAAATCTTTTAAAATCATCTTCATACCTTATATTTTATTCTCATTTAAATAGGTTTTCATGTGGTGTGAAACATTTGTACCTACACTTCTGTAGGTATTTTTGTGTATTGATTCTGGTGTTTTTGCTTCGTACTTTAGGTGAAGGACCCAATTTTGCTTTTATGCCTTCAGTTTGCAGTCAGCTCTCAGACTGCTTGTAAACGTTAGTTGCCTAAGTCTAATGTATGCTGTAATCAAAGTAATGTACTATGTCTGTTAAATTTCTTCTTAGAATCATTAGTTTTGTTTCATCATTTGTGTGTGGAAAAGTGGATGAGGGATGGACTTGAAAGCAGATGTGTTTTTCAGCTGTCTTATGTGCTATAACATTAATCAGTCTGAGAAATTATTGATACATTTGTTCGTTCCAGGTTGTCTCTATTGTGGAGAGAATTTGGTGACTGAGGCTGGTGCTTTTGACACTCCTTATCCAAAGAATGTAAACATGTACAATTTAATTGACCTGAAAGCCATCAACTCTTGTTTAAAAACTTACTAGTCCCCTGGTAGGAGTCTCTCATGGATTTCTCACAGCTTTATGTTTCTAGTGCCCCTCTGGGAGTGTTCACGTTGTGGAGCCTCTTCAGCTCCATTAAACCGCTTTGGAAGTGCAGGCAAGTGTGACTCTGCTTTGTGCTTGTATTCTGTTTTGCTTTTGGTACTTCCAGGTCTTTGTCACGTTTTGTCGTTAGCACAGGTGGGCTTCTTTCGGGTACCGCTAACAAACAAGTGTTTAGCTGCTTGTTCATTTGACTTAAGTGAAAGGCAGTTGCAGTGTTCATCAATGTTTGGTGAGCCTGTGCCGGCATGTAAATCGAGAGCGTGCTTTCTGGGAGCCGCTACCCTGCTACAGCTTATTACACCCCGACTGAATCTATTGAAACATAATGAACTAGGATGTTATTAATTTTCAATTCCCTGTACATTTTAAACATGACCATGTGCATGAGAGAGTAGTGCTGAAGAAGTTCAGTGTCTAAGGACAGAAAAAGAATACTGCAGTGGACCAAATGTATTCTCTGACTCAGCATGGAATTTGAAGATAGTAACTTATCATTTTGGGGACAAAACCAGCTGATACAGGCAAATAATGATGTATGTGTTTTTAAGGTTCTTTAATAAAAGTGTTGTTTGGTAGCTCAAAAAAACTACAAGTTTTAATTTGCACATATTCCTTCAATAGAGTGAGGTACTGAAGGAGATATGAATATGTAACAGTTGCAGAACTGGTAAAATGACAGGACACCAGATACTGAACCGCAGTTATAATAGTTGAAGTAGGTTTTAAATGTATGGATGGACTATATACATATAAACTCATGTAATAGTTAATATTCATATATACTATTATGTATATTCAAATATTTATATATAATTTCAAATCCATGATTAAAATTTAGTCATATGTCTGTTATATATAAAAATAAAATTTCAGATTTTTGTGTATAGAGAGGGACTAATTAGCATACTGAAGGAGAAAATGGGAGATGGTTTATCTATACTGTAGAAAAATTGACATAGTTTTTACATCTATGGAGAAGAGAAAGAACTGAAAGATCGCAAAGGAGAGCAGAGAACCTACAAAGTTTGCAAAAGTGTTTGAACTAAATCAGTATTCATTGTGACATTTGATGGGAGCAAAAAATGTTGGAACAGCTCAACTGCTCTAAGGATGGAAAGCAAAAGGATAGAAGTTATTGATTCATAGTGGGCATAAATGATAGGTCACTTCTGAACCATGCAGATCAATATTAGGTGTGATTTTTATTTTTTTTTTGTTATTAATTCTGTGTCTAAATGATTTAGTGCCAAATTTCAGAAGTGGTTAATTCTTCAGTGGGACTGAACAGGAGATCTGGCTCATTTTTACATTCAAATATTTAGCCTAATTTAAATGTTTTCGGAGATCTGAGTTACAGCAACTCTTTCAAAGCTGAGTATGTTAAAGGGAAGGCAAGGCTTTCCAGCAGCATTCAGTTGAGGAAAGAGCTGGCTTTAGGTTGAGACATTACAGCAAGCACAGTGTGCAGGAGTGCAAAATATCTGTCAGAGCCATACTTCAGCCAGTCTGTCAGTCCTACCAGATTGCTCCTGTAAGCGGTCTGTGCTGGGGGCTCCGATCCTTGCAAACTTAAATGAAGGGATTGCGTGTCTGTCTCGCCTCAGCACTCTCAGTAAATGTTTTCCCTCTGTGGATTAGGTGGCTAGCTTTATTGTTTAGGTAGAAAAGCTGGCCTAGCAAGCTGGGCACTGAAGTAGGTCTGGAGAGATCTGGCACAGTTGCCTGGCTCAGATGGGGATCCTTTTTCCTTTTTGAGACATTGGCAAATCACTTGATCTGTGCCAGCTCCCCAGGTGCAATCTGCAGAGAAAAGGCTGCTAACCTTGAAATCAGCTGAAATCTGGAACAGCTTTTTGACTTGGACTAAAATCAGCAATCTCCCTTACCCAATCTGCTTTAAAGATGGAGGGAGAAAGTGAATGAAAGTACTATGGTTTCATTTCTTGGTCTGAGTTCCTGTTGTAGGCAATAACGGAAAATTTACCTCCCTGTCATGTCAGACTCATTCTTAAGCAGCTGTATCTAATAGAATTTTTGTACATAAAAATACTTGCAGTTTTTGGTTTGAGAAAGAGCCAGTAAGTAGCTGTTTCAGTGCAAATTCATGCTAGCACCAGTGCATGCTTCTTGCAAGCTGAGGTTTTACGTCACCCCCTATGTATCTCTTACCCAGATTAAATGGCATGTGTCCAAAACAGATTCTCTGGGGAACAGTCCATGGATATATTCCTGCAATTCTGTTGCTGACTGATTCAAAGATCAAAATGTTGAAAATAGTGTCTGACAGCTTTTTAATAGTAAAAATGCATGGCTGCGGGAAACTTTGTGATTTGCATGTTCCTGATCCTACTGGTATGGGTGACTGAAATATCTTGATTAGTCCACTGTAATCATACGATTTGCAGTACCAGGACCTAATGAGATAGACAGGGATTTTAAATGCCACTTCTTTTCTAATTCAGTATAAGAGGAGTCCTTTTGCTTTTGTTTCAAAAAGGGGGAGGGGAGGATGAAAGAGAGCTAGTACGGAAGGTGGAAACAATACACAATTTACGTACTTTGTTTCTCCATCCATCCCTCTTCTGTTTCTCCTTGCAATTATTTTAGTGCCAAGAAAGTAATTCATAAAGGATAATCAAATGTCTTCAAAAGACTGAAACTCAATGTATTATCCTTCTGTGCTGTTAAACATGACAGGAACTTACCGTGTAATAATGTCAAAGGCTGTCACTTCACTCTTGCATATGCATTGACTGACCACAGTGTGTGTATACTGCAAAACCCACAACTGTAACTGAAATGTGCTGCTGAAGCTAGTAGTCAAGGCTAGTGATAACCATGTCTTTGTACTCAGACTGTTGTTTCATAAGAAACACTTCTGCAACCAACAGTTTAGCTGCTGTAAACTGGACTTTAATTTTTATGTCATAGCTGTAAACTTAATTCTGCTTCTCTTGGTACTTTAAAAATGTTGTATATATATCCATTTCACACAACATAGTTGAGTTTTTTCTTTCACATGATTGTTGCATCTGTGAATGAAACTCCAGAGAATTTTTTTGAACTCATTTCAATTTTGATTTGGCAAATGCAACAGGCTAGTAGAGTTGGAATAAATGGTCTCAAAATGACATGGGATTGAATGCCTCCAGTTGTCATTACTGCTTACGGAAATAAAGGCTGCAGGATGCTGTGAACTGGCAAGGAAGACAGTGCAGATCTGGGATTCATTCCCCAGCTTTTGTCAATTGGCAGTGCTCTGTTGACTGTAGAGCTATGCTCCTACAGATCAGTGGGGTAACAGGCTTTGAGGGGTAGTCATGCCCTCATATCTGCATATGCAGATCACTCACCATGCCACTGATCATGCACAGCAGTATTGAAGTCGCTGCTTATCTTAGTGCATGTGAGAAAATGCACTGGCTCTAGTGTAACAATGTCAAGATGATATGTGCTTCTGGAAGAATTTTCTCATAGGTACTATGATGGAAGCACTGTCATCCCGTCAGGATGGTCAGATTATCAAATGTTTTATATTGTGTTTGCACATCATCCTCATGCTTACTAAAAAAATCAAGGCTTTCCACACAATAGCTTTATGTGAGGTTTCAAAATGGGCTAAAGTAAAGGTAGCACTTGATTAAAAAATGGCTTTATAGCACTGTGATTCTGACGAAGTTTGTTTTTTTTTTTTCAAGTGCATTTTCAATGGACATCTTCAATTTCCTTTTCTTTGTGCAGATTCACATTTCAGCAAAAAAATGAGCTACCCTCACATTAGCGAAATCTTTAAAATCTGTTCCAGAATGCTTTGTGGCAATCTCACTTAACCTAGAAGCAATATTGATGTCTGTCTTCTGAATTAATTATTTTTTTTAATTAATGAGACTCCCCACCATTATTCAAGCAACAAAATATGCACATTCGATCACGCTGTTTTACTTCTCTCTCTGCATGCTTCTTTTTAAGGTGGAATGCTTGCTGTGCTGAGAGTTAAACCTAAGCTAAGTGGATGTTAAGACACTTCACCTTCTTCTTACTTCAAAATTCTGTTCAGGAGAACTGTATTTTTTTTAAAGCTAGAAATTTTTTTTGAGGTGCTTGCTGAGGTACTTGCCTGCATACCTAAACAGGTAACGCAAGAAAATCAAAAAAGGATTTTGTTTTCCTTCACGACTTTACACTCCCCTCTTTTTTCAGGCTATTAAATATTATGAATATTAGGGAAAAAAAAATAAAAGGACATTCTACTTTTATGGCTTTATAATTGCTATTAGACGTAAATGAGGAGCAGGCAGAGCTCACCTCATGGAGTGTTCTTGATACGAAGTCACTGGACTACCCTGGAAAACGTTTTTGACCGTTAAGCTCCTGGCAAATCTAGTATTACTGGTGCTGAAAAAAACCCTGAGGCATTTTGGCATTAATGAAATTGAGGAAGCACCTTGTGACTCTAGTTTTAATCACTGGAATGTGTAACAAAATTAGCTGCAATGAATTTGAGATCAACCACAAGAAAAAAAGTAATTTCTACATAGGAAGAACTCTGTAAAATTATACATGGTAAAATGGAGTCATAGTACAGATTAATCAAGATTTATAGAATTTGAAGACATACAAGTTTTTATTGCATAGTGTTATTTTATTATAGTATTATTCCTGGAAGGAGGAGGAAATACTTCTTTTTTTCTTTCTGCATTCTGATAAGACCATAAATGTGGTGGGGGAAAGGTGAAATCCTTTCTAATTTTCACAGTGCAGAGCTAAGAATTATATCTATGTTGCATATATGTAGCTATATAATAGCTTCTAATCTGTAGCATGTGTAATTGGAGAACATTCAGTTTCCAACATGCAAAACCAAAATATGTAAGTTCAGTGTTTACAAGGTGCCCAGCTGTCAGTTCCTCTTAAACATTGAGTCACTGTGTGTGCATCTACTCTCTTTGGCTAGATGAAATAAAACTTTAGGGCTGGTTGCTGTGCTTAAGGACTTGCAGCTAGACAAACATGTTCTTCTTCCTTTAAGGTTCCCGAGTTATGGATTTCACTCTAACATTTTTCAGGCAATTTAACAGATCATTTGAAAGGCTATATGTGTAAAGATAAGTGTTTAGGAACATCTAAATTGCGTTTTGAATTTTTTTTTCAGCAATCACAGAACTGTAAAAATACTTGAAAAAAACGAAAACGAAAATAAATTAGCTTGAACTTATTTAATCACATGAGGTTAGGACCCAAGGACTTGAGAAAAACACAACAGACTGAAGGGTGGGATTAAAAAAAAAAAAGTGTTAACAACACTGCATTTAGGTTTTGGGGTTTTTTTTGTGTTGTAGTGAGTACTTGAAATAGTTATTGTAGGAGCTTCACGGAAATAAGACAAATGCATGCTTACTTTTGCCATACTTCAGAAGACGACTATGGGCATTTTAATATTGGTTAATAGAAAACTGACAGAAGCTTTTCATGCAAATGTTAAGTTAAAATCCAGGAAGAAGTGAGCTCAGGCTACTGAAGCAAAATATAATGGTTAATATTAGCTTTGATTCACGTTGCAGAACAAAATCTTTCCATGTTGTCCCAATGAGTTGACGGTGGGGAAAAAAAAGAAAAAGTTGAGAGTTAAAGGCTGGTCTCATTTCAGTTAAAAGTAGCAGTAAAATAGAAAGTAAGTACTTGTTCATTGTACACCTGTGATGCTAGCTGAACAGCAGTGAAAAACACTTTGCAAGGGGTTGAAATATGGAAGTCACTTAAAAACAATAGCACCAAAGAGCTGGTCCTTGACCTGCATGATGGCAGGAGTGGTGCTCTCATCTGTAGCTCCTGGCCCTCCAATCCTGACACACGAGGGAAATGCACCAGCTGAAACCTGCACCTGAACTGGGAGGTCCTCAGGATCCAGATACCTGTTGATTGCTTGTGCACGTGTCAAATCCTATTGAAAGTATTAGCCCATGTGCTGAAATTAAAACATGTTTTGCTAGATGACTGGGCAATGATGCGTGTGTGTGGCAGGGTGTGCTGCTTTGAAGTCTTTATGTGGCTGAAATACAGCTAACTGTTCTGAGACAAAGCTGGTGTTAAGCACTTGCGGAAGTGCTTCACTGAACCAAGACATAGAAACAACTGTAAGTTCCAGCTGGTGTGTACTTCATATTACAATTTTCCTAGCTAGTTAGAAATTGGGGTGTAGTCTCTGATCCACCTATCTTCATGTATGTGTTTTTGCTCTCTGTGTTCTCTTGTGCGGTCAGAAGGTAAAGATGTATCTGCATTTTTCACAGGACTTGGGTAAAGGTAACCAAGAAAGGGAGAGGAGCTGAAATGTGACCCTCCAATTGGAAATGCCAGATGCGGAAACAAGTTTGTGATGTTTATTCAAGGGATTTTCTCCTTGACAAAAGACACTTACGCTTACAAGGCTAGATGTCCCAGCAGCATATGATTAGAATTTGTGATGGCATTTGGATGTCCCTTCTAGACCTAAAAATTTTAATGCTGCTTCTGGCTTCTGTGTCATAAAATTTAAATGAGAACCTCTAAATCTTTCAGAGTGCCAAAAATATTTTGTAAACAGTGTTTTGCAGTGGAGAGCCTGGGCTTCTGAGATATTGAGAAGAGTTATTGTTAGACAACAGTCTGCTTCTAAGTGAACTTATAAAGAGGATATAGCAAAAATGGGAGAAATGTGAACTGCCTCCTAAATAAGTTGACTCAGTCATATTAAATAGAGAGTAGTGGATGTGAGACAAAATGCCATAAAACCGAGGTCTAGGGTTTATGCTGCAATGCGTGGAACTGTCTATACTAGGTAAATAGGAAACTGTTCAAATATATAATAGCCTCTGGTTTCAAGTTCATGAATTTGATGCAATTGACAATAAAGTCAATGTTTTAATTTGGAAAAATTCCAAAAGTTTTTTGCTGCTTTGTTGTTTTCTTGCAAAATAAATTATCTTTGTTGTTCTTAAATTTGATTGCAAAGGCAGAAAGATCTCTTTTAATAAATGCTTGCTGACGTATTTAGGTTACTATATTGATAAACTCAGTTAGGAACCAGTCTGACTTAAACCAGACCAAAATCATAATTTATAATTGCAGTTAGTTTGACAACCAGTAGGATAATGCCTGTTTCTTGAACATTTTTTCTCTTTTTCTGTTTAAGAATGGAATATGATTATTTGTTAACACTTATATTCAAAGCAATTAGGATACATGTTCACAGTTTTTTATTAATATTTCAACAAAAAATTTGAAACAGTTCTTGATTTAATCTGGCTAATGAAATCACTTTATTTCTTGTTGATAAAAGAATGCAAAAAAGTTTCTGTGAAAATTTGAAGGGAAACGTTTTGCGTTTTTTTTCTTACAGTTTTGTATAGATGGCAGGGGAATCAAGGAGCTTACGGTTGTGACTTCTTGGTATATCAAAGTCCCATTACATGTGCTCATTTTCAAGGAAGCAAATTTTTAACTTGAATAACTGTGTTTTCTTTTTTTCCTTTAAATATGCTTACAGTTCTTGAAAAGAAAATTAATGAGCTTAATTTTTTGCATTGCGTGATTGAAACAGTGCATACGCTCAAATGTTTTGCTAGTTTAGTGTAAAAACAGATAAAGACAGCACCTTGGTCTTTATTGAAAAGAAGTGACCAAAGAAGTTACTTATATGCCTACATGATAATAATGCAAATAATAAAGAGAAAACGAAACTCGCAACTATTACAATGGGGGGGCAGTGTCTCCCTAAAAGAAATAACTGAGGTGTATGTGGGTTTTCATGCATATTTATCTATAAAAATAAAATTACTTACAAGTGGAATTGTGAATGCTTAACAGACAATTAAACATACAGTAGGAAGACATTAATACACTTTGATTTAAAGAAAATCTCAAATGTTAGGTAGGTTCCAGAGGATTTTAAATAAGATAATGCTGTGCTGTATTTAATATGAATAAATTCACTGACTAGGATAATATTAATCCATTCAAGATAATGAAGAGCCTGATACAGGGCTCAATTAACAGCAAATTAAAAGAAGTGAGAAGTCAATTAGTGCCAATAGGCATGCATTTATAGACAATAGATTTTCTTAAACTCACTTTATCTCTTCTGATGAGATAACATGTTTGGTTTGTAACTGTAGTGTTATTAATGCAATGGAAGTATTTGGAGCATCTGACTTGCTACCATCTGGCATTTTAACTAAGGAAATAAGCAAACGTACAGTCAGCTAGCGCATATTAAATGGATGGAAAATAGTAGTTGGTAGGGCTCAAAATGTACCTATAAATTGGAAATCATACTAACGAAGTGGAAGAAAAATTAGTTCATTTTTGGAAAAAGTCTATAAACACAAATGACTGAGGTAATAGTGGTAAATCTTTGGGAGAGGGAGAGAAAACAGAACTGTTTGATCGTGTTGATCATATGCAGTTATATATTTGGAAGTAATGAATGACTGTCATATGTCCTTGGCTGGGCTTGGTAGTGACTCTAAAAAGTTGTGTCTTGATGGTACACATGAGCCGTGTCTGTCTACCTATCTGCTATAACGTCATTAGTTGTCTTCAAGGAGAAACCCAAGTCTGTAGCCTAGCAGATAGGAAACTGAGAAAATACATCTGGGGTTCTAGGTTGGCTTGTATGTGTTGTTTGGTTTTTGTTGTTTACTCAGTGGCAATCACCGTAGCCCTTTTGGCAAGTGTCAGCATGGTCTAGTCTTTTCCCTTCCCTATGGCATCCTGCACTGCCCCAGTCAGACACAGAGTGATTGCTTCTGCTGCTGCCTGTGGGCTGGGAGGAGTGTGTGGGTGCGTTGACAGGGTAAGGCTGTCCTCAGGGAGGGTTGTTCTAGGTGCAAGTTGGTACTTGAGTGGCTGCTGCTGTGGAGAGAGGGGAGGGAAGAACCTGATCTAGTGGTGGATGTCCCTGCTCATTGCACAGCGCTTGGACTGGATGATCTTTAATGGTCTCTTCCAATCCAAACTACTGTATGATTCTGTGAGTATAATGCAGGTGTAGAGGAAGGCATTGGTCCTGAAGTGGGTGTCAGGTCCCTAATGGCCCTGACCAGCCTCACCCGGGGCCTCCACCCACACCCGCTGCCCACGGGCCCAGGACAGAGGTGCAATACACTATGCTCAGCTCCCTGTCACTTTGGAAGCAGGAGTCCATCACCTGTGCCCTGCTGCTGCTCTGGCTCCTGCAGTTGCTGACGACGACAGGGTGAGCCTTGCTGCAGCCTGACAGGCGCCATCCATTAGGTGTACGTTGTGTATCCAAAGGGCAGATACTGAACTCCCTCTGCCGTGTCCTTAGGTTTTAATTGGTCTTCTGCACAAGCTGGTTAGATCTTGATGGTTTTGAGTGTGCCCAAAGATGTAATGTTAGGTACCCAGGGTATTTAAAAGTCAAATAGGGAAAAAAGGTGTCCATGTACCTTCTTGGTTTTATGCAGCCAATGCATGGAATACATTTCTGGCAGTACGCTCCTCATTTCCACCAGTTCTGCTTTTAAGCTAGGAAGGTTACTATTAGGGCCGACTTCTAGGTTGTAACACTTTAAAGTGTGGGTGAAAACATTGCTCTGGGGCTGGTTTTGTGGTTTTTGCTTTGTTCTGCTCGTTGCAGGGCAGCAGAGTAGCCTGGTGGAAAAACAGGCAGGCAGGAGCTCCAGTTAATAGCCTGCTCACCCACCTAACTTACAGAAGATAGTTCACTGTGATTGCCATAATCTGAGCCTGTTTGTGCTGTCAAATTGGCTGTTTTCTTAGCAAAAGATTATTCGGTTTCATCTCGCAGTTGTTAATACTTAAAATACATCTGTGACTTTTGACCTCAAATAAAGTATATAGGTATATTTATATTTTAAAGCCTGCTGCTCCATATTGTATGCTCTTATTCTATGTAGTTCATACAAAGTTTATTACAGACTGAACGCTCTGTCCTCTCTGGGAAGCAGACATAATTCCTTGTTTAAAAGGAAGACTATTTTCATATGCAAACTAGGGCAATAATAAGCCATTCAAGAAAAAAAAAATCAAAATGAAGGGAAATGTAGGTAACCACTTTCAGTTGAAAAGCAGTCAAACTGAAAAAAAAACCCAGATAATTTGATAAGACATTGTAGTGAGGTGTTGAAGTAGAGCATGCTCTTCTGAAGAGAAAGCAAGACGTGTTCAAGACTGAACAGCTGAATAGGTGTAAATGAAATATTTTTAGTAAAATTGCAATCTAGTTTCCCATGTTTTAAAAATTCAGCTTCATTGCTCTATATTCTAGACTCCATTTTGTAACAGAATGGCTTCAACCCAGGGATGGATCTCTGCTTTAAGGAGATGCTGAAAGAAATTATTATCCCTGGGGGAAAAGAGGTATGTGCAAAAAGAGTGTATTTATTGTAAGTATGCTTCATCATGGAATAAAATCTTCTCCTTTACATGCAGTGCCCACATAGTAATTCTATGGTAAATGGAACACACTCCATAAGAAGATATCTCACCTCACCCCTGTAAACTTAATACTGGTGGAAACTGGTGGTAGGTCTATTATCACTAAATCCAGTGTGTGTGTATATACATATGTATACGTGTGTTAAAAAATTTTTGGGAAGACAATAAACTTAAGAACATCCTTTATCATGTTTGGGTTTCTTAACTGAAACTTTAGTGTTTGAATTTATCTGCTCCAAATACTGGCTTAAAAGGGAGATGTGAGAGAGAGAAAAACAAAAATGAAACAAGAGAAGAGGTTCAAAACCATTCCTTGATAAGACGGGAGAAACTTTCTTCCCTAAACTCATGAACTGACAATGCTGACCTTGCAAGTCACTGGATGGTTTCTGCTGATCATTACTGCTGCTTGATTACAAAAAATTATTTTGACGACTTATTTATTCTGCTCTTGTCATTTAGGTCATAACCTTGCAGCAAAGAATTCCACAGGCTAATTGCCCTATATAAGGAAGAAGGGATGATACATAGGAGTCTAGGATCTTCCTTTTTTCACCTGAGTGGTCATCTTTTGCAAGAAAAGATGAATAGAAATTAATAAATTAGATTTTCTATCGGTTTATTATATTTCTTCAAGAATGTCTTCCTTGCCCTATCACTTTGGTATAGAGATTAAGCAGTTCCAATCACATCTATCACCGGTCTCTGAATTAATCAGCTATCATCTGTTCCTTTTGAAATGAAAAATCTTCAGGTGAACACAGTATACCACTTGAGTATAAATTTGATTTCTATGATAACCATACTGTCTTTCACCTTGTCCTATTCCCTTTCTTATGTAAAATAGCAATGTATTACTTTTTTGACTGTTACAGTACATTGAACAGTATTGCAGTAGTTTCAATGGTGTTTCATTTGGGATTCAGACCTTTCCAAAGCTCAGTGTGTGTTTAATGTGTTAATGATTCATGTGTAAATGTTGCTTTATAACACCTCCTCCACTACAATTGATTTTCCATTATTTCTTCAAAAAAGTTATTCTCGGTGCCATTTTCAGTATCTGGAGGATGCATGAAGTGTCTCAAACTAACTTTATTTCATACAGTAAACATAATTTTATGGATGTAATTTTCCCCCAGTCTAGTGAAAGTCCTCTGAGAAATCCTACAGGGCAAAATTTTTGGATCCATGCTGTTCTGTTTGTGTATTACTTTAAAGTTGCCGTCATGCAGAAATGTAACTCCAGCTAGCTATTTGGGGTGATGACATGCAGGTTCCTTTTTCTATCTGAGCTGCCACCAGGGAGGCAATTTCTGTCTTGATTAGGTGCCTACCATGACTTTCAGGCTGGTTGCTTGAGCATGACCTGTACTTAAATTGTGGGGAAACAGAGGTGATTTTCAGCTGGCCCCCACTACCTTACGAATGACGCTCTGGACTTTGTGCTGCTCACGGATGGCAGCCTGTAACAGCTCGCTGTCATGTTGGAGGCGTTTTAGTTGTTTGTGGTTCCAAATTCACCTTTAGTAACTTCCTGTTTCGGGCAGATGAACCTGGGCCTGTCTTTGTAAGACTCTAATGGAGGGGTGAGCCTGGTGCCTCAATAAGCCCGTGAGAGATGTGAGACATGGAGGGCAGAATTTGAAAAGGAGAAAGCAAAATCCAGCTGGGAGAAGATCTATAGCTCCTGCTGACGGAAATGTTTTCCAGATCAGTCGCTGCCTTCCTGAAGCAAAGCGCTGGTACCGAGTCAGCATGTAGAGCCTTTTTTCTTAGAGATTTGTCTGAAGAAAAACAGTTCATTCATGACCTGATGTTTTTATTTCCTATGCCCTACAGATAGTCACAGAATCACAGAATGGTAGGGATTGGAAGGGATCTCTGTGGATCATCTAGTCCAACCCCCCTGCCGAAGCAGGGTCACCTAGAGCAGGCTGCACAAGACCGCGTCCAGGCGTGTCTGGAATATCTCCAGAGAAGGAGACTCCACAACCTCCCTGGGCAACCTGTTCCAGTGTTCTGTCACCCTCAAAGTGAAGAAGTTCTTCCTCATGTTCAGACGGAACTTCCTATGCTTCTGTTTGTGCCTATTGCCCCTTGTCCTGTCGCTGGGCACCACTGAAAAGAGTCTGGCCCCATCCTCTTGACTCTCACCCTTAATATATTTATAAGCATTTATTAGGTCCCCTCTCAGCCTTCTCTTCTTCAGGCTGAACAAGCCCAGCTCCCTCAGCCTTTCCTCATAGGAGAGATGTTCCAGTCCCCTCATTATCCTCGTAGCTCTCCGCTGTACTGTCTCCAGTAGCTCCTCATCTTTCTTGAAGTGGGGAGCCCAGAACTGGACACAGTACTCCAGATGAGGCCTCACCAGGGCAGTGTAGAGGGGAAGGAGAACCTCCCTCATCCTGCTGGCCACACTCTTCTTGATGCACCCCAGGAT
>Ga0065711_1033760_pt1 | contig 24884 bp, 13 predicted proteins | sample Hoacrofraction12_FD_59098 | JGI IMG/M metagenome (GOLD analysis project Ga0065711, IMG submission 59098) | Hoatzin crop microbial communities from Cojedes, Venezuela - Epithelial fraction 12 v2 (version 2) | ecosystem: Host-associated > Birds > Digestive system > Esophagus > Crop | place...
GGGGGGGGGGGGGCAGGGAGCATACTATTCTAAAGTCTCAAATCTGTGAAAGAAACTAAAAAAAAAAGTGCAGTTAGTCTCTTCTGGATTGAGTTTGGTTCTTCGCAAGTACTGAGGGCGCAGAGCCCTCCCTGCAGAGCAGCGTTCTGCTGGCTGAGCCCTCCAGCTGGGTTTAATGGGATTGCCTGGAGCGCGAGGGGCATTGCCGTCCGTGCCATGGCCCGGAAGGAAGCCTGGGAGGGAAGGAGAAAGGAAGGATTCCGTTGTTTAGCAAGATGATCTCTGGGAAGCTTCTGGCTGCACCCAGCATTGCTCACTTGTCTCCCAAGATATGGAAGTCTTTGAGCACTAGTGTGGCATGGCACCTGCCCAGAGACAGCTCTCGAGGGGTTTGTTGTGGTGAAGCCCCAGAAGAAATGAACCACTTGTAGAGAGATGTAAAACGTGAAGTTTCATTGCATTTTGGATTTTGGGAGCTCCTGTTGCAATGCAATGTTACAAACTGCTTTTCTAGGGATTGCACATCCACTACTGCTGCCAACTTTGGAGCAACAATTTTTCAGCTGTTTAGGATCCCCAAGTGCTCTAACAAGATGTGATGGACACCACAAGCCACAAGAAAAATTTCGGTTAGCATTTGCACCCTGTTAGCCACCAGAGACTCCACACCTTTCCTTAGTTTTGCTGCTTGGGAAGCTACTTGTTAATTATTTTTGGGGTTTGTTTTAAAGGACAGAATGCAATTTGAATGTGTTTGCTGAAAATACTGTCTAAAAACACTGGGTAACAGTTCATAGATCTGTCAAGAGTTCAAACCCCTTCCAATCTGAGTCGGTTACCCATACTATCTGACATTTTATATTCTGTACCGTGATGCTTGAAAGATGTGGGCACTGCACTCTGTTACCTCCAGAAATGTCATTTTCTGTTGAGGACTTTTCAAGTGACCTCATATCTTTGCTGCAGGCTTGGCACATGATATTTTGTAATATTGTTTTAAGGTTAAATTGATATTTCCTTGTATGTGCTAGGAAAGGGAGCTTGTCAGATGTGCGAGGGAAGGGAGCCCGGCAGGGTTAAGGCAAGCAAGGTTACGGGTTAGAACTAGTTTGTGTGCGGTTATGGTTGTGTCACTGCTGTATCCTTGGCTGGCTGATCCCTGCTAGCCTGCCTTTCTGCAAGCAGTTTGTGGCCAGCACAGGATGCTTCTCGCTGAGCAGCTGCCATAGCTACTGCGGCTATTTATTTCTGCACCCCTGGCTGTGAATGTTTTTAGTGGTTGCTGTCAGAAGGACTCCACACAGTATCCATCCTGGGACAACTCCAGCAAGTGAGCACACTTCCCTAGCATAATGCCAACAAGCTAGCGTTTGAGGAGTTCTCGTGAACCGAAGCTTTGTGTCGGTTTTCCCTCGGAGCATGAAGCTTTCAGTGTAGAGCAGTCAGTGTTGGAGGGAACGCCATCATGTGAGCTGTGGTGTTTTGATGACGTCCACAGCCAGGCGTACCTGGTAGCCTGTCGCTCTAGTGAAACAGTACAATTATACTGTCGGCTTATTTCAGATATAAATTGTAACACACGTTTTAAAGCAACAGTCTCCTAACAACAGGAGAAAAGTTCTGTACCAGTGTCGGCTGCTGAAAATATGCGTGTTGGCCTCAGGGCTGTGTGGCTCCAGGATCTTGCCTGGCTCACCGGTTTCTCTGGAAGTGAGCTCGGCGCAGGAACAGAGGCTCTGACATGGCAAATTCAGGTTGTACGTGGAAGCTGTCATGCACGGATCTAGGTCTACCACAAGAGCATCTCATGCCTTTCTTAGTATCTGGATAACTCCCAACGCAGAGTGGCTTAGTTTATACTGTGTTAAATGGTGGAATGGGGATGGAAGGCAGATAACGTAAAAGGAGGACAGCTTGGCTGGTTTCGAGAGTTAGAACGCGCAGGATCAATCCCTGCCTCTTCCAGGAATTCCCTGTGCGGCGCAGTTAGCAGTATGAGCTAGCAGTTAGCTGTAGTCATGAGATGCGATACAGCGGAAGCGTTGCCTGCCCTGGTGTAGGCATCGCCCAGCACATCCGTGACTTTTAGGCAGCCAGTGCAGCAGCCCTCCACGTCCGTGCCGAGGGCCTGCGTGCGGTTAGGAGAAAGCAGCAGATGCTTTTAAAGGCATCCCGGGGTTGTTCCTGCCTGTTTTCTCTTGGGGACCAGTGCAGGCAGGCAGGCAGCTGGCCTCCTACCCCATCAACGTTTCCAAGTGCTTTGAATTCCGTGGATAGAAACTATTTCAATGCAATGACCTAGTAGTAATAGTGCTAGCAGCTAGCCTAACATTGTGGCCTTGATTTTAGGTGTTCACAAACCGTACCTGAAGAAAACAGAGGTTTCTGCCTCCCTGAAGTTCCCGTGCAGTCGGCAGACTTTGTTCAGCTGGTACCTGAAGTGCCAGTGCAATGCTGAGGTCTGTCAGGCTTCATTTGGGAAGTGCCCGCGGTTCTTGATTAGAGAGCAGACTACTCGGGAAATATATTGCAGAGTTATTAGAAGGGAGTTACTTGCAGTGTCAGCTCTTGAGTGTAAAGCCAAGTGACAGACTAAAAGCACTCAAAGCAGCTCACGCTTAATTCCATCTGCCAGTAACAGCTTCTTCATTACAAGGAAGAGGAGGGAAGGAAATACAAAGAAAGCCTCGTATAACATACCTATGTATTAGCAAGCTTGTTTTCCGACATATACAATTGCAGTTATCAGTTTCCATTTATAGTCCCATAATTTACGTAGTGAATGTGATTCCTGTTTTGTTCGATAGGAGCAGTGGGGATTCTGACGGAAGACTGAATCTTGCGTGTTTTGGCTCCATTGCAAAAGGGCATTTTGAAGCCTGATTCTTGCAATGGATTTTGCACCCACATTTTCAGGTAGCTGCGCGTGGTTTAGCCAGGCATGCTTTGGTGAGCATTGTGTGCGAGAGGGGTGACGCTCTCCGGAAGCACTCTGGGAGCAGAGGGGAGGACGATGCTGCAGTGGGCGTTGATTTGCCATTTATTTAGTTGTCTGTCTTGGCACTGTCTGAAATTGTCTGAAATTCTCTGCTCCTGCCAATTGCATTTCATGGCTAGTACTTCTGACTGACAAAAGGTCGTAAGAATTGCTATTCTTGGTTTTACTTCTCCATTACTTTTGATACTATAAAAGTCCAAAGCTTTGAATGACTTCTGACTGTACCTTTGTCTTCCTTGGAAATTCATGGAAAACGTTGCATGAGTTGAACACAGATTGAAACTCAATGAGCTGCTGACACAGCTCGGACAGATTCCTGGCCTCCGAGATGGGTAAGAGCAGATTTGCTCCCGGTGCCGGGGGACCCGCAGGGCTCTCTCAGCAGGCGGGGGCTGCCGCCGCAGCAGTTGCCGATGTCGCGCTGGCCTTGGCGTGGCGGCTGTGGTGTGCTGGGAGAAATCCTCTGGAGACAGTAAATGTTGGAGCATCTGGGGAAGTTAAGTCTTGAGGCCAGAGGCAACCTGAACTCAGACAAAATGTGTTTCCAGTAGGGAAAAATGGCCGTAAACATACAAATACTAGTTGCAGAGGCAAACAGAGAGAGGTGCTGATGGACAAGAGGGCTCTCAATGCTGTATCACCTACTTGTCTGGTGATATTGCCATTTTAGAAATGCACAAAACTAAGCATTTTGGCCCAGATAAGAAAAATATGATGGTGTGAGTGCAGGTGTACTGAATGAAACAAGTGTAATAATAGAAAATAAAAATATCCAGTTATTCGTCTACAGGGCAAAGTGCAACCAAGATCTTTGGAGCAATGACCCCAGCTGCACATGTGCTGCTTTCCTGTAAGAATTCTTCTGCAGTAAGAAGGGTGATACCGCGTAAAGCTAAATGAGTGTTCTATGTCATTTCCATCATGTCTTGTATTGCTAAAGCCATGCTAGGTGCCGAGGGAGCGCTGAGCGCGGTCACTGGGGTGGCATGCTGCTGGCGAGGGACCGGAGGGGAGCATCCCCGTTCCCCTGCGGCAGCTCTCACCTCCCCTCACCGCTGCTCCTTGGGCGTTGCTACCCCCAGCAGAGCAGCTTCCCCGGGTGGCCCTGCTCCTGCTGGCACTTGGCACAGGTAGCCCCTCAGGACAGCAGGAAGGCCAGCTCAGATGTTTAAAATTTACATGAAAATATATGATAAAGTTTCAAACGAACCACAGCCCCCCAGCTGAATTTGACTAAAGTTCCTTCACTTAAATTCCTCTCTGTATTCAAGTGTGGAGGTTTTATCACAACCTGAGCTTGCAGCTCAAGACACAACGCTCTACATGTGTTGCTCAAATGAGATCGCAGCCAGCAATACCCGGAGCTGTACAACTGACCGCTTCAGTACTGCTCATACGCAACGTACAGCAGAGAGAGAGACCACAAAACAATTTCCTCCATTCCAGTCACAATTCCCAGCACCCTTTTGAACTATTTGCTCAAAAGACCAGGTGCACCCTGCAACAGCAGCAGATTATAACTGAAATTCCAGTCCATAGCTAGGATGGGAATATTTTTCTCTCCCAGTTAGTGATGGTTTTCCCCATCGCAAGGGAAGGCTGATGATTTGAACTGAAACTTAGCAATGTAATTGTTTCTCTATTTCATAAAGAACCATTTCTAAGTTTTATTTTTAGTAAGAACTCTTCAAGTAGCCAAATGTCATACTTGAAGCGTAAGTTTCAGAAGCTTTGAGTATTACAGGTTTCTGGATTCAGACAGTTTTCATTTCCTGTATGTGACCCGTGAGTATTTAGGAATAAAGAAGCTAGTTGTGGCGCATACTGATTCTGGGACTTGGAAGAGAACTTGAAAGTGCTGCCTCTCGGGCAAACTGGACAGAACAAATCTGATTTACAGACTTGTGTTGGATTTCCAAAAGCTGTTAAGGAGTTTAAAACCACAAGTGCCATTGACTTGAAAGTCAATAAGGTGGTTTTGAGAATGCAGTCCACAGTCAGTTATTTTGCAACATGTAAATTCTGCAGCAAAGGCAAGCAAACTGCAGTCACGGACTGCCCGCACCGGACTGCGTCTTAACCTTCAGCTGGATCTTCTTGCACAGAGTCACCAGAGGTTGTGCCTTTGGCAGTCCCATGGGTGACCAAGGAGAAGTCTGCTCCAGCAGGTTTAGAATCTTGAAAGAAAAACCTAATCTCTAAACCACAAAAGTTTCAGTGCAGGCATGGAGATTTTGGAGAAAATCTATGTTGTGTATTTATAGACAGCAGTCATATCGCTCCTTTGCCTTTGGATAGTTAAGTGCTTGCTGTACTACTCCCAAAGATGGAAGTCACCCCCACAACTTTGAGCTGTGGAATTTTATTTTAATCTTAAAATTTAAAAAAAAAATTATTTGTTGGGATTTTTTGGGTGAGGACTAATTTTGTCTTTCTTTAGGCAGCCAATTTACGTATTTTTATTAGGAAACTAGGCTTTTCATGTACTGAAGGAAGATAGAGGGCAGGTTAGAAGATGTGAATACCTTCGTTTGGATTCACAGCAAAACAAAGCACAGTGAAAAACTGTGGAGTCATGGGCCATCTTTTAGTAGTGGAATTACATAGCTGCCTTCCCCCCCCCCCGCCCCCGCCAAGTAGAGGCTTAGGATCAGGACTAACAAAAACATATTTCTGGGTGATGAGAGCATTAGAAGGCAAGCTACCCTTTGAATCTGTTGCAGCACAGATGAGGTTTATAGTTACATGATGATATTACAGTTTGTACTCATTTTAATGTTATACCAGTGTGGAGGCGAAAGAGATTTACTATTCCTGGGTACTTAAATTTTTATTGTATTTAGTTTTTATTGGAACTGTGGCTGTAATAACTGGTGTGTTTTCTCTCCCTGTGCTGCTTTTCCTTCCCTGCTATCATGCTCGGAAAACGAAGAAAGGTGTCACAGCAAGAGAAGTGGATCTGCGTTGCCGTGCTTTGACAGCTTCTCTATTTCTGCCCACGAATTCTTATACGTGCACTGTAAACACAGACATTGCAGTTTGCATTTTCTCTCTCTTTCACAATATTATTTATTTATAACATAAAATAAAAATTAATGTGTCGGGTCTCTCTAGCATGCTTCCAGACTACCTGGTGGAATTTCAGCTGAAGCAGAGAAAACTCACTGAGGAAGGCATTTGCCTCCAAACCCATTACGGCTCTTCCAGAATGGGCTAAAACCAAGGCTGGAAACGTTCCTCTTCCTCCTCTCTTTCCTAACAGGGAACCTGGTTTTGTTCCCAGTCTAACAAGCCCATCTAATCTTTGTAATCCTGCCGATTCTTATTTTTCTTTTTCTAGTCCCGTGGTATTTTCTGCTCTTTGCTGAAGTGATTGCCCGGGGGAGGTAATGAGTTTTGTGGGAACCGGTGGCCGGTCAGAGGTTCAGCGACGAAGGCTCTTGTGGCAGTTGCAGAGGGCACGTGGAGAGCTGTGGATGTGGAGAGAGAGCGCTGGCGAAACGCGTGATCTCATCTTTGAAAGCTCTCCTGAGCATCGCATGGAGGAGTAGATGCGTTCACTGGTGCTGGGAAGGTGAACAGACCTGTGGGTGGGGATGCTCTGCTCTGTGGCTCCGTGACGCCGAATGTGGCAAATGCACGCGTGTGTGTGTGTATCTGTATAGGCTCAGTATACACGGGCATACGTCCTCTAGCAATGATACTCAGTGCAGCTGGAAGAAGGAGGAGAACTGAAATGAACGTGGTCAGTGACATTCTGTATTGGCCCCCATAAATCTGTCCGGGTGGGGAAAATAGCTTGGAGCTGCAGACAGACGTGGCTAATTTTGAATCGGTGCCTATTTGTGCCGTAATAAGTCGGAGAGTTTGTTCAGGAACAGTTAGTCCATCCTTGTGAAAGCATTGGCCTTCTGTTGCTGCCAAGGTCACTGTCGGCTTCGGTTGTCTGGGGCCCTGGGACACATTTCCAAACCGGTGAAGTCCTTGTAAGGTTTCCTTCAGTGTCTGTCCTTGTCCCCGATACAGACGCACAGTACATGCCTGTTACTATTCTTAACGCAGAGCAGATGTATTCTTTAGGCAGTCCTTCAGCAGCGTACAAAGTGTTGAGACCGTTACGCTGAAGTAACAGCAAACGGATTACTTGATTTTTCTCTTTTTCCTGAGTATGTTGCATTTGTTTATGGTCTGTTACCACAAAATGTTAGAATGATGTCACTGGGGAAGCGTGCCATGGGTGCTTGGTCTGTGTGAGAGGGTGTTACCCCTCCCTTGAGACCCAGTCTCGGAGGGTTGGGGTCCGGCTCTCGCTCCGGGTGTCCAGGGTTCAACCCGTCGGGAAGGACGGGCAGGCTCAGCGTGGCCGCGGCCGGGTTCAGGCTTTCCAGCAAGCGAAGACGATGTGAGGGAGTTTGGCAGGCAGCTTGGGGCAGTCTCGGGAGAGCGCACTGCACATCTGTACTACATCTGTCCTGCCTGCAGCATCACTGCCGCTGGCAGGCGCGCGCCGGGGAGGCGTTAGGGCTGCGTACGACCTAGAAGGCTGAATGTCTCCAGCCTTGGCGGCTCAAATGCTTTGCCATTCGACCCGGGTCCAGGCCAGCCTCCCAGAGCCAATAATTGAGCCTTAATTAGAAAGCATAAAATTAGTATGCGAGAATTCTCTTAATTGGGACACCACAGTGAACCCGTTATCTCCCCTAAAGGGAAAGTAATCTATTCTGTAGAGCTTTGACTGTGGCACGTTTGCATGGGGTAGGGCAGTTGGTAAGTCTAAAAAGGCAAAATACAGTATCAATTAAAGTAAATTCATAAAATATTCACCGCATTTCATTTTTTTGTTTTGTATCTTTTAGTCTTTTTAGGGTGGCTTATTTGATAAAGGACAAGAGATGAACATTTCATGCCTAATCAACACCTGGTAAAATACCACTTTACTTTCTCAGTACTGACCAAATGTCACCATTAAGTGGAATATTTGATAATGCTGTCAGGCTCAAGCAGCAGCTATTGTCAGTTAGGATCATGAAACAGAATTGCTTTCCTTGAGGAGAGCCCAATTAAGAGAACTCTGAATAGCAGCAAGTAGTCTGCTGTGCTCCGAATGCTATTGATCATGCAGCAGATTCCTCTGATGACTGTTCAAGGCTCTAAATCAGGTCAGAGATTTCTGTGAAGACAGCTTCATTCTTCATGAATGTGAACATGTATGAAAAATGAAATAATGATTTTTAAAATTATTGTTATTATTTTGGATTTGTTGAAACCTCGTAACTGCTCACTCAGACTTTGGGTTCCTATGCTACGTATGAAGGCCTATAATACAAGCTAAAATATGAAGGATTAACACTCAGATGTCTATCAATAATACGAGAGTAATGAAATAGATGTGCACAAATGGGTGCCAGAAATTATTTCCGTTTTCATGTGAATTTTGAGACATGAATTGGCAAGCCTAAAGGTTTGAAATCAGTGATGATAATCTCTGCTGTAGCTCTGACTAACAGAAAGAATCGGTTGCACACAACCTTTTAACAACTTATTTCCAGACCTTCACTTTGGAAAATCTCAGATTTTTCTACCTTGTAAAATACTATTTTTTTACTTCAAATGTGGTTTCATAGGAGAATGGAAGAGTTAATAATGTGTGGAAAACTGACCTTTTGTTCTGAATTTAAAACACATTTCCCTCTTCTTGAAAATTTTGTTTTCTTATTACCAAAATCAACATTATCTGTCAACAATACAAAGGGTGAATGTGATTAACCACCCACTCGCTTGGAACAAGTGGTATCTTGATCCGTTTAATTTAGAACATCTAAAGCTGTCGGTGACTTGCCATCTGCTAAGGGTACCTGCTGTAGTCTGAAATGCCCTCGTAGCGATAGGCGGGCTCGCTTAAATAAGAGATACCAGGTTTCCTCATCTGTATTTTGAGAATGTGTTTGTGTGGTTTTCACTTAGGTAAAATCTGAGCAACATAAATCGTTTAAGGTGTAAATTAATTGCTCCCCAAATCAAATCTGTAATGCCTCTGATGTAATTTGTGCCAATACTATTGTAGAAAGAGATCACACAGCATCAAACATTGACTACATGTGCCCAAATGAAGATCTTTTCATTATGCAAATATTTCTGAGAGACATGGATCCCGGCTGCTTTTTCATTGTTTCTCAAAATATGTCTGAATGGGCACCGATTTAAAATAATGCTAGAAGATGGAAGTCTAAATTTAATATTTTAATTTTTACTTCAACGTTTGGGTGGGTGCTGGTAAGTTTTGCTAGCAAAGCATCGTCATTCCTCCTGGGATGCAGCTTTGACAGAGCAGAAGATACTCGAGCTGCTCGCCTTCCCTCGCCTCCGGGGCTGCTGGTCTGAACGGCCGGGGAGGCAGGGCTTATGGCCTAGGAAGGTGTTGACGTTTTTTTGCTCAGCTGCATCTTTGATGCAGATAAATACAGAATATCAGTTCCCAGGTTTATCAACCTGGCACCTTTCATGACCATTGTCATGAAATCTTTTGAGCTTGCTGTAGTCTAGTATCTATCCTAATTTGCATCCTACTTGAAATTAAAAGCCAGCCTTTGATGAAAGCAGTAAATTTGGTAAAATCGGTGCCAGTAATACAACAACAAATTGTTGAATGCTCTTTGTAATGAACTGTGGGGGAATGGTAAAAATACATTACTATTAAATTGGAAACATAGTGCCAGAGACTGTGTTAAAATTAAAGTAAGCCATGAAATATAACCAGTAAAATGATGTAACACTGGCTAATGATTTCTGTCCCATCTATAACTTGGCACCAAATGCTGCGGATGTACAAAAGCTGGCATTAAAACCCACAAAAGCTAGCAGAAGTCTTTCCTGTGGCTTCAATATGCTTTGCCATGGAAGCTGAAATTTTGGGGGGTGTCAAGTATACAACCACTGATTTTATTTTGTTTTTTAAAATACCCAGGAGTTTCTCATCTTGCAGTGTTACAAATCTTGGCAGGTTTAAAATTCTTCCTTGTAAACAGAACTATTGCAGATTCCAGCATTTTTCAGGGCAATTTTCAGAACTTGGCCTGTGTATGACCATGTAGTATCTTGGGAAAGGAGAAAGAATATTTAGGAAATACTCCAGAAAGTATACATGGAATGCTTTCAAAACCAGCTCGGCTTTTGGGGAGCGTGGTGGAAAAGACTCACCACGACGGCCCTTTAACCCCGCTCCCTCAGTTCCTTTGTAGAAACATGGCGTGTGCCTTTGGATGAAACGCGCGCAGATCGGCGCTGTCAGCATGGCGGCTGTGGTTTTGTTTGCTCCCACGTCTGCGAGTAGTTCTGCGCCGAGGGTCAGGAGCTCTGCTTGTGGTGCAGTCCTTCCGCGGCTGCGAGGAGAGCGGCCGTTGGCATCCCTGCCTGCTCGGCGTGGCACGACGATCCGGTGCGGGTCAGAGGGATCTTCTCTTTCGAGCAGTTACAACGTCTGCACTGTTTTTCTAGCTTCCAAAATCCTTCCCGAAGTCTGCCGGTTTTCATCTTTCTTGTGGCTCCTCAGGGCTTTGCCGCGCTGTGAAGCGTCCATGGCCGGAGCGTGCTTGTTCGGGGCACCCTGGGCGAGAGCCCTTGGCAGTGCTGGTGCTGGGGGCTTGCACCATGCCCTGGGAAACATTTCACTTGCTCATGAACAAAATAGTTTCAGATGAACACTTTAGCTTCAGTTGAGACAATTGATTGGAAATTCTCTAGTGTACAGAAAACCAAGCGATGTAGGGACGAACACCTGCACCGTCCAAGGGATTTGGAAAGACCCTTCTGCAGGTGAAGTCCGGGGTGGAAGGATTCAGTCGATTTGATTTCTTTTCGCATCTCTGAGCACGCTCCTTGGTTGAAGAACAACCAGTTATTTCATTTCCTCTGACTGAGTTTCCCTATGTAAAATGAGGGCAAATCCAGCTGCTCGGACACCCGGGTTTTCTGCCTTGCTGGTTTGGTTTGTAAATTCTCGTGTGCTCTGTGTCTGTGTGACAGCCAGCACGGACACCGGGCTGCAGCCGCGGGGACCCCGCTCCCTTTGCTCGCCCCCCATCCTCTTGGCAGACTGGGGATGAGAGGTGCTGGAAGTCGTGTTTTGGAAAGCCGCACGCGCTCAGAGCCTGAGTCGCCGCTGGCTCGGTAAACAGAGCATGCAGAGGGGTTCTGGTTTCAGGTGGAGCCGGTGGCTGTGTGGTTTGTCGCTCTGGACTTTAGCCTTGTTTTACCGCATGGACGCCAGCCGAGGCTTGGCTTGCTGTAAAGTCAGACCAAAGCGGGGCTGACGATGGCCGAGAGCTTTCTGTCCAGGGTGCGGTTCCTTGCATTGTCTGTGGCGTCAGAGGAGCTTCTCCCTCCCCTCTCTGCAGTTGTACCCCTTCAGGTGTCTGTTCCGCAGGGCTGTGATGGGGGAGTGCAGGGGAAGCACAGGGATGGCTCCCGAGCCCGGCTGCCGCTCCTAGGGAGCTGGCACTAGTCCGTTCCCCCTCCCAGCACTCCCGCAGCTTGGTTTGTCCTACCTTAACTAAGCAGAGTGTTTGACAGACTGGTACAAAGTATTTCTCTCTTTCAGAATGCTGTTTTTTTGCTTGGAAAAAAAATCCCCAAAATCGTAATTTTGATAACAGGTTATAAAACCATTCCTTAAATAGGAACATTTCTCCTTATGCTATCAGTAAAAACATCTGGAGATTTAGAATCAGTCAAATAATACATACTATGGGTAAATTTTATTCCTTCCAGTGTAGGAAAGAAAGTAATTTCCATTTCTTTTTAGAGTCAAGCGAGCCAGTTTGCTCGGAGGTTGATCTGTAGGCTGAATTGTGGGGAGTCACGCTGCAGACTTTGTTTTTGCTAGAGGTGTGTGTGGGGAGAGAGTTAAAATGCTTAGACAAATGCTTAAATTCCTGCTTCACTCATACCCTCAGAGCTGCATCTGATACCTTTTTATTTAATCAGCTCACAGTGTCTCTCCTGCACCATTTTTGTTGCTTATCAAGTCATTAGGAAAGATTTAATCATGGTCTGATTATAGCTCTCCTCTCCAAGGTCTTTACAGAGCTGGTACCCTCCGATGTTTGGATGTACGCGGTGCTGTAGGCTGGATACTGGGCAGCGTTGCTGTTTGGATGCTTTGCAGGGGAGTGTAAGACCTTTCACATCAAATCAAGCTGTTTAATGCTAAAAGCTAGGTTTGCTTTTTAAGCATTTTCTTTGAAAACCACTGTTTCCATTTCTGAAAGTGGCTTGCATGCCAAGCCTCTCCTTTAGCGTCTAAATCTTTCCCTCCCGGAGCAGCGGGGCACGGGGCTGTACTAAATGAACATGCTATAGATCCCTCTCTTTGCAGGTACCTTCGCAGCGCTCTTTCGTCTGGCTCCTGCTGTCTGCAATTGCTCTCTCCATAACTCGTGCCTTTCAGAGACTGTTTTCATTTCAGTTGGATGTGTTGGCTGACCATGCCAATTTTTATTTAAAGTGGCCCATATGTGCTGTGAGCAAGGCAACCACTTTGCTTGTAGGTCTTAAGTTAAAGTGACAATGTCAAGGTTAATAATAATAATAATTGATAATGTCAAGGCTCAATATCTGACCATCTTGAAAAAATAAGAAAACCTCCAAAACTGAAGACCTCATAGAATTCTGTTCAATTATTTTTTCTGCTTTGAATAAATTAAACGGCACAGTCTTTTGGGGGAGAAAGAAAAAGAGTAGGATAGAGGAAAAAAGGAAAATACTCATCAAGGGCACAGAATTCACTACAAAAAAGTCACCAAAATGTATGCCGTATGAGAACAGCATAAAGTGACAATACACAACTGAGGAAAAAAGGCTGTTTTTAAAACAGTTTTAAAAAGTTATAAGGTACACGATGGTGGTTTTATGCTCTTACAGCTGCACAGAGCTTTAATAGCCAAAACCAATTTTGTACAAAACTGTCCTGGCTGTAGCTGCTTATGACATTCCCAGGCTCGGGTGGATGAAAGGTGAAGTCCACGTGGGCCAGCCCCTGGTGGGGAAGGTGGGCAGTTTTGGAGATGGATGAAATGTGGCAAGCCTGCTGGCGTCAGCTGCTGTGGGGGCAGGAGAGGGGCGGATTTGACGAGTACCCAACCCTCTCCCTGCCTCCTTGTGAGTGCAACAGAAATCTGTCGAATCTGTCATAAACAAACCTGCAGCTCTACTGCTGGATTTTCCTTTTCTGTGTGCTAAAGCGTGAGGCTCACGTGCAGTACGTCAGCTGCTCTGATCCTCTGATGTCTCCCCTGAAAGAAATAGCAATGTGCTGCTGTGCAAATGCTTCCCCAGTTGCTGAGATAACAAAAGGGCACCTCACCGAAAAAGTAAGTTCAGCCTTTTCATCAATATGTGTCAACTTCAGAAACAGGGGAGAAGAACCATTTCAGAAATGGTTCTCATCCCGTATGACCACTTCTTTCTATGTCCAAATCATTGCTGTGCAGTCTGCACCAAGAATATCGCATCTAGTGCACTTCATTTGTTTATTTTATCAGTATTTCATAACTAAATCCCGGAATGGTTCTTTTATTTCAGCATTCTAGCAAGTTCTCGCACTACTGATGATAAATACTGAAAAAAAATAAATTTAAGAAATATAACTTAAAAATATTGTCCTTTATTTGAACAAATACCTAGTATTTTGGAGTTTGCTAAATGGAAGAAGTAGCCTTTCCTGAATGTTGTAAGCATAGATTTGTAAGTGTTCCTCAAGCCCCAGACTCTAATGTATGTGTCCTTCTTACAAACACATAAAACAGATTTCTTCAATTCTTGAGTTTTTGCTGCCATTTCATTTATTACAGGGGAATCAATATTCTTTCAAGGTAGTATAAAAATGAATAACACAGGGTACATATTTTGCATAGTAAATAATAACAGGAGCCAGAAATGTTCTTTGTGCCTCTGTTCCAAAATTTTATACTACTTATAATTCAGTACATGAACCTTTTAATTCAGTTTCAATAAATTGCTTATGAGGCCCTTGAAAGCTGGTCCAATTTAATAATACTAGATGACAAGAACTTTCATAAAAATTAACTCCATTATCTTTCCTCCTTAGTGAAGGCATGTCAGACATAAAGAATCCTACAGTTGCTCTGAAGGAATACTTTATATTTGTTTTTTAGTTAAGATATTTTAAAAATAGTTCCTTTTGAAAGTTCACTGGTGGCAGTTACTGAGAAGTTATTTAGGTCAGTTTTGTTATATTCCCTCTGTTAGTGGAGTAACTTACTGAACTATGAAGACCCTTAGCTACATGCAGGGATTTGCAGTTTAACTAATCTGGTTTTATTTGGGACATTTCCGACTCATAGCAAGCTCTTTGATGATCTGGATTTTAGTAGCGATAGAGTTTTACCACAGACACGTAGATGGAAAAAGATCTTCATAGTCTTTTATTCTTTCCTTTCTTCCACCAAGATGCCCCAGTGTCAGCAACGGAGGAAACCCCAATGTTGTCTTGCTGTTAAATGCCATGAATAATGAACCTACCACAACAACTACGTTTGAAGAATCCTCCCTGCCTGTAAATGGGTTTTGTATTTTCACGGGAGACTGACACAAGTATAGGTGCCTAGTGCTGGAAGTTTGCATGCCTGTGGAGGTGTGAGCTTTAGTCTTGGGAGATCAATTTTCCTTGATGGCTGTTAGTTGCCTGAACTCCCTTTTAGCAACTCCTCTCCATCCTTTTCTTTTGAAAAAAAAACCAACCGCAAAACCCAAAACAAACCACCACAAAACCTTTTTCTTGGGTAATATGTAAGTCAAATTTCTCTTTTCTCTAAATTCCTTTGTTTCTCTTTCCATTCTCCTCTCACTGTTGTCAGGGACCTGCTTTGTCCACGCCAGGGTCTGGTGAGGAAGGAATGAAGCCTGCTGGGAGTGGCCAATGGGGAGCAACCCAGGAGTGTGAGATGAACAGAGACTCTCAACCCCACCTAGTCATGATATTGCTTTTGGTACCATCAGGCTTTACTCTCCAGAGGAGTGAAAATCCTCTGTTGTTTTGGATGAGTTTAAAAACTCAATTCTCTTTATGAAATCTGCTTTTTCTTTTCCCCCTGAAAAATGTCAATGCTTCCATCAGTCAAAAATGCAGCCCAACAGATCTTTCAGTCTCTGCTGTTTCTGGTCTTCCAAGTTATTCATTGCTACATCTCACCTCCGTGAATTATTGACTTACTATTTGTAAATACATCCCTTTAAATATAAGTTTATATATACACGATTTTCATCTGTGTAATTATAAAAAGAAATCTTGCACTTTTCAGGCCTGTCTACTCCATTTCGTATCATTTTATTTCTAACCACTTCTGGTCCAGCCTTTACTGACATTTATAACATCTTTTTACTTCTGTATTGAGTACTTCTGCAGTTGACCCAACAGAGATAAATATCACCCTATAGGGATCCAAGCAGATATGAATTTTCATGACCCCTTTCATATGTGTAAGATTGGCAGGGCTTGTCTTTCCAGAGAAACTGTGATTCAATTCCCGAAGCAATGCACCAGCTCTTTAAACTGATTTAAACCAAAGAATGAGTCAATAAGGAAGGAATTAAATTAGTGGACCTTGCTCTTCTGTACTGGAATTAACTCTTTCCTTTCTGACTGAGTAGAAGCAGATGGGAAGTCAGGACGCACCGGCGTAATCCTTAGTATGTTTTTACTGACAGACAAGGTGCTTGTAAGGATTGAAAGGAATATCTTAACCCATCACGTTTTGTCAAACTGACTTACATAGCATACTCTTGAATGGATTTTTGAATGTAATACTGTGGATTTTTGAATGTAATACCGTAGAAGGAAAGTCAAGTTGTTGATAAACAGAAGTGACATACTGTGCTTAAAATTAAAAAAAATGAAACTACAGGGTGATGTACGGAAAGCTGAGTACAGACATCTAAGTGAATTTAGGGATACTTTTTTGGTTTTTCCTTCAGGAAAGAGACAGCAATCTATACTGTAATCGCAAAAGATAGGTGCAGACAGGACTCAGCTTTTGTCTTTTTACAGAAATGGACTATCATTAATACCAAAATTAATGCCAGAATTTGTCATCAGCAGCTGTCCAGCCAGGTAGAAGAAGAAGCAGTCTTTCTTTCTAAGAACAGCTCCTGCAGTTAGGGGACACGCAAGACATTCTCTAGTTCCTTTTATACTGGTTGCAAATAATTTACTTTTTTGGAGTTATGGCAGATCTCCAGCTGACTATTGCTTATTTATAGGTACTGTTATGAGGAAAATGAAGGACCTGCTACTTGTGCTTGATATGGGCTTCACTCTTCCACTGCATTTCAAGGAGAGCTTGACCATGCTCTTGAACAGTTGCAAATTCTGTTGTAAAGGTTGTGTTTTGAAGTCATCCAGACAAGGTTTGGTGAACCTGGATATCATGGTGTATCATCTTACAAACTGTTGGGGAAATGTAAGGAACAGAAAGCCTGGGCATATGCTTGGGTCTTCATTTACAAATAGGCATTACTAAAGCAGGTATTTCCAGCTGGATAGACCCAAGCAGTTCGAACAGTGTCCAACACCCACTCTACCTAAAAGCAGTTTTTCTCTCTATTGACCTGGGTCTTGTCATACTATGAAAAATACGAACCAGGTATTCTGTGGAGCCCAGCAGACTTGCCTGTCTGTTTTGTGTAGAAGTTGCTCAGCTGCAGTGACGATAGGGAAGTGTAAGCGTGGTTAAATGAGTGACTGTATACTAGACCTATTTGAAAAGAAAATAGAGAACGATAGGAAACACTCCTTGTGTTTGCTTATTTGTAATGTTTTAAGAGCCGATTGTAACTGAAGTACATTTGAAACAAATGGAGTCAAAATAGGATTAACACAGTTCTCAGTAATGTAGGGCTCTAACATACACGTGTTTAAGCTGCTGGGTGTTTCTTGGGAAAAGGGCAAGCAGCACAGGGAGGAGCATCAGGAGGAAGACTTTTGGTGGGCTGTACCTGCTGCGCTGGCATGTCTTTCATGCTCAGCAATCCCACAGAGTTCAGCGGAGTTTGGGGAACTCCATTATGAAGCTGAAATCAGGGAATGGAAAGATTGATCAAAGTTTATGTTGAGAGATGCGAATCACTGCACGAAAATCTAGGCTAGTTACTAGAGTTCAGATATACTGGATTCCACTGTGGCCCCAAGTATGGAAAATAATACTCAAAAGCTGAATCTGAAACTGGGGCCCTTCAAGACAGGAATTTTCCCAGAGTGCTGAACCTTTAGCAGCAACCATGGGCTGAACTGGGGCATTCAAACATGAGCAGCTTGGAAGATCAGTTTGATTTTAAAGCAGCATAAATAAAGATCAAGGTACATAACTTTCCTGTCTCTAAGCTGGGATTCTCAAGTGGTTTTATGAAGCTAAGTACATGTATAGGAACTCGCTTTTATCATAAGCAATTTCCCTTACAACATCTTTCCTGTATGATCTCTAGAAACAGTTCTATTTTTAGGTGTGTTATTTAAAATGTTGTACTGATGGCACATCTAAGCATTGCTAAAAACGTCTCAAAATGCTTTAATAAGAATGATTTTAAAGCATTTTTCTGGCTTAGTTGCAGCTAGACATAACTGAAATAAGCCATTAAGAAGCTAGTCACACTTTAAAATTGATACTAAGCTGTTCATAGCACATTGCAAACAAAATAGCATTTTTTGTTTGTTCATTAGAGAATGTGCCTTAAGGAGACTGGGTTTTATTGCACTAAACTAAAATAGTATTACACAGAATAAATATGTGACAAAACAAGAAGGTGGAAGAGGAATCTTAAAGACCTATACAGCGCAGAGTGTGAACCGTTGTTCACAAAACATGGCTGGCTTAGTTGTTGTCCACATGAAAATCTGAGTAAGAACCTGTACTTACAAATGTCTTGGCTATGTGTGGGACTCTTAACAAAGAAATGGAAGTACTGGATTACAAGGAAATGAATATTTGACACGCATTTCATAGTTCTCTTCTGTAGTAGTCTTTCAACTCTTTCCTCGCTGATGCTTGTTATTGGTTGTAATGCAGACACGACTGCTCAGCACCGACACGCTACTGAACACAAGGTGCGTGTCTACGGAGACTAGGTGTACAAAACAAGACAAGAAGCAGCTTTTTCTGCACGTGTTGGTGCCATTGCCGTGACGCTATGACACTGTTGAGCACTACGAGTGCTTTGAGGTTTTTCAAACTGAAATTCAGATACATCAAGGTGCTTTACTGAATTAGGGTGGCAGGTGCTGCTGCCCTAATAGCTCCTCCGATGGACAGCACTCTGCGTGTGTCTGTGTGCCCTTGTGTTTCTCTCGTCTGGTTAGGCTCTCCCATTGTCTTTCTCTCCAGCCTTGGGCCCGGCATTTCTTCCAGTCACACTGCTGGGCAAGTAGGCGATTGCTCAGCCCAACCCATACGTAGCACATACCTCTCTCCTCATCCTCTGACCTCATGGACATTGAGTAATACTGAGGTACCGTTTGCTTTTGCGTGGATGTAGGATTACAACATACAGGCTTTAGAAATGCCCACAAAATAATTTCATATCCTAGCCAGAGCAGGAAAGTAAGACTGCGCTGGCCAAATGAATTCTGCACATTGTAGAAACCTCCTAGCAGTAGGTGAGGATTTACTGGGGGAGTGCTCCCCATGACAAGTGTGGACACTGCAATGTTGGGGGCTGATCCTGAAGGTGTTCTCTGGCAGTGAACAGCACCACGCAGAGCAGCCACAGAGAGAGGAAGCCTGGATGTTTGCTCATCCTCCCAAGTGGTAAAACACACTACATGAGGTAATGTTTGCTGCATGAGAATCCTAATTACTACCCTGTTCCTTGCCATGCAACGGGCTGACCAGGTGTGCCCCACTGTGCTGGTTTTTGCTTCTTTCCCGAGGCTCTGAAGGACTCTACATTTAGATTTCATTACAAGGCATGCACCAAGATCTAGCAAGTCCTGTGAAAGTCTATAATGTGGAAAGCTGTATCTTATTTGGGGCAATTGCAGAGTGGTAGGGCTTTCCTTCCCTTCCCAGGCTCAGGGGTTACACTTTGCTTTGACAAAAGCATTTACTGCACTTGTATTTCATTTCCTTTCAGATGCAGCATCAGTTGAGACCCAGAGCAGGTAGTGACAGCCACTCATACCATGCTGCATCATGTGGGACATGGTGCAGCAACCGTCCTGCTGTTTCTCTGCTTTAATAAATGAGGAACCTGTGGGTAAATTACAATGTGTGGTGCATGATCACGGACATTGTAAGTGGCTGCACCGCAGTTGTCTTAGCAACAGCCACATCCCACAAGCTAAAGAACAGCTTCTTAACTCACAAGTGGATAAAGAGACATTGATGCTTTGTCTCCACATGGAGAAATGCATGCACATTGTATTAAGTGTTCTCCGCCCCGTTAGCAATAATTTGTAGGGAAAGCCTGTGATAAATGCGCATTTTCTCTTTTACATGACCGGCTGACATCCTTCTGTGCACTATGGGACACTGTAACCAAGAGGGCATGTGCGCAGTAAACCTGCAAAAAGCAAAATGCCCTTACGTTATTCTGTCTGAGCAGGGGCATGCTCTGTACGTATGAAAATAATCTTGCCAGAAACCTGATGGATTGGCACAGAGGGGCTTGTCAGGATCGGCCTCGCCCGTAGACAGCCGATACAAAGGACAGGCTCCCCTGGCTGGTGCTGGCTTTGGATCAGAGCTGTCTGTGTAAAAGGAGCCTCTAGAATCCATTCCCTGGGAGTGAGACCCATTGAAATGAAATCATTGATATAGGCACCAAAACTTGAATTATTCAATGGCTTTTCTAATGTGCTTTTTTAAATGTGTTGATTGTGTGAGGCTGGCAGTATGTGCTGGGCTTGGGGCCGTGTGTCGGTGCCTGACACAGCTTTGTGATACAGCAGTGGCTGTTTGCTGTGCTTTTATTCTGCACTGAAACGAGGGTGATTACTCTATCATGACTGGATAATTTTCAAAGATTTTACTGGGGATTATTAGTTTTACTGCTCTAATAAACATATAATTAAACAATGCCTCTGTATTATTGGCTCCTAGTCTGCTTTGTACACAGTGGATTTACAGCTTGTCAGTAAATATTGAAACTGTGATGCGGTAATTAAGATTTACATAAACCTTCTCTGGGAGGCGGATGAGAGATTTTTACTGTGAGACTCAGCTGTAGTGTTGCAGTGGTAGGAAAGTATCTGAATGTGAGGAGGAAACGTGGGCTAGTTCATACCTTTCTCCCCCAGGTTACCTAGTTTTGTTCAAGATTTCAGCCTTAAATATAGCAGAGTCTGCACTTTGAGGGAACAGAAATGCTTCTCAGAGTCTAGGAGAGCACTCCCTGACATGAGCCAAGGCAAATGATCATCTAATCAGCAATCGAAGAGATAACCTTGAAGCAGGAGAACATATTTGGGAGCTCTCTTCCTCTGCTGGGCTGTTACGGCTCTATTCAGTTTGACATGCCCTGAGCTGCCAATTGCGTTCCACCAGAGGACTTGAGCCGAGAGGTTCAGACCTGACATTTGATTATAAGCACAGCATGCTTCATTGAAAAGGGTGAACCTTTTCCAGGAGAGAAAAAAAAAAAAGATCTTAGAAGATATTAAATTATCAATCAAACAAATTGCAGTTTTCATACCATATTTTATGAATGTTTTGTGAAACTTGCTCATAAAAAAATGCAGCTCTTCATAGAACCAATGTGTTCAGGTGAGTTGGTTTTAAGTACTGCTCAGCCTTGCACAGTGCAGACCCCGACAGTTTTCTTAGCTGGGGAAGACAACGGAGTGGTACACTGAGTACGTGCACGCTGCGCCTCCGTGTAGATTAGGTGATTATTTAACTTGATGTAACGTGATTCAAACTTCTCTTGAGAAAGATTGGAAAACTGGGTCCCCGCACTATAAAATGATGAAGACAGCTTTTATGGGTGGATCATTTCTCGGAAGCTGCAGTGGTATCTCCCCTCGGAGGCTGCCTGGGAGGAATGGCTCAGCTCCAACAGGCTTTGGGGTGAGCGGGAGTCAAAGGTGCCGCGCTGATTCCCACAGCGGACGACCCGAACAAGGTTGAGGGACATTGAGTAAAGATGGGAGCAGGGCAGGAGGAAGCTGGTGGTTACTGTTTCCAGTCATAACGCTGACAGCAAGCCGTTGCCCAACATTTATACTCGCCAAACCAGCCAGAGTACCCCATGAAGTCTTTCCCAGCTCGTGTCACTGCATGTGTGGTCTGTACAGTTGTTTGTTTTAAAAACTTAGTTTTATGTGGAGAAGAGACTTACACAAGCGTACTGTGTGTCTGTGATTATTTTCCTGCCTCTAGTGACTGTTGAACCCACTAGCCAGAAGGAGCAGAAGGGGGTCTCAGCAGTAATGACGCTCTTACCAGCTCCAAGGAAAGGGGTGACCGAGTGAAAAAGCCCCGCTAGCGCCGACAGTAGGGACAGGCGGCAGTGCGAGCTCTCGCGCCCGTTAGTGTGCAAGAATTTGCAAGGCAGAAAGACTTAATAAATGCTCCAGCTGTTTGTTAGAAAAGCTTCAGCCTGAGCAGCTCGCTCCTTCAGCCAACCGTGACACGCAAATCTGTAGGAAACCGGGGTTTCATTGATCCCGGTGCTTGCAAAACTGCTCTGTACACAACCACTGTTACCTAAGGTCAGTCTGAACAGACCACTACTGAGAGCTTGTGACAGCAGCACCTGCTGTGTATTCAAGGAAACTATATTGCTTTGATGAAAATACTGGTTTTGGAGGGTGTTTTTTATAAGAGATAAGTGCTAGAGATCTTTGAATGTACCTTTGGAATCGAGTAATGTCCAGAAAGATATAATTTCTGATATGCAAAGTCTTGACTATGTTGCCTCAGTGATTCCTTAGGGCTATTCACCTGAGTGAGATCGTACCTATTTGTCAGGCTTTCCAGAACCAAGAGTCTAAAATTAGATTCTGAATTGATGGCTTCTAATTATGGCATGCAGTTCAGTTATTTTCCTTTGGTTAATGGATAGGTGTGCTCTTGTTTCTGAAGTGCTACCTCTCACTGGTAGCCTGCTCATTATCAAACATGTGAAACAGAAATGAGTCTGGTGGGAGGAAAAGGAGAGTTAGAGTAAATATTAAGGAAGATTAGACAGCACTTACAGTTACGTAATTTTGATTTCTGAATTGTGCTGCAGTAACATCTACCCAACTAACCAGGCTTTTTCCTAAGGTAATTTGCATTCTCCCTCAAACATTAACATCAGCATTATAAGATAATTTAACTCTTATTTTTGTCAAATTAAGGTGCTGTAAAAATTATTTGATAGGTAGTGCTTTGCAAAGTCCGTGGAACAAATTATGCAATTATTACATTATGCTAAAAATGTGAGCTTTATACTAACTATACTTATAGATTCAGTCCCTGGAATTTTGCCATAGTTCATTCTATAATACTGCTTTCCTGGGAATTGAATCATTTGGCACCTGATTGCACTAATTACCATTGAACTTTAGAACCTTTAATTCAGTGAAAATTCAAATATTTAACATGCACTGATATTTGCAGGATGAAAAGGTGGAATTTACACAGAAATACGATATCCAATTTCTTTCTGTAATAATGCCAATAACTTAGAGTTAATTTATTAATATTTAGTACAGTAGTCAATGTAAGGACTTGACATTATAATGTTATGATTATGATCAATAATACCTTGGCCCTAGGTGAGTTTTTCTGCTCTTCATTCTTTGTGTAACTTGATATGGGATGAAAGGAAGATGCAGTCAACTAATGAACCGGTTTACAAATATCCAGTACACATGCTGCCCTATTTAAAGGACTGTGAAAGGGCGATCATTGTAATGTCTAAATACAGGCAACAGTTTTCATCCCTAATTCCAAACAAGAATGAAAGAAAAGCGTCTGACGCTTAGTGGCATGCAAAGCTATGGACCTGCTAATCAGTGCGGGGCTTTCAACCATTGTTTTTATGTAGGAAACATTTGAGATGTCTTTGCACTAAGTCATTTTGCGTTCCGCTGCCATCTCCCGTTACATATTTGCCTTTTGATGTATGGCTGGGAAGTGTTATTTTGCTTTATGAGCCTCGCTTAGGAGAGTATTCTGTTAGAGGCCGAAGCAGACGCTATCAGGAAAAGAACCAGAGAGGAATTTGGGTTCCTTGGTCAGAAGCACAGAGAATGACGTTCCGAAGTATCTGACCTGTGACTGGTAATTTAGGTAAACTTCTTCTGACCCATTTTAGTTATTCTTCAGAGCATGTCACTGAAATTGCTTTTTTACTCACCCTTCTGAGTGTCACTTAGTGGTCCAGATTCCTTAATTCTCACTGAAAACAATCTAAATACTTTGGTCTATCATGAGCACATCTTTGAATATTAATTCTCTCTCTAGCACACGTAAATGCCATCTTCCAGGTATTCTGAGTTCTTTGTGAAGTCTCTAAGTGTGTCACCGGGGATGATCTCTGTCTTGATGGATTTCTGGTTTAATCATCTGGATTAGCTATTTGCAGGAGGCTCGACAGCTATGGGTTTTTCCAAACTTTACTTCTGTTTGTACTTGGCATTGTCCTTGTCTTGTTAAATCACTGGAATGGTCCAGATCTTATCTGTATATTGTATGAATAATTTCAGTGGGTCATCATTTTCTGAGAAAGCAGCCTGTGTAATTTGTGAAGATTTGCTTGTCGCAAAACCCCAAACTTGTCTTTTCCCAGAACTGCTGGCATCAGCACTACCTCTAGATAAAACCATGAAAACTTTATTTTTTTCCTCGTAAAAAAAATCATTTGATACTTATACTAGCATTGTTGCTTCAAAGACATCTACTGCTTTGAAGGTAATTCAGGTATTCAGCTAATTCAGCATGTGTAATAGCTGATCCATTTTAACGATCCAAGTCTTTCAGATGCCTGTTTCATTGAAAAATTTGCTGATCCCTAGAAACACAGAGGGAGGGCTCCTCAGTCTTGTGCACCAGTGCTCTTCTGCCATCTCTTATACGAGGGGTACGTGGCTGCTGCTTGGCCAGCTGCGTGTGGACCGGGCGTGCAGTGTCACACGCTGTCTGCTGTCCCTGTGGCCTTGGTGGGGACAGTTAACCTCGCAGAACCTCAGGTCCCCGCCACCCACTGAGGGTAATGGCTCTTCCGTACCTCATGGAGGTAAAGGTGCCAGCTTGGAGGTTGTGAAGGACTTGGTCATTGTGATACAGCGATGCAGACCAGATAGGAAGAGAACTTTTTCAGCAGGAATTAGAGAAAAATATTCCCTTGTGTCCATATGCGGGAAGATGTCCTGAATGTATCCCAGCTACAATGCCTCTGCCTCCCTGAACAAGCAATGGTGGCAATTAAAATTAAAACCGGCCACGAGATCAGTCCTTAGCTTGAAACTCATGAATCTGAGAGAAAACCTACTATAGCACCTGTGCGGGAGAGGAACGGGGCTGGGCAGCGTTCAGGGTTCTGGGGACAGCTAAAGCAGGCTTCATAGCAAAGAAATGCCCTGTACCCGGGCAAGTGCTGAATATGTATTTACTTATTGCAACATTCCAAATGCACGTAAGTATTTGCTAGTGCAGCATAGATGCTGCGGACATAGTGCTGCTTCTGGAATATGGCTTCAAGAGAAAAGTCAACAGGAATCACAGAATCACAGAATAGTAGGGGTTGGAAGGGACCTCTGTGGGTCATCTAGTCCAACCCTCCTGCCGAAGCAGGGTCACCTACAGCAGGCTGCATAGGACCTTGTCCAGGTGGGTCTTGAATATCTCCAGAGAAGGAGACTCCACAACCTCCCTGGGCAGCCTGTTCCAGT
>Ga0065711_1033761_pt1 | contig 24882 bp, 17 predicted proteins | sample Hoacrofraction12_FD_59098 | JGI IMG/M metagenome (GOLD analysis project Ga0065711, IMG submission 59098) | Hoatzin crop microbial communities from Cojedes, Venezuela - Epithelial fraction 12 v2 (version 2) | ecosystem: Host-associated > Birds > Digestive system > Esophagus > Crop | place...
TCCCCTGACTGCCATGACTTTTCAAATATCATGGAGAGTGGCTTGGCAACTACATCAGCCAGTTCCTTCAGGACTCTGGGATGCATCTCATCAGGTCCCATGGACTTCTGTATGTTTAGGTTCCTCAGGAGGTCCCAAACCTGGTCTTCACTTACAGCTGGAGGGATTTTACCCTCCTGGTCTCCTTCATGCCATCCATCAACTTGGGCGGGGTGAGGAGAGAGGTTGCTAGTGAAGACTGAGGCAAAGAAGTTGTTGAGTACCTCAGCTTTCTCCCCATCTGCTGTTAGTAGTTTGCCGGTCTCGCTCATGAGCCGGGGTACGCTTTCTTTGACCATCTTTTTCCAGCTGACATACCTGTAGAAGCCCTTCCTTTGGGTTTTCCACAGACTTTATTCCTCCAAAAGCTGTTTAAGCTCTTGCTCTTGTGTTCACTTCCATTTGCCAGGGCAAGCACAACATGCAAGGGAGACAGACTGACAACCCTATGCCAAGCCAGTCCCTGCTCCGTCAGTGCTGCCTACCCCCCAGCACTGCAGCCCAGCAGCAAAATTTAGCATTGCTACCCCAGTTTGTTGCAATATAAATACTTTCACATGATTAACTTGTGCTCTGCATGTTCCACAAACACTAACCAAGCATCAGAGACTTCAGGCACTTCCAGCATTGCTATGCCAGCAAGCAGGAGAGCCTACCTCGAGCGATGAGGGCACACTGTGACTATGGCTGCAGGTGCTCACTCCTCCATGGGGACTCACGAAAATCAAGTCATATCTCATTAAAGATTTAGGATCTTAATTGCTCAGTGACTTCAATGGGCAGGTAAGCATCAAAAGAGAAACAAGTGGTCTCTCTACATATAGTCAGATGGGAATTTAACAGTCTGCGGAGCACAAAGGGCTCTAACTCAGTGCATTAAGTGAGCAGACAGGACAGCACAGCCCCAGTCCTACGACAGAAACTTCAGATGCCTTCCAGGAAGCATTTCACTGGAAGCAGAGAGCAGAGGAGAGTTGACACAGAAGCCCTGCATCTGAAAGCAGGGCCGCAAGACTTTGCTGTGAGCAAAAAAACTCCTCCCACTAAATGAGGCTCAGCACCTGCCATTCTCTAGTCTCCAGTCTTTCTTCGCTTCAGTAATGAACACCTTTGTAAAAATAACTGTACATTAGAAAAGGAATTAACCTCCACACAAATGAGAAGCTTAATTAAGCATTGCACTAGAAGAAAACAGAGAGGAAGTACGGTTAAAAAAAAAAAAGAAAGAAAAAAGACAAGACAGCTGCGCAGACTTCATTCCGATTTCCACTCTTGCAGGTCATTGTACCCCATGGAATTTCCTTTCTGTATTTGGGCGAGTTTGTTACTGAGGCACTGCCCATTAACGGAAGGGGTTTTGTTGCTTTCCATTCACTTGTACCTTTTTTAATGCTTTGCATTACGTGCCCTCCATCAAAAAAAAAGCAAAACAGATTTAAATTAGACTTTGGGAGTAAGTATGCCATTTCATAAACTTCTCCCCAAAGAGCTTCAGCTAATTAAACAAATGATTGCAAAATGCTCACAATGTCAACCCTGTTAGCTTATAGGCAAAATATCTACACCAAGCTGCAGTTATTTAACCAAACACAATGTGGAGGAGCAATGTGCTTTAAAGATAAGCACAAACCTTAGGTCATAAACGGGCACACACTTTTTAAAACCATGGGTGGATTACGGAGGGGCCAATGACTTTGAACATCCCTGCCCACGGCCTTGGGAGCCAGCAGGCAGAGCTACGCCAATCCCAAAAGCACAGGAGCTGAAGATCTGGGTGACCAGGCTGAGAAGGAGACTTCAACAGATTCAAAAAATGGATGAGCACACTGGGCGGCTCTCGACTTCTGGGTTGAATTCTATGTTACTGCCATGAGGGCAGGTTAGGAGTGGTTAATGACGCTCAAGGAAATCTCTGGATTTTTGCTGTTAAATTGCAGCAACTTGGTGCAAAATCTGGGAAGCAGCAAGGAGGTAGGAACAGGTGCCTGGGGTAGGAATATAAATGTTACGCTATTAATCTGTGCATAGCTGCTGGAGGCAGTGAAAGTCTCAACTGTTCGAAGCTTAAGGATTTTAAATCTCTCTACATACTACATAAAAGTATTCTTCTAAAAATCCATTTTTTCCTCCCCATCCTTTCCATCTCACCTTGCCTTCCTTTAAGGTTTGCAGCTTGCCCAACAAGCCCTCTATGCCTATTCTCTGTGCACAAACCACGCAGCCTGCCTTTACCCTCTGGTACTTCTCTCCCACTGACCTCATCCCCAACCCATGTCCTGGTAGCTCACCACTCTTTATTCTTCCCATTTTCCTCTTTACAACACATGTGCAGTATGAAGTACCCACTGCTTCCCAGGGCTGACTACTCCTTTCCCTCCCACCTCTCCATCCTGCCCTCGTCTCACCCTATATTTAATTTGCCCAAGGAAGTGATGCTTCCCAGACCAGGCACCTTTGCTTCTCAATGGATTTTATGATCAGGTATGTGCAACAAGGTATAACTGGAATTATTACAGCCTTAATCAGGAAAACATAATATTAACTTTCCTAAAGCCCTGTTAAGGGTCAAAGAACCCATTATACAAGGTTTGAGCAAAAAGCAGAGTGAAGAGGGAAGGGAGAGAAGAAGGGAGAAAAAGTGGCTCTGCTCACCACAGCAGGGTCAGAGGGTGAAGCTGATGTTAAACAGCCACTAACGGGGTTAGGATGCTGGCAAGCCCCCCACAGGTTTCCCAGCCCTGCTCAAGGGCTGCTGCTTGCCAGGGCTCTGGCAAACAGGACTGAGCTCAGCCGGGTGGGCTGCTTGCTCTGTGCCCCCCATCTTAGGAGCTGAGATTAAGAGGGGATAATCCTCACTGTATCCGATCCAGGTGCAAACCCAGCCCTCCTGCACTGAATGTTTGAAAATATGAGAGGCAGAAGTATGAGGCAAAAATTACCTGTTCTGAGGTGCCATGGCCCTGATAACCCCGGATACTCCTGAGGACACCATCCTGGTTGAATCAGCTAGGTGCAAGGCACTCCAGAATTGAGATGAGCTCCTACCCATCCAGTCCTCCCTCTCTGTGCCTGCTTCATGCCTTGGCAGCAGTATTAATGAGAAAACAGTTTTGAAAGGGGAAACTCAGTTCAGAACAGTCCTTTAGGAGGAATGCCAAGATCCTTCCTTGTTTATTTTATTTGTTGCGTAAACATTTTTATAATACTCATCAATACAGTCTGTAGAGCTTGTTTTTTAAAATAACCATCATGGACATAAGTATCTTGCTTGTGACTCTGGCCTTTTCTTTGACTCCATACACTGAAGCTAATGTATCCTGTTGCCATTTTACTTCATGTATTGTGCTGGCTACTACTTGGTTGTAGGCTCTTAGTAAATCAACCTAAATGAATCAGAAGGTACTGAAATCACATAATAGACACCAGCACTGGAAATGGTCAGGAAATAGGAATTAAGGATGAATGCTCTGTTTACATGATCAAAACACATTAAGGCATGAGAAGGGTGAGAAATTCTTCACTGAACGTGACTGGTAAAAGCATTCGGTTTGCTTCTGCCAGATTCTCTCTTAGCAGCTCCCTACTGCTGAGCAATTTTAACGTTCAGTGAACAAATTCTTTCAATTGTCTGTTTTTCTCCCATTTTCTGTGTGAATTTTTCGCAAATTCAAGCTTACTTTTTGCCTTTAAATGTGAGCGGCAATCTGCAGAGGGTCTAATCACAGTGGTGCATTAACTTCACTTTCCTCCCCCCTTAACTTCTTCAATGTACAGAACCCAGCTTGCATAGTTATGATCACAAAATATTAACATAATGTACCTCTTCCTTAGCAACTGCTATAGTGTCAGGGGAATGCAGCCCATAATAATGCAGCTTGATCTAGAAGCACAATAAAATATAAATAAGCTTGTTACACTTCAGTGGCACACAGGATTCCACTGTGAAGGGCCTTCATGAATTTGGAAACCTCATCTGCTTCTTACTCTCCAACACAGATTATTTAGAAGATTTATGGGCACACATTCCCTTTTATTCTAGAAAATGAAGTGTAATTGTTTACTCAGTAACAGTATTATTTTGCTGCATGTCTGCTACTAAATTTGTGGGCATAATCCAGGCACGCACACACACACGTCTGTGCAAAGCAGCGCTCATAATGAAATAAAGATGAAACCAGGACTTAGAGAAAATCTGAAGAGGAGACTGCCATGAGAGCATGCATAATTGTGGTCATTTTTAAATGAAGAAAGCACAAGCAATTTTCTCCAAAAAACAGCTGCAGTAAAACAAGGGATATACTTGCTACAAATTAACATGCTTAATCTAGAGCCCTCTGTAAGACTCCCCATGTACCTTATCTGCAAAATCAACAGCAACCTCAGCTGGGTAAGGGCAAAGTCTTCTCCTTGCCCCAAGGCCAGCTGGTTCTTTCCATCCCTGAAAGCTCCTTGTCCAACAGCCCCACGGCTGTAGCACCCTCATGCACGCTGGCCCTCTAACCCTTAAAATTACATTCAACCTACCTTAATATCTCTTCTCAAAGGCAATTAAGATCTTTTAAATATTGCTTCTTGTGAGTTTTCAAGTAGAATGAACCACACTGAGCCAATCTGAAGGCAGTAACAAACCACTGGAGCTAGGGGATAGCAGTCCTTGCCTTCTGAGCAAATAATTCCGTTATCAAGCCAAACTCACTTGGCTGAAAGATTTAAATCATAAGGCCTCTTATGAGGAAGCCAATTTACAAACTTAACAATGGAGCTCCATAATGTTTATTAAGGCTCGATTTCCAAAAGCGCCTTTCAAGAGTAGAGTAGCCAATTCACAGGTATAAAATTCCCTCTGAATAGATTATATCACATCATTAGGATTCCCCTGTAACAAACACCACAGAAAGAGAAGAATCAAAATTCAACAATCTGTTTTAAGGAACTTCAAGGGCCATAGCAGTCTCTAAACTGGAATATTTCAGAAAGCTTCAGGCCTCTGACTCTGGTGGAAGTCTCTCATTTCCAACAATTTCTGATTCAACCCAAGATGATTCCAAGAGCGAAGCGCTGTAAAAACCCTGCTTACCTACCGAAAATCCCACTGCACAGCTGAAGAGCCATCAAACGAACACAAAATTCTTTGCCTCAGTGCTGTCAACAGCAGTGTGTCTAAGCTGAACGTGATTTGCTTGTACGGGATATTGGCTGCCTGCCTTTCTAGAGATGCATGGCTTGAGTCTGATGAACTTCAACGAGAGCACGCTAAACTTGCTCATTGACTAGCAAGATACTTCTACATTTTATTGGGAGGCAGCCAGACTACACCACTGAATAGCCCAGAGATCTTTATCAGTTGCTTTTCCTTGTCTTAAACCAGGACTTACATTTTTAACATTTCTTTTGTAAGGGTGATCTGCTTTCTTTAAACACATCATACACATAGTGAATAACAACAACCACAGAAAATGAAAAGAATGAATAGAATAAAGAAAATATTTTCCAGGAGAAGATGTTATCGATGTAACATGATATCCCACCACTGCAAATATTTTAGCATACATGCCACTCAGAAATCCACGTCATAAGTCTAGGAAACTTTAGTATTTTGTGAGGTAAACATACCATTATTCATTATCTAGTCTGAAAATCATTTTGTTCTGGCAATGGGAAGCTCTGTCAGACACTAAGAAATCATCTACTATTATAAATGGTGTTAATGGGATACTTTTTCATCCAGATTTATACTTTTAGACTTAAGTAAGAATAAAACAAATATTACCCCTGTGGCAGCAACAGAATAAAACACGTTTTCTCATTAAGTAACAATATACCAACAGTGCTACATCAGAGGCAGCTTCCTAGCTGTATTACTAACAAACCGCCTTCCCAGATTTAGAGCATTGAGTTACTCTCCACCAGGGTTTTAACCTCCAAACAAGGCCATATATTAAAAAACCTAAATCATGAAAATGTATAAAAGGTATTTTGTAAAGGGACCCACGCCAATCTGATCCATTGAATTTGTACCTATTTCATTCCTGAATATCCACAGGCCCTGCACAGAACAACCGGGATGCTATGTCCCGCTGTAACACACACGTATGTTTCCAACAGACTCCTCTAGAAAAACACAATTGTCCTGCCCTCCATCCTTTCAGGTGATGATGACACACTTCACCACATATGTCATGCAGCACTTCTATAAATAGGCACCATATGACATAACACGAGAGGAGATGCAACATACAGCAAAGGACGCAAGCGGCATGGGTGCAGTGGCAGGTAAAGACTTTCCAGAAGCTAAGCAATTCGACTGTGGGGGAGGACTCCCATAGGAAGTGTCACCCCACATCGTACGCCTTCTTAATGTCTTCGGACGGGTAAAAGGAAGGCCAGTTATGCCTCCCAGTCAAAGCGCTGCAAACCAATCCTATTCTCTTTTAAACAGGCGTATGGCTTAGGAAATCAGTGGACCTGAAATTTGATCTCTCGTATGATTTATTTGCCATTTTCTCCCATTACACAAATATAAATATAACAGGCATTTTTTTGCAGTCCTGAAATGATTCAGAATTAATACCAGATGACAAAATGGACCATGTACCAGGAGGGGAAAAGTTACAGCAAAAGCTCCTTCCCATTAATGGGGCCATTCATTCATATGGCCACTATTCCACAGGGGAGCTGGACATAAATTACGTATTTGACATCTAGTTATAGACAATTATATCTGACATAATGAAGTTATAATGAAAGGAGTTTGCACATTGTTTGGTTATTAAGTGCCCACTTCTTGTCCCTGCACCAGGTGCAATGGTGATAGGCCATACAAATCATCCAGAAGAAATGCCAAAATGGGTTCCCTTACTGATAAAGCACCACACATGTTTATTAATTTAACAGCTTGTCTTATGTCTCCTCCATCTGCTCATTTAAAACAGTTATTTGCCCTATAAATATTTCAGAAAGAGAAGTGTAGCCAAAAATTAGTCTGGCATAAAAGGGGAAAAAAAAGAAAGTTTGAGAAGGGTCTCATGCTGTATGCAGCACTGGGCTCTTTTTTCCGTGTTGAATTAGTTCAACAGCCTTTTTTCACGCTGGTAATAGGACATTCACTTTAGATTAGTGATGCTTGAGGGTGCACCGCGGTAGCTGACTCTGCTTTCCAGCTGTTGCCACTGTCAGGTGGGTGAAAACTTCCACCGCTGATAGCGAGCGGCACAACTCAGTACAGCAGAAAATGAAACCCCTTGTCAAAAGAATCTCATGGGTGGATGTCCATGTCCATTTTGAGCTTATCAGGTCATATGATAGCTTCAAACAGCCTACAAAGAATAACAGTTCAAGGCATCTTTAAATCACAGTTCATGATGATCTCCATAGCAAAACTCCCTTACAAAGCAGCAGCTAGCTGGTAAAAAAAGCTCGTTAAAAAGCGGTTTTTCTTTTTTTTATATGACTAGGAATAATGGAAAAGGTGTTAAACATCACTCCGACTGTTCCCCACCCCAAAATCCTTAAATATTTTCAAGTGTAAATACTTTGAACAGTTCCCACCAGCATACAGGATTTAGCACTCCTCCTTGAGAGACTTTGTTAGCTCCGGCTTTCTGCTAGAACAAACGCTGTTATCTTATAAATAAACAGCAATGCCCTGAGGTGCCCCTCTGCAAAGAAAACACACATTCCAGAGAAATAAGAGCAACAGTTCAACACCATAGTAAAAAAGAAAACGGCAAACAGCATGCAATTAACTCTTTCTGACTATGGATAGCTACGGGACGTAAAGCGGGACTTTGCTAATGCTAACAAGCGAACAGGAGGACTGCAGGCTGCCTGCAAGACGTCCAGGAGCTCTGCCTACTCTGGTTATGATATTAGTTATCACCACCCATGATACTTAAATGAGTAATTAATAAATACGGAGCGCAACTCATGTTCAGAGCAGCTGCCTGCTTCAGGGAAACAAGTGTGGTCCAGGAAGGTGGGTGTTTTGGTATCGTCCTCAGCCATGGCGACTGATTTTTGGAGAGCTCTGGATAAGACTGAGAAAAGCAACGCATCCTTCTATCAGAGCTCATCCCTCCACAGCCTTCACAACCCAAACAAGCTCAGTATCTGACAATGCATTCCTGTGTCCGCATCTACCACACCGCCCAAAAACCACCCTGTCACCACAGTGAGCTGTTTGAAGACTAATCTTCAGCCTGGAGGCCGAGCGCTTTAAATGAGCCTGCCCATCATGGCAAAAAGCAGAGTTCAAATGAAAAATAAACCAACAGCAAAGCAACCCAACAAATGAATCTGTACAGACCTCTTCAAAACAAGGCAGCTGAAAATTCACAGTACACGTGAAGCTCGCCACACAGGTATGGTGAACAGTCATCTCCCATCCAATGGGTGCAACACCAGTTACCTGCATGCCTCATACACTCTGTTTGCCTGAAAAGCTGCATGGGATGAGAAAACCTTGCGTGTGCTGCTGGCTTGCTGCAATGAGCACTCACTCCGGTGGGCTCAGGGCAGTCACAAAGCGGAAGCCCTGAGAGCAGTCATACTTGGAGAAAAGGCAGAGCAAAAGCATGAAGCAAACCCTGTGCCTGACCAAGGAAGAGCACAACACTATATAGCACCTCAGCACTGCACAGGAAAAAAGGGAATAAGGGTCCCAAGCATGGGGGACCCCAGCCAGCAACCTCTGGTCCCATGGTCCTTTCTTGGCTCAAAGGCATTGAATTAGCCTCTCCCCTGGACTCTCCTGCCTGAAGGATGGCAGGATAACAGCATTGCCTTCAGTAGCTGGAAACACGTAGCTGTAACTAACTCTCAAGGGAAGGAGCAGGATGAGTAACAGCAGGACTTTGGAGAGAAGCAGAGGTACACTGCAAAAGACTCTTGAGCTGAGGGAATGGCTTTCTCAGGCAGACTCAAGCAGAAATGGAAAAGCCTGGAAACATGAGTTGCCTGGCCACCATCGGCTCCAAGCAGTGACTCCTGGCCGGCACCTCTCTCACAGCGCTGGACCTCAGGAGGGAGAGGCAGGAGAGCTGGTGTCTCGGGGCCTGGCGAGCGCGGGATGTGCGACCCTGTGTGTCAGCTTGAATTAAGGCAAGGAGTGCCACTGGGCCTCGCTGCCCGGCGCGCCCCTTTCTCTGGACCTGGGAAGGAGTACCAGGGCTGTGCAATGAGCCCGGCTGTCAAATCCTGCCACATCATCTGCAAAGCCATTGACCCTCTCTGGGACCTGGGTGAAGGGAGACCAGAATGTGTGCATCCAAAAACCTGCTGCATTTTTGGTAATAAGATTTCACAGTGCTTCTGCCGTTCAGGAACAGTTCTCCCTCAGACACTGCAAATGCAAAGGGGGAGAAAAATGGCAAAATGGATCCAGCTTTTGAAGCAAGAAAGCACAAAGGGGCATGCCACTGAGTTGGAGAAGAAAGTGGGGAAAAATCAGCAAAACCTCTTGCTGTCCCCTTACATGCTGCCCAAAGTGTAGGGAGAGATTCTGAATCTACAGAGGCTGAATCTCACAACTGAGGTTTACAGGGGAAAAAAGCCCCAAACAACCCAGTATCTTAGCTGGGGCCAAAACAACCTCCCTGGCTAGAGAAATCTGCACAGAAGGGTGAGAACTTCCCATTCCTCCTTTATTTGTCATTTATTTCTAGAACTGGGGACCAATACACAGTTTTGCTTATCAGTCTATGCTTTGGAAATGCACTGACTTCAGGCGTGTCAATCTCCAAGACAACTGCTCCTTGAGCTTCAACTTTGAAGGAAACCTTTGCAAAATGCTAGCTCAAGAGGGGACGAGAGCTCCTCACACTGCCCAGCTTCAAATTCCAGGCATATATTTCCTGTTTAATATGATTCCACATATATGCTAAAACCTGTTTCTTCCTATAAAGCTTTACAAATAGTTTTAGTGTGTGGATTCGGTGAGTTTAATTCACTTATTTGCTGTGTTTCAGTACCTGGAAGAATTTTGAGTCCAAATATTAAATTTAATTTACTGCTATATATTATAATTCCATAAAATCCCTTTCTAAGCCAGAGCATCAGCACCACCCTCATCTGTGAAATTCCTTGCTATTGTCAGTAACCAGCAATCCATTATTAAATATAGGTTTAATCTTCAGTCTATGAGATCAGAACCTGAGGGCTCAGCTACCCCTGGAATTATTCTGCACATGGATGGTGTAAACAGTTGTGTAAAAATCATGTAATGATGTCCAGAACATTAGACTGAGAGGAAGGGTAAAAATAATGGTTAACAGTGCTTTGTATAGGGAACTAATTTTAAAACATCCTCAAATTAAAAAGGGAGCGGAGAATAAGAAGCTACTTGATAAAAAATGCTGATTCAGGGCCTCATTTCTATTAAGTGATTTACAGTGTCATTACTGCATTACTGTACAGAGCAGCAGCTCAGAGTAATTACCCTGTAATGCACGATGACACTAATGTACTAGTAAACTACTAGAGTTTATACTCTATTCACAACTAGCATCAGGACTCTGAAAAGCAGGTAAAAATGCCCTGCGTGCATAAACAGTGTGAGTTAGTGTCAACGGTGATAAAATTTTCAAAAAGGAGAAGGAAAAGACAGTTACAAATAAATCTGCCAGATGAGAATTGCAACTGCATAGACCCACAGGAGCACTAAAGCTGCATCGTTTTTTAATAATACGTGAAGGAAAGATGCTTTTATATTCCTACCCTGGCTCTATTTGCATTTATTACAATTAAAATTGTATAGTGGCTTCTTCTTTTTTGCCACTCTAAGTGCAACATTGACCTGCACCTGGTGTTCAGCTCAGTGCGAGAGGGAATGCAGAAGGGAAATGAGAGCATCAAAGCAACAGCCAAAAGCATTAGCGGTTTACGATGACTGTCATAATGCCGGCACTTTTTTTAGAGTTCCAGCTACTGGAAATGTGGAGAACCAACGAGAGCTTCAGGACAGAGGTGTTTTTGCCTCCTTTGTTTAAAGCAGCTTTTGTGGTTACAGAATGAAGCTTGGAACATGCCCTGAGCATGTCCTAAGGTGTCAGAAAATGCAGCCAAACAAAAAAACTTCATAACCCTCACACACTTAAAAAAAAATAATCATGATTATTACAACAGTCTAATGGATTTTGGGCACTGAGGCTGGAAATGAGGCAGCAGATGCCTAAGTGGAGCTACAGATCTCAGGGCCAGAGGAAAGCCTTGCTCTTTGCCCCGGAGACAGTACCAATTACTACATTTTTAACACTCCCTAGCCACCAGCTGATGGAGTGATGCCTTCAGAGCTGGCTGCCTTCCTAGTACTCTCCTATTAAGTTACACGAGGGGATTCAAGTCCTTCCACCAGCGCGTAGCAGCAGTAATATCAATCCTTCCACCCTGCACAGCCCTATCTTTAAGATCTCTCAACCGGAGGGGTGGAGGCCCGGGTGGAAGCAGTTAATGTAGCAGTTTATGTTAGATAAACTCCATTTTAACTTCTCTGCAAGCGCTGCAACTGTTCTGCCTGACCCACTTGGCCCTGCTCCTGGTGGCAGCGCCATTCATCTCGCAGAGGTAGCTATGCCCTCACGAATGGCAGATCAGTGAAGATTTTCGTCAGTCTTCAGCTCTTTTCTCTTGGACAAAGCAAAGCACAGCTTCTTCAGCTGCTGCTGTTCCAGCATCCTTGAGCCTTCCATAGGCTGCTCCAGACCCCACGGCAAGGATTTACATTGACCCATTCTAAGTAAGCTCTGAATCATCACATTCAATATCAATGGCAGACTTGAGTAAGAAGGTCCTGGAAGTCTTAACTGTCTCTGCCTTGCTGCAGGGCTCTACTAAAAAAGCAAGGTAGTAAATTTTAGCACAGAACTGGAGGTTTTCAGGTGGCTTAGAAGCAGCTGATGATCTCAAATGCATGTGTCAAATCTGAGACTAGTTCACTCAAAGCTGAATGGAGTTTGTGGACTGCCAGGAGATTGTACATGACCAGTGTGACTCACGACAAGACCAGATCTGGAGAGAGGACTGTGAATCCAGCATCTTCACACGCAAGCTCTACCACCCAGCACATGTTTCCACCTCGCAGAGGTACAATAGGAACCACCAAGGAATAATATTGCTGAGGCCGCTCCTGTGCAGCAAGAGTCAATTCCTTAGTTTTTGTTACTGCACCGGTCACACTTACAAAGAGAAAAAAACCAGCAAATATTTACTCAACCAAGTCACAGACCTAGCCACGTGGATGCAGGTAGAAGAGCTCACTCAAAACTAAGGGCCTTTCATGCCAAGAGCATTAACAGTAAGCTTTCATTTAGCCCACCAAGTCCTTGGGCTGTTTGGAGGAGCAGGGTTTGCTGTTGCAGCTGCAATTCACAAACACAAAGGTTTTTGTGTCTCCCAGAATATTAGAGATGAATAACAAAGTGAGATTTAGAAGACAGCTTTCTTCATATTGCATAATGATAGTCTACCTATCCAGATTAATCTTGCATTAATATGTTGCATTTGTCAATCGTGAGCACTTAAGAGAAACACTCGCACGCACAAACACGTACTCGCAGCATTGCAGTGTTGGGGCAGAACGGCAACAATCACTACAAAGGTCAATCCTGTACCCTATCTGCCACTGTAGCACCCTTTGAAGGGCAGGTGAAAGGAAAAACCCCAAGCCTAAGCTACAGTGCATCTCCCTGCTAACGCGCTTTGGCTGTCCTGTTCCTGCCCTTCTCATCCTTCACAACATTCCCTGTGTCTGATGTTCATACACATTTCCAGAGCTGACCAAGAAATCCCTCTATATACCTATTTGATATTAGCTTTTCTACTATCCATTCCAAGAAGGACAAGCTGGTCATTTTGATATCCTACCTGAATATCGGCAACCTAATTCAAAGAAGCAAAGGGAGGTGTAAGAAGCACAGATGTTTGCTCTGGGGCCAAGTCCATTTCCCCAGGCCACAGGGGCAAACAGTGGGGGTTCATCACAACACAGCCAGGGCATGATCCTCCAAATGAGGGAGAGAAACCAAGGGGTCATATTCATATCACTTTATCTGCACCATTCAAAAGAGACACCTATCTTAGCAGGGCTATTCTGGACTCACCTCATATGTACCGGCTACTAGCATTGCTCCCAAGGGCAATCAGCTCACCTAAAATTTGAGTTACCCTCTAGAGTGAACATGTTTCCGCACCGACTCTAGAAAAAGTCTCCAGCAATGAAAACATGGATTGAATCCAGGCCTGAACCACCGCATGACCACTTCTGTACCTTTATTCATCTGAGGAGCAGCTGAAATCTGCCTTTTTGCATCCTGCCACCAGCCCCCTGTGCCTGCGCACTACCAGTAGGAAGGAAAGGAGGAAGGCGGAGGGCAGGAACTAAGGTATACTTGTGCCTGCAGAATTAAACTAGTGGGAAGAGCAAAACAGCTTGTGAACAAGACAGTAGGTTCAAAGCTACGTAATGGGGCACACGGGACATGATGGGATATCTCTCATACAGCTCCCTCGCAGGAATCTATTTACTCCCAAGAGGGTCCTTGGATGGAGGGTGGTAATTTTACCACGGAGGCTCTGTGGACAAATGAACGATACGCACTCACGCCTAGGGCTGGTTCGCAATGCACGTGCATGGAGACTGAGTCACTGACTCACCCTTGGATGGAGGTCTCTCCAGATCTGAATCAAGGTGGATCGGTGGGGCAATGTAGGAAACCTGCCCATGGTGAGCCTGCCCTGTGGACAAATAAGTGTTTTAGTTCCACTGTTTCCTACAGAGATCTCTCAGGGCTATAATTAAACACACAGCATTTTCATGGCACTGGATCCAAAACAGGTTTGCAAGTATTTTGTTCTATTGTGCATTTTTCACAATGAACTTCCACTTTGTGAAGACACCCGATGAAAAGTTGAAACCATTCCCATTTCTTTTGCTTTTTCCAGGCAGATGTGGGTACTAAGCTGAACCTTAGTTATACCTGCTTTACCACTACCACGTGCATTTTGCACGACGTTCTCTTTAAAAGCCATATGCCACAGAAGACAACTGATTTCACACGAGCCCATTCAATCTGCTAATTCCCACTCTAAGAGGGAAGCAAGAATTTCTGTGTCAAGCGTGATATGAGGTAAAACTGCATTTGTTTTTCCCACCTGCAGAAGATGCAGATATCAGTTTGCGGAGCTCGGCATTGCTTTCACCTGGGTGGAAGCTTTTTGGTTCCAACATGGCCATGCAGTTTCCGAGTTGCTAAAGGCTGAATTATTCTCCAGTAATTTGGAGGTAACTATATCGAGAAACTTCTATTTATAACAAAAACATGTTGTTATAATTCATCTATTTACTGTAACAATTTACAGGGTTGTTAATCTCTTTTTCTAAACATGGAAAGTTAATGACACATAGATTACGATAACAGTTAGAGTAACCTTCCCGTTTCAAGTAATATTCGTGCTGCAATAAAAGCAGTTGATTCCTCTTATGAGACACATTCCAAATAATTAATAAAGCTCCCTGTTGACACTTGCTGTTGTTGCTCCAAGCAATTTCCAAGCTAGTGTCACAGGCAGCAGAGCAGCAGCACAGTCTTTGGGCTTCTTAGTAATGACATACAGGAATACCACAAGCACAGTATGCTGGTGCACATAATATGTTGAAAACAACTCTTCAGGGGGATAAAATATTAATGGGAAAAGCGGGGGGAGGGGAAGAAGTGTCACTGAATGGGCAGGATATATTTACCACTTTATGCTGAGGCTGACTCAGATAATTTACATTATTAGCCATTACAACAACTGGATGTTATTCAGGTTTAAAATCTACCGACACATCATAAATTCTATATTTGCTTTTAAGTGCTTTAACATGGGAAATCTGCTTCAGGCAAACCCGTAGCTAATAACCAGTTACCCTGCTTTCTCCTTCTCGTTTACATGTTAAAAATCCATTCGATGTCATTAGTGAGCATAAGTCGTCATTTAATAGCTGCTTGGTTCTGCAGCAGAAACAGGCAGACGGTCTGCTCTCACTCCAAGCTGCTCAATGTGCAGGATCAGTGCCCTTTTAGCCACAGGACAGGCTCCCCATTTGCTGCATCAAAGCTACCACTGAAATGCAAAATACCTGAGGTTGGCCGGGAGTTCTGGAAATCACCTACTCCAGCCCAAGGGCAACAAGTGTCCATGGCAAGTGTCCAGTCTGATTTTCAGTACCTCCAAGGATGGAGACTCCATAATTTCTCTGGTCGACCTGTACCAGGGCTTGGCCACCCTGACAGGATTAAAAAAAGCTTTTGCTTATGTCTAAGTGTAATTTCCTGTATTTCAATTTGTGCCTCTTGTCCTGTCACTGGATGCCTGTAAGAGCCTGGCTCCATCTTCTTTACTCCCCCTTCTGTTAGGTACTGATCCACATCACTAAGATCCTCTGGACCACATCTGGTCCAAGCTGGACAGTCCCAGCCTCTCCCCACATAAAGATGCTTCAACCCCTTAATCATCATTGTGGCCTTTTGCCGGACTGGCTCCAGTAAGTCCCAGTCTGTCTCATACTGGGCAGCCCAGCACTGGACACAACACCCAGATACGTCTCACCATGGCTGAACAGAGGGACAGAATCACCTCCCTCAACCTGCTGGCAATGCTCTGCCTAATACAGCCCAGGAGGCTGGTAGCCTTTTTTGCCCTATGGATACATTGCTAGCACATGGTTTTGTTTTGTTTGTTTGCTTTTTTGTTTGTTTTTTTTTGTTTTTTTAGCTTTTTTATCACCTGGTCTTCTTGGGACCAAGTCAATCCAAATACAAAAAAGAATGACTCTGCAGGCTTAAAGGGCTAGGCTGGAGTAAAGATACATGCACAGTATACAAAAGACTACAAAACATCTGCAAGTTTGTTTAGACATTCATTACAATTCAATAATAACCATGGAAGTTTATGAATGTTTTATAAAAGCTTTTACCTAATATGGAGGAAGCACCAGCATCAAATGCTCTCGTGATAAATGAAATAAGCTGCAGAAAGCTTTTATCTACTTGCTGCTGATGTAAAATACCCTACTTCCAAAAAAATATCAAACTTGACTTCTGTTAGACTGTACACTTCTCACAATGCTAATAAATCAAATTTTGGGTTTTAATATTCTCTCTATATAAAAGCAACGCAAACAATTGTTGCACTTCATCTTCTGGAAATGAATGCCAGCTTAGTTGCTCCTCAGACTCATCACAGTCTTCCCACAGGAGGAACAAAGGCTTTCCCTTGCTATTTGTGGCCCCAATTATACATTCAGGATCAAAGTACCTTGTAAACCTTCTTGTTAATCAACAGAATCACGTTTTTTCTTTGGTTTTACTATTATTGGAAATGGTGACATCTGAGTGGGTTGAGGGAAGAGGGGTAAGGGGGGATGCCTGAAGCAAGCCCTAGCAGTGGGACTGGTACACAAGCACACAGAGAAAACCAAGTGAGGAGGCCAAACTAGAGGATCAGAGCAATGGTCCTTCTGGCTTTAACAGTATTACACATTTTGCCACTGACTCCACTAAAAATCACAATTTTACCAGTGCACCTATGCAAGATTTTGCGGCTGATTTTTGTGGCTGATTTTTGACTGGTGCAGCTCAAGTCGGTCACAAAGACTGACAAGTTTTGTGAAGTGATGCCAACTCCCTTTCCTTTTTGCACGAATTTTGCCGTTTTGGATGTTGACTTCAAGCTCCAGCTCTACGCATGAGCGACTCCAAACTTCCCCTCTCCAGTTCCAGCTACTACAGAAAAATCACTTGAAAAGGGGCATGTGAAAGCCTCAGCGAAGAAATAGATGGCAGAAACACTCAGCACCTCCCTCGCCAAATCGCCTGGACCTTCAGCTATTTCTTCTGCATGAGCTGACAATGGTGCGGCACCACAAGGTGGGACATGGCCTCCTTGCCTACATGACCGTCTCTCCAGCTGTCAGGTTTTCAGTTCTACGCACACATCTATTAACTCACAACCTATCTGACTGACCTCTCTTCAACCTGAAGAGCTGCTCACATGCTAACCAATATTGGCCCAGTACTTGTGCCTATAGGAGATGCTAACCAATACTGGCCCAGTACTCATGCCTATAGGAAACGGCTGGTGTCAGGTCCTTCTAAACTTTTGCAGTGCGCTGCAAAAATAACTGCACCTCTAAGTGGCTCAGGTTTTAGTTATGTTAAAAAAAGAGAAAAAAAAAAGTCGGTTTCTGTCAAATTCCCAAAGCTGAAGATGTCTCTCTTGCTGATGGGAAGTTAGGCATGCCTTGTATCACCATAACAGCTTGCATGGCCTTCTCCAAATCCCATCCTGACCATAACCATCTGGTGTTTCTGCAGTCGTTTCCCAGGTAAAAAAGTAAACAGCGATCAAATGCCATGATCAAAGTAACGTGTGAAGAAGTTGCTAATTTCATATGTGATCGCTAAGGTTGGGCTCTGTTTCCCTCATTCCTCTTGCTGGCAAGGTCTGGCCACCAACACGGCCGATGGCCATAGCTCCCCACGAGTGGCAGGAGAGGGACAGGGGGAGCAATGGGCAACAAGGGCTGATGCTGGAAGACAACTGTGGGTGAGTCCTTATCTGCTTTTTTTATACCATACCACAAGGACTCAGGCCTGGCCAACACTGCATAAATATCAAAACCATCTCAGGTGAGACAGGGCAAACAGCAAACGTGACATGAGTAGCCACAAACTCCTTGTCTTCTGCTCACACCGTCTCTTTCAATGACGACAGACATACAGCATCCATAGCAGTCAGGCCATACGCATGTGATGTGGTAATGGGAAAAGAAGCATGTCTGTTAGCAGCAATTTTGGGAATGAAATAGAGATGTGACCCTGGAAGTCTACCTAGTGACACAGCCTTCCTTGGGAAGAGGAAACGGGGGAGGATGTTTGTGGATTAGAAGGACCTGGCTGGCCATTATTTTCAGGCCTGACACGAGGTATGCAACATATTTTAAAAAGCCATTAACTTAGCAGAACAAAGATAGTGTTTTGTGAGGACTGCAGGAAACATAATAGTTTGGCCTAAGGGATATTTTTTGTAAAACGGATCTGGATGCTCACAAACAAAAAATAAACATTCATGCATCTTCAAAAATCTGCCCCTAAGTGATTTAGTCATCTACAGGCGCCACAATATAAAACTATAGAAAAAAAATCTGCACATGAATGGACTAACCAAGGAAAGTAGCAACAAAGCAGTCTCATCTGTGTGTCTATTAGAAAAACTTCCCCTCAGTCCTTTTTGGGAACATATCCACTGTTTGTAACATGTAACAGGGCAGAACTCCCACCTGACCATATGCTGAGTTTCCAGTGTCTGTGACATTTGATTTTTCTAGAGCACCTTTCTGCCCAGCCCTGGCTCATTTTCTCTCTGCGATTTTACTGTGCACTGTTACAAAGAAAATCTGAATAGAAAACATAAGACTGGAAGATTCAAACCCCAAAAGCAAAGAGAAGGAACACCAACATTTACTAGACTAAAAATAAGCTTTTTTAAAACATCTGATGACTTGCCTCCTATAGCTCTGGTGCTAGCAATGCCATGGAGACAACTAACATCACCAGAATGGCTGGATCTCACTTCTCCCTACTGTTCCTTAGCTCAGGGCCTATGGTAGGGTCATGGGCAGGGACAGTCATGCACCTGAATTGCAGTTCTCCCCCATGTCAGACCCAGCTCCAGCAGCAGCAACGACAAGCCACCACGAGATAGATTTTTTAAACAAACACGCTTCATACTATTTATCTCAAGGGGTGAGAGTCCCCTCTCTTTACTGTCCTCATCCGGAGGTGATTACTGCAACACATTTTTTGCTGGCATTTCAGATTGCATCTCTTGCTCTGTTTCCTACCCATTTTTCCAGCCTCTTTTGGTACGTTTTTGTCTTTCATGGTCTTACCAGCTCTCAAGTTCCTTCTTAGACAGCCTAGCTAGCATTTCATGCAGAGGATTTCATTTAATTTTGTGCTGGCACCTCTGACAACCCAGTGTTCTCATGCATTGCCAGTCCTATGCCCCTTCTTGTCAGCACCTCTGAACACAACCATCTCCATGGACTTAATCCCTCATTCTGCCCACTTGCTTGGATCATTCATGAGTTAATAACCGTGAAACCGCACATCGATTCCTGAGACTTTGATTTCAGTTCTTCATATAATTTTTGTTTTTATAACAATGGGATTGGTGCACACTAGGTATGCTGAATATATATTCTAAGGAAAAGTCTTGGAAATCATACCAACAATTGTACTAATATCTTTACAGATAAAGTGTACTTTGCATGTTGTGGCCTTTTTTCCCCCCTATGTAACCAAAAAATTCCATTTTTAAAGGCAGTCCAGTTTTTCTGTGATTATCTCATCTAAAAAACATTACTTTTTGGCCACATCTGTTCAATCCTCAAACTGTTGACAGGATTTTTTCAAAAATCTAATTCATTATCTAACTGAAGACTATATTCCACTTTGTTGGACTACAGTTTCCAGGATCATCACTCTCATCCTCTTTAATTTCCAAAATTAGTACTTTTTTTACTTGTCATTTTTTCTCCACTTATGAGTCCTTTTGAACTCCATAATATGTAGGCATATATAAAAACATATGTAAAGAGAAATTAAAAGCTTGTAGGTTTGCTAGCAAACTCTGCTGACATGCCATTAAACAAATTTCATTCAGACCGATTACTCAGCACATATTTAGACTTCTCCCGGCAGCTTTTTTTCTGCCTTTCATCAATGACTATCTTTACAAAACATCATTTCCTCACTGCCCACCCTTTTCCATTTTGCATTAAAAGCTTTCTTTTTAAATAAAGCTTTTATAAAGCCATTCCCTAGATGACAGACATGTCAGAGTTAGCACCGATTCTGTCCACCGCTTCATTTATTCATGGACTTTTATGGAGCATCTCTTTCATCTGTACATCTCTCTTTCATTTTTCATTGCCCTTTTAACTCCTTAGGGTAGCAGTAACTCATCCACTCCTTCTTCTCCCTCCCAGGGTTATTTCCCTGTCCTTCCCTTGAAGTTGTGTATGCCTCTGAATACAAGAACATTCTCTTTTCCAAGGAGCAGTCTCTGACTGCATTATCTCTGCTGTCTTGCCATTTTGCCTCTTGTAGTTCATCCTAGGAACCAACTGCAGCAGGAAGAGAAGGGTACCTGCAAGCATGGCCGTGTGTGGAGGGACTGCTGGCTCCTGGTCACAGCTGCCTGCTGAAAATGGAAGTTACCAAAACTGGTAGCCTCATTAAGCACTGACAGAGCCCACGATCCATGCCGTGGTGAGGGCTCCTGTGCAAAGCCAGCATAACAAGTAATTGTTTCTTTTGCCATACTGTTCTTGATAGGAGAAAAGTTATAGTATTGCAGCTCTTTACGATGTTTAGCTATACTTTGCTTTTGAAGTTGTCATAAAACGTATGTAATAGCAGCTCTTTCAAATGTCAGTATTATGTGCTCATGCATCTTATCTTACAGGTGTGATTTAAACTCTGAGCGTAGGAGATGCAGGACTGCGCTTCCCTCCCCCCCTCAAAAAAAACCCAACCCTGCTTTGATACACACATTTTGTTTCTCTGCCTTCCAAAGAGAGGGTTCAACAGGAAAATTCAAAAGGAATCCATTTACAGATGAGAAGCAAGAGGTGGGCTCTCACCTCCCCATCCCAAGCTGCGGCCAAAAACAATGCCAAAGGAAGGCGTTAAAAACCGCCGAGTATTACAGCAGCTGAAGCAATTGGAGGCTTTCCATTAGTGGCAGCTGCCTGTTTTCTAAGGAGCATTTAGGCCTCAGAAACTCCTGTTCCAGCTGAAATCAGAGGTGAAAAAGCTTCTTCAAGTCACACTGAGATTCTTCGTCTCACTGTGCAAACATTGTAACTCGTGTTTTGTGTTTAGATGAGCCTTAGCCCTCTGTTAAGGACTTAAAACATTTGATTTAGCAGCACCTTGGCTCCAGTGGTGCTCTGCATCTTCCAGTTCACCTCCAGAATTTACCCTGCAGTACAAGAGCCTGGTATAAGGGCCGGGGAGGAAGACAACAAAGATGATGAAGACAACAATGATGATGAAATCCCGGGAAATATTTCATACATGACGTTGTAGTTAAACAATGTTAAAGACCTCCTATCTTCCCCACCTATGGCAGCACGTGGAGGAAGGCTGTATCTAGGACTGACTTTCCCCAGCACCCAAGGCAGGGAGCTGATCTGCAGGGCTGCATGTTTCTTGAGCCCTGCTCCCCAAAAGCTTGCCTTGCAGGGTAAAGAAACACGACATATCATATTATTCTTCCCCCCCCCAAGATGTCCTTGCTGTGCCATGGAATACAATTTGACAGTCACCCGCACTGCAAAACAGGGGGGAGGACAAGGGGGACTTTGGTGCAGAAGAGACCGAGGGATTTGGAGCAAGGCAATCCTCAGGGCCCTGGGGCGGATGACCAATATTGGTAAGCACAAACCACCCAGAGTGAGTTTAGCAACGGTGAATGCAGCGAAGCCCAGGGAGGTTTTCTTGGCCACCTCTCAAAGATTCAATCTGATATGAAGAGCGCTGTGCCAGCGCCTGCCGTCCTTACTCTGCTTTTCTCCCGAAAGTCAAAAAGGACATTTCCAACTACCTTAGTGAGTCAAGCCTGTTCTGCCTCAGATGAAGCTGAAAACATTTGGGATGGAGAAGTCAGGAAAAGATTTTGGGGAGGGAACCTAGCCAAGGCCATCCAGACCATCTCCTGCAGAGGCAGAATGGTTCCTTACATTGTTTTGAAAGGTATCTCCTCGGGGCTGCCCACCGCTCCCTCCCAGACGCTGAGCAGCACATCTCACTGTCAACAGATTTCACCTTTGTTTTCCCTTTCTTGCAGGAAAAGAATCCTGCTGCCTCCCTGTCTGAGATGTTTCTGCCTTATTTTTTCCCCATTGCTTGCTCTTTTTACCCCCACCTGTGCTCCTTTAGGACCTTCCCTTCACTGCTGTGCTCTCACTATCGCCTACGTTTCTTGTCTCCCCCATCTCTTTCAGCTGGGTGTTCTTAACCAAGGGGGCAGCTTTGAGTTATAGCCAACCCATTTCACAATGGTCTTCCCTCCCCTGGGACATGGCCAGGCATTTCCACCCCCTCCCTTGCAGCAGATCTGGCAATTAATGCAAGCACAGAGCGAGCGAGAGCTGATCTGCTGCAAAATGACCCAGTGAAAATAATAATTACTAGTCTTCCACTGGCTCAGTAAGTAGAACCAATTCAGGCTGCCGTGGCGGCAGTGCCAGATCTGATGTGAAGGAAAGGGCAAGAATAAAAGGGCCAGGGGTGGGATGGAGACAGCTATCAGCTTAACTGTAACATAAAACCGCACCTGGGAACAGTAGCGGCGTTGTATCTGGACATCCCTTCACCCCCACACCACACTCTCTCCTTGCCCCAGGGCAACTCCCACCAATTGCACCCCTTCTTTACCGCCTTTCAGATAGCTTTTAATCCACCTGCCAGTATAATTTAGCGAGCTACATCTCACAACTCCAGGTCAAGCGTTTTAATGAAAGCCAAATTCTTTACAGCATGCTCACTCCTCGCAGGCAGAGCTTGGGACACAGCCCTGTCTTTCTGTTGCTTGTGCTGCTCTTGTTCATGCAGAAAGGGGAGCCGTGGGGGAAAGGAAGAAATCAAGCAGTAGCTCTTGCCATGTTGAGCTTAAACGTCAGTGGCAAAGCATCCAGGGGGGTTGTCAGAGAAATCAGCTGAGATGCTGGATTACGTGGTAGAAGACACGTTCGAAGCAGACAGGTAGATCTCTGAGTCACCAGCTCGGAGATGGTAATTGAAGTGTCTTGTGGTTTCAGATATGGTGAGATGTGGTCCAAGAATTTGTCACTCTCACTTTGCTCCATTTGTGACAGCCTATAGCAGATGTCCCCTCCAATTCTGCCTTTATTTTCCAGCCTGTATGTCTCTGCACGCGCAGCATGGTCTCCACCCCCACGTTGTATCTCCCTGCTACTGCCTATACTTCTGCTGCGATCCTCTCTCTTTCTCCTCTGCCACCTCCTGAGCAGGTGAGACCTCACTTCCACTCATCTTCTTCGTCAGCCAAGTCTCTCTCCAGGAACTCATGATTGCAAGCCTCCAAGAAACAATTTCAGTGCACAGGCCTGCTTCGCTGGCTCCCGACTTGCATCCTCTTGTCCAGCTTAATGACCTCCACCTCTATAGCCACATGACCACCCATCATGCAAACCTTAACTCCTATCTTCCATGGGTTTCTGTGACTATTCCTCACTATGACTGCAGCCCAGAAAGGACTGCCAGACAATAAAGCATTAAAGCAGTCTTCTTCGTTACAGGTATTTTTGTCAACTGCTCTCATTAAGGAAGTGCAAGGAGATGAGTAATTTGTTTTCCTGAGCAGGTCAGTGCACCCTAACTTTATTAATCACTTCTTTTGATCTGCAACGGGAGCCATGAGACAGGCAGTACAGCTTGCCTGCCTCTGCTTCCAGCTTGCTGCCAAGCTTCAGCTACAGTGTAAAGTCCCTGCAAAAGGCGACAGACTCCATCCCAAAGCGAGTGATCAAGCAGCAAACGAGACGAACACTACATTATTTGATGAAGAAATGAAACAAGGGTGGGTATTTTCTCCATGACCTAAAAGAACAGTAATCTAAGCCACCTCATCTTCTTTCTTTTTTCTTTACTTATTTCTTTCTTTTTGAGATAACATAACGTATGTCTCAGCATGAAGGACATGGCTGCCTGTAGAGAGATTTTGACAACTCCCCTCTGAGTGCTAAAATGCTGTCAGCCGAAAAACTGAGCTGTTTGGGCAAATCGATCCAACTCTGACAGACCTCCTCTCTGTGTTCATGTTTTCTCTCTCAATCAAAAGCCTTCTAAAGAATCCACATTTCAGATCAATTTCAGAGAAGAGGGAGAAGAGGAGAGATCACCTACTTCTGCTGCACTGTTCACCATTAACCTAGCTGGATGGAGAAGCCTGTGAGAGGAAGGTCTCACAAGTCTCTTGCATCTCCCCATTGCACAAGGATACAGCATCTGAATACAACAGTTTCCCTAACTCATACCTAGCAACTGCATATGGACGTTCTGACCGCAGGCAAGGGCAGAGTCAATATGTTTAGGGTGCAGACAGCAACAGCACAGGAAGCAGAGCTTTCAGGCCTCAGTTTATCTCCAATACCAGTAACAGGCAAGCAGCTGGATCAGCCAGCCAAGGAAAGCCTTACTGGGATTTTTTTCAATAATCATTAAGAATCATCTCCCCCTTCCTCACGCCAAAGAAAATGAAATCTAAGCATTTTTAAACTTTGTCCCTAGCTGTGAATATATCTGTAACCTTTCCGTATCAGTGACAATTCTGAATACAATTTTTGATTGTCAAATCCTGGGAGCACTCCTACTGCTTTATAGTAAAGATTAAGCATGCTCTTGTCACAGACAGTAAAAGCATCTCTTTCTATCACCTCGGTTGGGAACTCCAGAAATCCCCAGTCCTATAAGGTGAAGCAGTGCCAAGCAACCCGAAAGTGCCTTGCAAAGACAATATCGGGCTGCGTTGTTTTTGCACTCTTCACTTCAGCGTGTAACATAGTTTAAAACAACTCGATGACTGCTGTCTTGCTCACCTTCCAGCTAAGTGTCAAAACATGGTGATGCTTGTTTATTTTTCCTCTTTACCTACCTGCTGTAAACTCAGCTAGGGGAACCTAGCTGAGTTTACAGCAGGCTGAGTTTACAGTTTACCTAGCGAGGCGGCAAAAAGCGCCGAGAGAGAGAGGAGACCCCAGCCCCCCCCCCCCTC
>Ga0065711_1033762_pt1 | contig 24876 bp, 9 predicted proteins | sample Hoacrofraction12_FD_59098 | JGI IMG/M metagenome (GOLD analysis project Ga0065711, IMG submission 59098) | Hoatzin crop microbial communities from Cojedes, Venezuela - Epithelial fraction 12 v2 (version 2) | ecosystem: Host-associated > Birds > Digestive system > Esophagus > Crop | place...
CTTGGCAAACCTGGTCAGTCTCTTCAGTCCGTTTCACAGAACCACACTCCATCATTTCTCTTGACAAAACCACAATTACCTACTATGGTTAGCGTTAATGGTTACCTAGAGAATAGACCCTCCGTTCCCAGACCTAATGTCCAGGTGGGTCGGGCTGTACCAGGAACATAACAGCACTGTTTATGGTCAACCAATTCCATCACCTTGGTTACACTATCAGATGCCATACAATGAGTAGCAAACGAAAATTTTAAGGGAATAAAGACAGGGTTTACTTGGTCTTATGATGAATTTGTCATAGATTTGTAGATGTGCATTTCCTTTCCTTTTACCCATCCCTGTGAAATCGTTGAAATGTCATTCACCCTCCCTCATGGGTAAGAAATTTTTGATAGTACTATTAAATAAAAGTCAGCATTATTTTTAAATCAACTTTTGCTGTATCTTAGGGTAAGGGTGAATATAAATTATGAGAAGGAGAGATATTTAGGATAATTTGACTATGTTGAACAAGAAACAGTTGTGAAGGACTTTAAGGAAGGTTAGAGAGTTCTCCAGTAACAGGTAAAAGCAGCTGGTTTTTAAACTTAAATTAAATTTACTAAGGTTTTTGTATGATGAAATTATCTGTTTCCCAGAGAATTGTTGCAAGGAAAATGGTAGTCAAATGGTACGGATTCCAGATTAGGTACTATGGAAAGCAGAGGAAACAAAATACTGACAAAAATTGACTGTACTTGTCTTGTGTCCTGCTGAATACCTCTTAATGTTTGATAGGTGACACATCTAGGCCTGCAGACAGTGGTCGGGTAGGTTACTTAGCAAGAGCTAATGCATGGCATAGTTATGTTAAAGGAAGTTGGGAGTTGTTATAAAGCATTGAACAATTCTGTTACTTGTTTCTATTACTCTGCTTTTAGCAATTTAGTTGTATCAGAATCTAAATCTGGATGAAGTTATACTGAAGAATAATGCGTAATATTGTTGTTATCTTGGTAAGTTTGTAGTGGGAGAGTTCTAGTGACCACCTAGTCAGTCTTTTTTCCGAGATATCGAAGGCAAAGATTTTCTTTGAGACTCACTGACATTTCCTTGCCTGCTTGTTTAAGTGAAATTCTGATGTCAGAAATCACCTGCAAAGAAAAAGGGGTAAAATGCTACTATAAAGTGTCTTGAAGACTATTGTTATGTCCCCTTTCAGGTTTTTGCAATGTTGAACAAGATTGTTAGATTGCTGTCCTCTGGAGTCCATCCAGCTTGTTTCTTGAAGCCTAGAGCTGAGCACAGTGCTGCTACAGAGCCTGTGCCTGTTCTGCGGTCCAGGGGACTGCATTCTGCCTCCTACAGCCACTGCTGCTCCCAACGCTGCCAAGGCCTTGGGCACGGCGGGGGGGCTGCGCCGTGTCAGCAGTGCCACGGGTGCGTCAGCGACAGGGGCAGGAGTACAAATGAGAATGGTATTGATCAGAGCGCTTGACTCGAATTCAAGCAGGCTCATCTGCCTTGTTTATTTCCTTGTATTGGCTCGAGGGGCATCTATAGATCCTGTTGTCTTTGGTATTTTACAAGTTTGTGTTAACAAACGCGTGAAGTCCATAGCCTGAAATTAATGTACATCTTGGAGCTTAAAGTGAAACAGGTAAGATGCTCCTGAGAAAGAAGCTAACAAAAAAACCCTATAATTTTTTCTCAACAAAAATACTGTCTCACCATTTCCTTGAAGGTTTTTTTTCAGAATAATAGCCTTTGTGCCAGGGCTTACCTTCAGCCATCCCTGTTAAAAATTGATCTTAATGTGACCAAATTCAGTTTTATATGAAGACAAAGTTCATGCTGAGGTAACATTATAAAGGGATTTGTGACTGCTCTGGTGAAGGCAGGCATGGGCACTGAGAACTTTTATGTCCTGTGATAGCAACCCTCCTCACTGTTTTCCTTATGGTATTGGGAAAGACAAAACCACAGTATTGACGTACAGAAGGGGCAAGAGTCTGGTGCAGGTGTCATGGATTAAAGTGGAAGAATAGCAGCAGCAGACAGGAACTGCTTGCCGAGGAGACCATGAAAAAGTGATACAAAATAGACTGTCCTGAAGGGCTGCAGGAGACATCACCTGTCTGGGACCTTGAGAAAAACTTCTTCTATTCAGATATTGTTGGGATGTGCCATTTGAGTAGAATTCTGATCAGAGAGTTCCGAATTGGCTGATGAGAGTATGTGCAGTTTGAAAAACGAGATTGGGCAGAGAATCTTTCCTCTAAATCCTTGAGAACGTTAAATGCAAAACGCTTATGTTAGAAGGCCGGTAGTAGTGGGTTTTTTCCTTACACTGATTCTTTTGGAGGAAGTTGGAGCAGGAGTGTTTACAAATTACCATTCTGTATTGCTCGTAGTAGTAAGTATGAATTTGTAGGTTTTGGAGAAGTTGTGTTCAGGATGTCTTTATATCCACCGCTAAAAAATAGAAGTGACAGATTTGTAACCAAGAATGGTCTACTTGTGAGCAAAGACAGAAGCACAAATATGTAGCACAGGTACTGGAGATGGGTGCTGGCATCAAGACAATTGTCAGTGTTGGTGCTATGTCATTTTTATATTTGGCAGTTAGTCCAGTTGTGTTGACTTAATATCATGTAGTTACGTTCCAGGAAGAATTTGAGTGTGGTGCATATTGGGGTTGAGGTTTATAATCCTGGCTCTGGCTCACGTGATTCCTCTCTAGCCAGTAGCTGCTTCTCATCAGTGAACGGGCATCTGAAATAAGTGAAAGTATATTTAGAGGTTACTGTTTCTAACTTTTTGTTGCTTCAGGATTTTACTTTCTGCTCTTTGTTCTGTGATTGTATTTCTTGTTGATTGGACAGCACAATAGATGAATATATGGGACTACTCTGGCTGCTGAGAAGACATCTGTACCGCTGGCACCTTTGCTGACCGTGGCATTGATATGCCTGTATGTAGGGTGTATGTACTGCAGTTTAGGCCCTGGAAACGAGCCTTCATTAGCTAAAAAGCAGACTGGCCCAGCAACTCCACTCCCTGCGTGTGGCCTCTACTTGATAATATAACATAAGACTTTGACACCCTTGAAAGCAGCCCTCAGTCATTTTTTTCAACTTGTACTCTTCTGTGTATTTTGTTTTCATAGGTTTTTCCCTATTAATTTTTCAACACTGCTGTTACAAAGAATAGAAAATGTCCAAATGACCAGAAGCATAAACTAATTAATTGTCTTAGAGTTACATGGACAAGGAGGAATGGAATAAAATTGGATGTTGTGCATAAGGTCTTTTCCATTAATACCTTCCGTGGCTACTTTACACCATCATAGGTCTGCTTGTCCCCGTTTTATTTCTGTAGAGTGCCAGTATGAGTATTTCAGGATAAAATTTGATTTTGTTTAATTTCATGAATCTAATCTGCTTTAGAAGAAACAGACAAACAAAAGCCCTCCAACAACATACAACCCTACAAAACTGCAGACACACAGCATGCAGTAAAAGACAGTTCTTTCTGATCTTCCCTAGCTATGGATACTTGACAGTCTTGTAAACAGCAGTCTAATTTAGGAAACATTTTGGGATCGACCTATACCAGAAGGAAAACAACTCCAAACCTCTATGGGATAAAAGGACATACAAAGGGAGTTAGTGCAGAATAAGTTACTGTGTTTTCAATTTTCACCTTCACTTCTGTTACACCAGCCTCCTTCTGTAGGCAGGCTTAAGGGAAGGATAATTTTTTTAAGGATGAAACTTGATTTTCAGAGGGGAATGGGATTTAACAGAACAACTGTCATTACAGTTTGTGAGCTGCCTGTAAAGATGTTGAGTTTTATGGCTTACATTTTTAATGCAGCTGTGTTTAAAATAAATGTCTTTTCTTATATTCTGCTGCAACGTCAGTTTTATATCACGTGGAACTGAGCTATTTTATCTTCTATTTAGGCATATTCCTAGGTATCACTTAAAATAACATTTTAAGCCAGATCGTGTGACAATGTCAGCTAAATGCATTGTTGGTTATAAAGCTGCTGCTTCAAGCTACTTTCTGGAAAAGAGGACTACTTCTCATATGAACCTGTGGATACAACTAGTCTATGCGTTGTCTTTGCCCCCTTTTCACCCATGTTTTCATCCTTGTTTTCTCCCAACAGAAAGGAGAGCCAAACTGCAGTATTCTTTCTCCAGAAACCACAGAGCAGCTGACCTTCGAGATTCCTCTGAATGATTCTGGCTCTGCTGGACTTGGTGTGAGCTTAAAAGGCAACAAATCTCGGGAGACTGGAGCTGATCTTGGGATTTTCATTAAATCCATTATTCATGGAGGTGCTGCTTTTAAGGTATGGGAGAAACACATCAGATGAGAACTGAGTTAGAATTCTGACCGTTCTGCGTTGAGTACTGAATCTCACTTGATAAGCGTTCTAGGAACAAATACTTTTTTGTCACTCATTCTTTTAGGTGAACTGCATATCTGCTAATGTTTTGTCCCAAGAATCTGGTGTCGTGTGTGGTAGGATTTACCACAAGGGAAGTGAATTGGTGGAAACCTTGGAGGGGGCGGGGAGGCATTTGGATGCTGCAGGAAATGGGGAAGGGGAGAAGGCTGAGGGTGTTTGGGTGCGAGGAGAGGCTGCCTTCCAGCTTCCCCACAGCCCACAGAAGTGCACTGGAAAGTTTGTGTCCTGCTAGGCTCAGGGACAGAAAAGTTAGATGTCTGTATTTATTGTCTTATCTGCATTGCTTTTGGTCCTCCCAAAGTCATTCAGACAGAACCATAAAAAACAATCAGAAGACAAACTATACAAAAATTAGAAATTGATAATTCTGTGAGGTTAAGGATTATGTGTTTAATTTATGTTGTAAATAAAAAGTTAGCTCATATTTTTCTTTCCTTTTTTTTAGTCAAAATATTTTTTATCATTGTAGTAAAAATGCAACTTGGCTGAGCCTGACATCAATTGTGCAGAAGTTACCAGTTGTTCCTGAGGTGGATTGACTTGGTAATATTAAATTGGTAAATGACAGTATAATGAATTGTTCAGCTCCCTCTAAGGACAGTACAAGGAGTGTTGTACATCTTTATGATTAAAAAGTATTTGAATTCTTTTCCAATCTTTAGGAAGTCTGTTGACTGTATTTTTTTCCCAAATAAAACTTGAAAAAGCTAACTTTCTTGAAATTAGAAACAAAAGTCTTAATCTTTCAGGGCTAGTATGTTTAACTTGTGAATCCATAATGTAATTTTTTTCTCGTGTTTTCTCAGCAATTCCCCGCAGTTCTCTGTTCTGTAAAAATATCTTTTAATTCAGTGTATGTAAATTCCTCTACTGACATCAGCCTGCTGAGTAAGACAATTCACAGCATTAAAACTTTCAAGATCATCTATTTACAGCAGCTGGTAAATAGCAATAATCAGGGATTCAGCTTTGATTTGAATGTTTAATACTTACCCACTTCTATTATTTATCTGTCCTAGTCCCACAGTTACTTCAAAGCTTGAATCTTCTCAAGTGTAACTGAACCTGGTACATCCAGTTCAGAATACTGTCTGTAGTTAATTCGGGGCTAAATGACAAGTGAGTAAGTTCATCTGTTTGGTGTATATCAGAAATTAGTTAAGGCATGGTTGGCCAAATTAGGACTGGATAAACTCAATTTGTGTGCATGTCTGCTGCAGAGTACAGCTCATTTTACTGTGAAAATGAGGCTGCCCTTCTTGCTTTGCCAGCTCTGTGTTCCCTCAGTAATTGTCCACACCAGTCACAGTGACAGTGTATATTGCCATGAATTTAAACTCATTGTTTTGAGTAGCAAAGCTTGTGGAGCCATGTTCCAGTAGCGTTAGTGGGCTGGCTACCTGACTTGTTGCATCATAGACAAATATGACAACTCTTTCTAGCTCTGTATGTTTACTACTCTCTGTTCTCCCATAGTTACTCCAGAGCAGTTAATTTTGACTTGAGGGGTCTGCAGACTAATAAAGCAGGACTTCTGTGCTCGCACCTCAGTAAATGGTCAACTGGCATGGTTAGTCACCATGACCAGAAGATTATTTTGCCTTGTGATAACTTGTGATCCTGTGAGCTATGCTCTGTTCTACCCCGTTATAACCCTTTCATCAATTAGAACTGTGTAGTAATAGATCTGAGTGTAGGCTCCAGACCAAATGAGGTGGTAGCTGAGGCTCTCGCTTCAACCAGAACTGTTCAGAGAGTCTTCCCTATGTGTTCTATGCAAGCACTCACAGAATGCAGTCATTTTGGCAGTGTCTTAAGAATCAGTTTGCTGTTGCATATGCATGGAGAACAGCTGTCCTTCTCCTGTCTAATGACCTTTATATAGAACAAAACATAATCAGTGGGTATTAACCATTAATAAAATTTCTGGTATCACGTTAAAAAGGGTTGAGCATATTTGTGCATAAATATTTAAAGATGTCCTTATTGTCCTTATTTTAAATGTCGTCTTGTACCAAGTTTTTAAATAAAAAGCCTTTCTTTCCAGCTGGTAGTTGTCCAGAGCGTTTTCGCATGCTATTCATTGGAACTCTCTGAAACGGAGTATTATGGATTTAGACATGTGCATGTGCTTTTAAGTGTACAGAGTTTTCTTGGGAAGCCATCACATGAGTAAATCATAATGCTCATTGACATGAGAATTCTCTCACTATTTCTCACTTCTGCATTAAGAGTTCAAAATTTGTTCTGATTTTGTGATATCATAAGGAGGAGTTTTATCCCCTTGTCTATGTAATCACCACTTGTTCCAAAGAAGTCACGTAATACATTGAACTTCAACACATTTGTTTCACTGCTGAAGTAAATGCTCAGTCCTTCAAATGTTGAATAAAGGTTCTGATATATTAAATTTCTTTCACCAGTGTGTTTTTTAGAATGAAGAGTTATATATGAGATGCAGACAATTTTGATTGGTTACTGTTATCTGTTACTGGTCTGAAGAGAGGCCAACATTTTTTTAGTGTTTTTTGAGATGCTAACATGTTAATCTAGCTCTGATGTGTTAGTGGCATTGCAAAGAACTGTTGTAAAAAAAAAAAAAAAACAAAGAAAACACCCAAAAAACACCACAAAACAAAAAAGCCCACCACAGCACAAAAAACAACAAATCCCACACCTCCCAAAAAAAAGAGAAAATCAAAGTCTTTAATTCTATACTTTATGATTTTTTTTTTGTCCTAGCTACAGACTTTAGAAAATATCAATTCATCTTGTCATATGTGCTACAGTAGAACCCAGTGCTTATTTATTGTTACAAAAACAAGTGAAGTAAAAATGCCGTCATGTTCTTAGTTGATATTCTAACACTATATCCTATAGGAATAGAAGTGGTTACTTTTGCTGATTGAACCATTATGTCCCTTCCTAACCTTCTTTTGTAATTTTTGAAATGTCTATTTTTTATCATCCCTAAGATAAAGAGATTGTTAGAATACTTGATATTTGTAATTACGCAGAACCTTTCATGTGAGGAAAACTACCGTTGGACTGAGTTTAAATGCATCATCTTTCCCCATAACTTCAGGGATTTCAGCCTTGTTCATCTCAAGACACGTTGGCTTTTCACTTGTGATGCATTCCTGATGTTCAGGTACTTGCTGTCTATGCTGTCTACTGCAGCTGAAATGCAGCAGAGCCGTTATTAGAAATAATAGAATATTTTCTATGTGTGCATTTGTTCCAGACAAACATGGTGTAGCTTGAACCTCCTTGGGGCTTCTGAGTGCCGTTGCAGTAAACATTGCTTGTTGTGTTCTGTGGGTGGGGAAATTGGAAGATTCTGATAAATGCCATCAAGGAATTCCTTCTGAGAGGTGTCATTGATGTGATAAGGATAGCAACTAGATGTGCTTCGATTAAAAACATAAGTTCATGAAGAACATGGCATTGTATTTCCCTTCTCTACTATAAAGAGCCTGAGTCTCTTGTGGCTGGCTGACTGAATATGGTAGCCACGTGGGGGTAGGTTCTACCCCTTGCTGTGAGTCTCCATAAGAAAAACCCTACATTTTTTGACTAAGCAAGGGAACAGTAACTTCACCCTTTATTAGAATAGCTCACTTGCAGTTTTAGAGATGGCATTTGAAAACTGTTTTGCTGAAATACCAAATGTTGTTTTTCTACTCAGAAGCCACAAAGAAACCTACCTTATAGAGATGAAAGAAAAAACGTGTTAAAACAACATTTAGCTTGTTTTGAGCCAAGCAGATTGTCTTGCAGTTCAGGCTTCTAAACCAGGCCGTAACACCAGTGATGTGAAAATCTGTGTTTGGAAACTGTTTAGATATTGGGATTTTTTTTTTTTTTTCTCAGTCTTTAAAATAGCAAAAAGATTTTTCTGTGAAATAACTTCTACCTGAGCATGTGAGAAAACAGTGTTCACCTGTCTTCCAGCCTACTTTGTACAAGTGACCTAGCAAGTGTGGTTGATCAGCATTTATGAAGTGTGAACACCTCTTTTCTCCAATCGTAGTTCAAGTGCTGTATTCAAGTTGTATTTTGCATTTAAGTGGAGCGTAACAGAGTGGGAAGAAGGGATATGCATCGAAAGAAGTTCTTTAAGAACTGACATTATTAAAATATAAAGAAATAAATACAAACTTTCGTAGAAAAGTATTACAAGGCAAATCAAAAATCAGGCCAGTTTGGAGCTTTCTGAGGCTGCAGTGATTCATTTAAAAATACGCATTGTGTTCAGGACAGTTGTTTAGTCAACAGATGTGGTAATGAGAAGATGCGTTTGGCAGTGCATTTGTATGTACTTGAGTAAGAAGCTGTAACACACACTTACACATGGCTATTTATCCACAGAAAGGAAAAAAAGTAATCCAAGAATGTGTGGGACAACAACAGGAGGATATGAGGACCTGTAAAATTTTCAAACTCTTACAGAAACTCACAAAAAAACAAAACCTTTTTTCCTTAAACTCCTGTTGCTGTGAATGGCTCCACTGATTTCAGCAAATTTTGACAGAACACAAAGGAATTACAACATGTGCAAATAATAAATCTCCCTGTTCAAGAACTTTAACTCTTCTCTCCCTAAACTTTAGCATGTGTGATGGCATCATTTTCTGTGTAGAGAAAGGGCGAGGTTAAGCTATTGACTTTGGCTGTATGTAAATTTATGTTGGCATGAAATATGCAGCAGAGAGGTGGGAGAGGTTTCAGTATCTTTTCCAAATGGCATAGCTGTTTCTTACACTCCATTCCCATACCCTCCCCAGAAAAGTTTTACTTCTCTTCATTTTCTCTCACTGAGTGACTCATCTCCTCATTCTATCTTTCCATCCCCTTGTCCCTCCCAGTTTAATTTGGATTCTGGTATATGTTGTTCTTCTTCAGCTCTGTGGCAGTTCATACTCTGCTGCGGTGACGACGATACCCAGTTCCAACAAAAATAACACTTAAGAAAGCTGGGTTTGTCACAGCTACTGTAACTCACTTGAGCACAAATGACTTAGAATTGGCAGTGACTGCTGGATTGTTAATTGAATGCTTTAGTGATAAAAAAATAAAAATCAGAGAGTATATATGTTTGTAATTACTCAGATTTGTGAAATACTTAAACAGTTGAGAGGAGCGCCTTGTGAAGAGCGTGTAATGAGCCTATGAATGAATCAGATTCGTTTTAACCACGCAATGTTATTTCTATGCAAGTGCTTTTCCTGCTGTTTTTTCTTTGCTGCCCATCTACATTGGATGTCTTCAGTTTCTTACTCTCTCTTCCTTGAGGTCTGATGCCAACTTGGTAATTGTGAACTTGACAGGTTTTAAAAGAAACTCTTGTCTCTTAATTAAATAGACCTTGTTTTCTTGTTAAAGAGAGATAAGTCCATGGCACATGCTTTTATGAAAAGAAATAAATCACAGATAATAATGACAACAGCAATAAGACTCCTAAATCACTCGCAGTGTCCACAATTTTGACACCCACAAATGTCAGTTAACCTTGGCAGTGAAACTGAATTAGTTTTTTCAAAGCATAGGCTACTTGATATGGCTCAACCCTAATTTTGGTTTAGGCAGCAAGTTTGGATGTTAAAATACATGGATAGCATTAATTAAGATGAGGATGCTAAAGTCTTAATGACCATTCTGAGGTGAGAAGACTACCCCATATGGTGGCATGGTAATTGTGACAAGACAGACACTAGTGACACTATAAGACAAAATTTTTGGAGCTGTTTCTTACCACACCATGATAGCAGATAATAATGCATGGAAAATATGTTGCAGTACTCCTTTGCCATTGCACTGCAGATACTAACAGGTATGGTGCGAGTGCTTTTAACTAACCAAAAGCTCGTTTTCCTGCTTCCTTTTGAGAACTGATGCAAATTAAGCTGTATATGTAGGAAAAACAGCAGCGTGTGCATGCGCTTCTATGTTTGTAATTGCCCTATGAACTTTTTGCAAAATGTAGTAAATGGAGGGAAAAAAAATGGTCAATTAATGGACACTAAGATTTTTCTTTTTAAAGACCGGGCACTATTTAATCTCTTGTTTCTTGAATTTTAGAAAGGAATGCCTCGTTGTCTGCATCTTGCTTTCCTATATGTAGCACCTCTGCCTAATAATTATTTGTTTTTTAAAAAAATATTGGTTTTCTTTTTTGCTTGTAGGATGGTCGTTTGCGAGTAAATGATCAGCTTGTTGCGGTAAATGGGGAGTCGCTTCTGGGCAAGTCGAATCATGAGGCTATGGAAACACTGAGGCGCTCCATGTCCATGGAGGGGAACATTCGTGGGAGGATCCAGCTGGTAGTTCTCCGGAGACTAGAGGTGCAGACAGAGGTGAAGCAGTAAATGCATTTATTAGATAAATGTCTTTCCAGTCCCAATGTTTTTGCACACAAGAGATGATGGCTAAAGTGTTGGTCACAGAGAGCTCTTCCTGGCAGAATGAATTCGTGACTTCCTGGGGTCAGGATTCACACAGGAATTCAAGGAATTAACATTTTACTTTGCCTGACCAGATGAAGGCCACCCCTTCAGGATGGGTTTCTGAGTTGATTACCATAAAACTTGTTTCAGTAAGGTAACAAAATAAGAGAATAAAGAGATTTTAATGGTTGTGTTTTCTAGACCTCATATAAATTGATGTTTGCCAATGGCCTCTTATTTAGAAAAGGATTGGTGTTATGATCTCTCTTGCTCCCTGTCTTTCATGTATGCATGCATGCACATATGCACACTCTATTTTCACGTTTACATAGATAATATGTATGTATGTATGTATACTGGCTGCCCTTACTACTTGCCCCAGTTTGAATTTTGACCCTTGAATAAATGTTTTAATAGTTTTTCAACATCTCTACAGTTCCTTAAAATAAAAATACATAGAAGTGGATTTGTGGTATAAAAGGTTGTAGTAAATCCTATTATAGAATTCCAAGAGATGATTTCAAGCTGCTTCTTTAATAAGCATTGCTGGAACATTTTAAAATGTTAAGAACAATCATGTTTGTGGATGTATTTGCATAAAATATCAGAGGGGAGAAGAGAATACAGGTATCATTTAGTATAATTAACTCTTAATGTTTTCGTGATAATTTTCTATTTGATTTACTATGATCACTGGTTGATTGAGAAATAGATTTAGAAGTATATTACTTACCAAACATTATGCTCTAACTTTGTTGGGAGGACACTTTGCAAAAGCTTCAATGATGTCGATTGTGCCAGAAAAATATGAAAAATACTCATTAGCAATTCTGGAATATGTTAGAGGAAAACACAATTTTGCTTTCCATTTCTATGTGACATAGCACTGTGCTGTAAGGAAGAGTTATAAAGTATGTGTTAATGTTTATTGTGCATGCTTCTGACATAAGAAAGATAGCTCACCTTCAAATAAAGCCCATCCTACAAGTTTTTTTCATTTAACAGAAGCCAAGATTTTTTTAAATATCTTCCAAACTCCAGACTGACCTAACAAAAGTATGATGCTGCTTTTTATAGTTTATGGTATAGTTCTGTATGATATCCAGATGTATGAAAGAGGTAAATAATCTTGACTCATGCCCTATGAAGAATGCATAACGTGGTCTTGATTGAATCAAATTCACTTTAGACAGGAATTAATTTTTATAGGGTAGTCTTTAGGTTCAATTGTAATTCTATTTGAGTCTGGAGACCATGGCAGAAATGGGCTGTTGCCCGTTCTTCCCTTTCCCCCGAACGGCTTCCTGAGTACTGTGCCTTAGCTTGGTAGAAGGAGAATACGTTTAGAAATGCATTATTGTTTTTATTGGTCAGGACACTAATGGAGGTCTTCCACGACAGCTATGTTTTATAAGCTGAATACTCTAATTAGGCTGGTTGCTGATCAGTTGTTGGGCTATTGATTTTGTCATTTATCAAAGAGCTGGAAAAGCAGATTTGTTGTTGCTGATCCCACTGGGTACAAGTCTCCAATGCAGCAGTAGTTTGGATGTTGCAAGGCTTAATTTAGCTGGCAGTATCCATGAAAAAGTAGTAAATGTGGACCTTGCACATAAGGAATCTTACGTAAACTGAAGAATTTTCAGTAACGAGAAGAACCAGAATTGACAGTGGTTGTGTGGTGTGCGTGTTTCTGTAAAGAGATTCAAAATAGCCTTGGCAAATGGCTCACGCTGCACTGAGGAGGAGGAGAGAATGTTGCATGTGTTGCCTGTCCACTAAGACGACATTTGTAGCCATATTGTCACCATGAGCATCCCAGCACTGATTTGTGTTCTGAGGTGCATTTTTTGACATCGTATTGGTTTTTTAGTGTTGTTATTCTATCATAGTTTTATTATTTTATTATTAAGTTATTTTTATCATTTATTATTCTATTAAGCTTGAAAGGCAGGTTGCAAGGTGATGTAACATGCTGTCCTTTTCTTACGCGTTGGTTTGTGGGTAATTACTTGCCAATGCGTGAAACCTTTTGCATCATTTCGCAACGAAATTATATGAGTTAGATACAAGCATTTCTTCTGTAGACGTGACTATGAAATTTAAGGAATGATATATTTAGTGTAACATTTGCTGGCATAATGAATATGCACTTTAAAAATAGAAGCTAGTTGGAGCCCCCTTCAAAAAACAGATACAAAATCACAGAAACTATAAAGGTTATTTTGAAAACTAGCCATAATATTCCCCTGTATGGGTTTTCTGTCTTGCCTGAAAGAGTACAGAAACATCTTTCTAGGTCTGTCCCAGTTTTAGAAACCGATTTTTTTTTTTTCCCCTCTTTTAATTTTTTAGCAACTGCTCAGGAGAATAAATTAGGCGATACCGCGTGTAGCGGGGGGCGGAATGTCTCAAAAGAAGAGCTGACTGGAGGTGTGACAGGAGTTTGCTTAGCTGCTAGCCAGAAGACCTGCATTTGGGAGTTTGGTGTAACTCCTTACTTGCAAAACTGCGCTAGTGTGTGATCGTCAGAACATATGCACTCAGTCTCTGAGAGAAGGGAACCAGCTGGCTGGCAGAAAAATACCATTGGCATTGCCCGTGTTCTTGTGTTGACAATGTCACAAGCTGCCCTCCCAGATGGAGAATTTGAATGAAGCCAGTTGTGGGTCATAAAAAACCCCAGTCTTCATTTTTATACGTCATTCTTAATGATCATTACTGCTCGGATATCGTCTTACTTCATGGTCAGCAAAAACAGAGAGTAATTTTGAAGATATCTTTCAAGTTTCTCATTTGAAAGGAAGCCAGTGTACAATGAGCATTACATTACGCCGTATTTGTGCGCTATCTGTAGTGATGGCTGATCTTCTGCATTGCTGAGCTTTTAATTTTTTTGTAACAATGTGTGGTTCTGTTTTTCCCTAAGGAACGCTCGGACCAGGGAGTCTTTCAAAAATCAGCCTTTGACAGGAGTCATAATTGCACAGCTACTTCCCGACACAATGATACGATTCTTCAGCAATTTGTAACGTGCAGTGCTCAGGAAAGAATAAAAGGTAGTCTCTAGCTATCCTTCTCTGTGCTGAAAGTGCTTCGTGTTTTGTTTTTTGAAATCCACAGCCACTAGAAAAGCAGTTAATTAGAGTAAGTGCACACTGTGTTACTCTGAGTCTTGAAAATCCAGCGAGGGTGGGAGAGCTGACTCAGAAGTTGTGAATTAGATTCCTGGCACAAATTCCAGTTTAAGTAACAGTTTCTAGCTCGCTGCCCCAACACGTAAGGTTGGATAAAAAACAAATCATGAGTGCAAAATATATGTTGTCAAAATGTTTATTTTCTATATATCTTTAATGAGTGCAGTGATTTTTGCATTGAGTTCTTAGATTATGTCCCAGGTTGTTACGAGCTAAATGAATTTATACAAAAGTGTGATATTCATAAAGTACACTTGCTTGCTTATTTTAGACTTAAAGGTAAACTTTGTTCAAAGGTTAGAAACATTCCCTTAATTTACAAATTGGAATGATATTAATGAGCTCATTAAAAAAAATGAGAGATGTACATTGTACAAAGAAAACCTACATGTATGAGCATATGCAAGCATATAAGAGCTTTTAAGACCACTTACTTTCCTGTTGTCTTTTATTTCTGATAGCATGCTGTACTATCTGTCCAATTTGCACCTGACTCAGCAAGATAATAGTGATTTGAAAAATTTAAGTATTTGAGATGGTCTTGACCCCTATCCTTTTAAGAGTGCTCTTATCCTTCAAGCCAAGCACATACTTAAATATCTTCCAGTAGGAAAGAAAGATTTTCTTTGATGTCGTTGAATTATGCATGATTTTTCCCACTTCCCTAGACAACTGGGGAGTCTCTGTGGCCTACAAAAAGTAATTTCTTAGGCTGCTGTGATGACTGTGTGGAGCACTTTTAACCAAAACCAAGCAGCTGGTATATGTAAACCTCAAGAGAAACTCCCATATAATTTAGGGGTAAATATTTGTGTTGACTTCTATATTTGGACAATGTGACTCCAGGCAAATAAATAGATATAGACTCAAGCATTGTAAATACTCGAAGATCAGATCCTTTTGTTTAGATCTACCTTATATTTCTCTTGTATGGAATTTACACAGATTCTGTAGTCACAGGAGAAAAAGGTCATCTGCGGAGTAGAGGTAGCCATTGCCAAAGGATCAGAAAGCAGCAAATATCTTTAAATACTTGCTTAAAAAACATACAAGCAAGTGCTCTGGAGCCGTTGATACAGGTGAATGGCAACAGGTAACTTGTCACTTAAATAAAGTTAAAAACAAAATCTGTGGAAGAGCTGTAATCTCAGATAAGGATTCTCCAACTGGGACCCAAAAATCAGGATGACTAGTTTGTAGCTCATTGATAAAATCATTCTCAGTATACATCTTTTTAATTAAAGAATGATGATAAGAAGGTGTTATAGCAAAAAAAAATGTGATGGCCTCAAGAGAATGCGTGTCAGATGTGGGAAGGAGGCTCTGGAGTGCTGCTGAGGGCTGTTGTCAGGCAGGGTTTGGCATGGCTGGGGCTTCCCAGCCATGGCCTGGGAGCAGTTTGGGGTTTAAGTCAGTGGCCAACAGATGACGAAGATGTTTCTAGCACTTACTAGAGGTATCATTGTATCGCGATTTTCTGTTGAAGATTCGACATCTGATGGGTAAAATTTAAGTGATCTTAATGGAGAACTTGCACAGATACTTTCTGCATCTGAAATTTTACCCATCAGGGCTCTGATCTGAAATTTTCTTGGTGGAACACACTTTGGGTTTCCAGTAGTCCTGCACATTGTAGAAATCTTTCTCTAATTTTGAAGTCAGAGTATTTATTATTGAGCTAATAGTCATTCTGCTTTCCATTTGAGCTTGTCACTTATTTCCAGACACTGGTTCAAACTTTTTTGCGTAGTTTCTTATGAAGTTTTGTCCTCAGTCTTTCAAGGCATCTGTAAAGGGAAAACACTACACCTACGCACAACACCCCTTTAACTCTGTTCTGAACTTTAGGTTGTGTGTCTGTTTAAGGACGTGAGTCACAGACATGATGAGCTGCTTGTGACAGGCAGGAACAGTCCCTTCCACATTGTTATGGTGTGATATCCAGATCTTGTATCTAGAAGTATGGTTGGTACATTTTTACAAAGAATAATAAAAGATAGAAGAGATTTTTCACATAATACAGGATCTAATGTAAGAATTTAATGACAGGAGCTGTATTACATTTAATAAAATGTCACTTTCTCAATTAATATTTTCTAATAAGTTATTTCCAGTATCATTCACTGCTCCTACCAATAACATTCTTATAAAAGCTCAGCAAAAATACACTGAAGCTTGGTCTGCTAATATTGCTGTCTGTTTTATATACATGAGCAAGAAAAACTAATGTCTTGGGAAAAGTGGTTATAGCCAAGACATTACATTTTGTCTTGCCTGTGGAGATTTAAATAAAGGGGGGGGATACTGATCCAATATTGAAATGACGTTGTTTGTTCTATTTTTGCATGAATAATACGTGCTGCCTTCAGGTCCTCACTTCTTTTGCTGCCAAGCTGTTGCACAGACTCAGTGTTTTTTAGAACAACCTCTCTGAGAATTGATAACAGTGCCAGCAGCTTTACATTTCTGGTGTTGAAGGATTACTGGAATGTGTTTCATTAGAGGTTCTGATATATTTCTTATAACCCTATATTATAAATGATTATGGGGAAATGCTGTCATCTTTCTGGTTAAGTAGTAGAATAATAATAAACTCTCTCTAGTATCATAGACTGCTGAGTCTTTGTGGTTGTGCTAGCAGCTCTTTTTTCATATGTGTGTGGTAACATCAAGACAGAAAATTAAGTATTGAAATTTTAAATTAATGTTTAAATTTTGCTTGTAAACAGTACCTGTATCTTATAGACAGACTCAATTATTTACTCTCCTAACCGGTTTAATATCTGAAAATTCAGTACATTTTGCTTAGTGACTTAGCTGTTCCTCTGATCTCACTCGATCTGTGAAGATAATTTCCTGAAGTCTTGAACGTGGAGCCAGTGACTGCCTCTTAGGTTAAGTTCTCGCACTCTTGCTCCTGCTCTCATTTTGCTGGAAGCTGTAGTCCCTTGTGATCATTTCCCATTCGCTCAGGAAGGCTGACATTTTTCTGTGTGTACCGTTTGTGTACTGCAAGGAAAATGCCAGTGGTAACCCATCACTGAACAGCCTTTGTGAAATGACGTATCAATTACTGTGAATCAAAGTTAATGTAACTACCTGATACGCTCAATCTCTCCAGCTATGGCTATCGGAGGCCCCTCGAAGAGGGTAAGGCACAGTGCAGGGTGTGGTGTCTGGTTCGTTTTTTTTTTTTCTTCTTCCTTTCCCCTCTTCCTCCCTCAGGCATCTGTTTCCTACTTTGGGTCGTCAGTCGTTTAGGGACTTCCTAAATCAGAGATTCTGTCTGGACCATTGTGCCATTGGTACCTTTCTAACTTTTAGTCCGCTTCTTAGCATTTTCTTAAAAATAGGTTTCCAAAGTGTCCTCATGGCAATGAGTTCCATGATTTAATTGCACAGGAAAAAATACTGCTTTGTGTTTGTCCGAAGTGTGCTGCTTGATAGTTACACTGCGTGCCTTCTAGTTGCTGTGTGTGAGACAGATAGTGAGAGCTTCCTTTTCACCTTATGTGTACCTTTTACAATTTCATAGACTCCTCTTGTATACCCTTTTAATGCAGTGTATTCGAAACCAAAGCATCCTAGTCCATGTTCTTTCTAGGAGTGTTTCTGCATGTGTCCAACTACCCTTGCCACCTTTTCAATATGTTTCTGAATTATATTACATCCTTTTTCGGATAGGAAAAATGAAACCTTAGATGCTATTTAAAAACTAGGCACACGATTAACTCAGAGTTCTAGGTGGAGTGTTTGGATTTTCTCTGAATCTCTGTTTCCTTTTGACATCACTAAGCAGATGTTCAAAGAGCGATCCAGTACACTTCTGTTGTGTTATTCCTGAGAGGTAATTGCTAAAGTAATAGCCTTTGTGTACATGTCAAGAGTTTTCCCCTACTCCCGTGTGTATCAGTTTGCAGTCACTGACAGGGAATTTCGCTGCATTTCCTATTTACTTAATATCCTGCAGGTTTTTTGCAGAGCTTCATAGTCTGCTTGGTTTTGATAGTTCTGAGTGCTTTTACATAAGTAAATTTTTTCATCTTCTGATTCATCTCAGATCATTTAATTACATTGAACAGTACAAGTTTCCCTTTGTTCTAAATTCTTTTTACCGTGAGAGCTTGCCCTTTACTCCTTGTTTCTGTTTTCTGTCCCTAAATTGCAACCTGAAAGAATGTGATCATAATGCAGGAAGCCAGTGTGCGTGTGTTAGGTGGCATACCTGGTTTTGCATCAGACTGGCAATCAATATTTTTTAAGGTCTTGTTAGAATTTTTCTCCTCATCTGCTCACCTTCACTTTTTCATGGTGATGTTCTCACCCTTCTGGAGATACAGGGTTTGAAGTATTTCTTAACTTTCTGATCTTTAGGAGGCTATCAAGCCAACAGGAGTTTTATAGGATTCTTGAGCTAATAGTGTGATTTTGTTGAGGGTTTTTTTGTTTGTTTGCTTTTAGGGAGCTATCTCAGTGCTCTTAATCTAATAAATATAATCTATCACTGTCCGCCTTGATCCCCTCCTTCTAAGCCTTTTATCTCGAGTTAGATCAGTACTTTCAGGCAGGATTGTTCAAAAAGGCTAGCGACATTCAGTGCCACAGAACAGGTCCCATCAAAGTGTGGTATGTCAGTATTGTTTTGGAGGGGTGAAGACGTGTTCTGCATTGAAAAATGTAGGGACTTTTCCTAAGATTAGACCTTTAGATTGAGAGGTGAATTTACAGGACAATAATGAAGTGGCCTACAACAGGCGCAGCAGTCTCATTAAATACTGCAGGTATGTAAGTGTTGTTGCTTAGCAAACCACTGAATGATTTGAGTAGTTCATGTCTGTCTTTGTCTAAAGTAATTTTCTGGTGTGAGTCGAATGCCTTTTGTAAAGGTAGAGAAGGAGTTACCGTAATGGTAGGAAAATGAAGACTCTTTCTTTTCTTGCCATAGGATAACAGAAATTTTTCTTCTGAGCAGAGAATGTGGTTCTCTTTTGTACGTGAAAGGTGGTTAAATGCTCCCCATCAAAGGGAATCAAAGCGTGAACCTACAGTCAGTTAGGATGCAGCTATGCAGAAGTGAAAATCCACTCAAATGGAGTAAAGCAATTTGTGCCTTGCACTCAACTTCACTATAAGCACAAAGTGTCCCTATATTTATCTTTAATTATGCATATGCAAGTCTGAAAATCAGATCTTCAGGAAATCCCAAGGGATATATTTTCTGCTTGGTGTGATTCTAATTCTAGTTTAGTTAGTTTAGGGATTTGAATAATTTGTGGCTCACTTCAGCATTGCTTGAGGCCTTCCAGTCCAGTCATTGATCAGTGAACTGGTGTAATGTACTTGTTTCTATGGCTTTTTTAACCCGCTTTAAAATTTTATTTCAGAGTTGCCAGTGTCTGATTGTAGCAATGGTGAAAACGAAACCCCTCCACCTCTCCCACCACATCCCAGTGGGGATCTGCTGAATGAGGATTATAATCACAGGTTGGACTTCAGCTGTTCTTAGTAGTTACAGCCCTAATGGCTCATTAGTGGTTGTGATAGTAGTTCTAATTGATTTTAAAATCACTTTTTATTTTGTAAAAATTTGTGCCGCCATTTTTAGCCAACTGCATGATCCTTTAATATGAGCTGGGAATGTTACTTTAGCATTTAGTGGATTGTTCATTTCAGTTGCTTATAAGCTGCAGTACGCCTGCTGTCCATGATATATGGATCACAATACCCAACATGTGTTCAATAAAACAAAAGAATCCCCAAACAATCCCAATTTTAAAAAAAAGTTAATTTAAAACTATACCAGTCAATTTAAAACTGTGTGTAGATGCAGTGCCTGAGGTCTCTTAAAGCTTTAAAAGTCCAAGCCAAATTCAGTTGGTAGGAAACTGAATCTTCTTATGCAGTATGTCAGCTAAAGACATTCTTGAGGTTACAGAATAAACCTGCAGTAAGTTTGAACATTGAAATGTGTAGGGAAGAAATCAAGGGACACTTTACCAGTTGTAAATGCATTGAGTAGATTTTTCAGATATTTTAAGAATAGCTTTTGTAAAGGCTGGTGTGCTTGATGGCAGCTACAAGCGTTAATTTCCTTAGTAAATATGGAAGTTTAGAAGTGCAGAAAAAAGTGTAAACATGTTGAAGTTCATGATGGCAGATACATTCACTGTCTTGGGTAACACAGGATTCAAATGAAAGCATCATTTCAACCTGCCGTACTTCTGATGCTGAAAATTCAGTATTGAACACTGTTTACTCATTTTGTTTGTACTCAGTTTTGAACAGTCATGCAACTGTTCTGTTGCAATGATATTAGGAAAGTATGGATTTCAACTAAAAACTTAGCCATACTTCTGCCCTTATGTGCATGGCTGTTATTAAAAACTACCCTTTAAATGACTGGGTGCACATAGTATTGAAGAGTAGATATATTTTATTATGCATACCTTAAATTATGCATACAATGAAGGCTCTTGTAACCATTTTCTTTTTGCTGAGTAATTTCACTAGAGTCTCCCAGGCGGGTATGCATGACATGGTAAACAAACAAAAGTCTACACCGACTAATGGAACTCAGCATTAAATTCTCAGCTGCAGTTGTTTGCTAGAATGCCTTCCCAATTTTTCACCAAGCTGGGAGCAATAACATTCTCTTAAATGATAATGATGTATTAAAATTATGATGACTTAACAGGTCCTTCTCCCACCCTGCAGTGTTGTATTGGTTTTCCATTTGGAACTTACGTTCTGTTGAAATTGAACTGATGTGTCAAGTCACACTGATTTCACTGAAATTGTGTTGCATCAAAAAACTCTTTTGACACTGTAAAACCAAACCTTTTGACTGAACAGATAGGAAATAAATGTTTTTGGTTTTGGAGCTGCTTTTTTGTTTTAGAGTATTTTAAAAAAAATTGTGCTTCTCACTGGAGAGGGACGCAGAAGATTTCAGATGCATTGCAGTGAGGAGTTTTTGACTCCTCACAGGTGAAAGTTACTTTGAGTTTCACTCAGATGGAATTTTGAAATGTTTAGATATTTGCCTAACTTGAAATAAAATAATTTAAAAAAAAAACAAAACAAAAAGAAAAAGCAAACCATGATACCCTGGATTTCTTCAGACTGTTACGGTACCCTCCATGAAGACCTTCAGGCTCCAGCCTCTGCAGAAGTGATGCAAGGCTGTAAAATAACTTTGTATTAGCGAATTAAGTAGAATTGAGCCAGGTACGTTGGCAGTATTTTTCAAGCTTCCTGTAGCATGTTATTTGGAAAGGCAGTGGTTAAATAGAACTAGCAAAATACAAAAAAAAAAAAAGTGGGTGCTGGTATGTGTCTCTTTTCATCTGTTAAATAAAATATGAATTGTTTAAAAGCAATTGTCACTGAGCATTTAAATTTATGTTTGCATTCATGATGAAAAAGAAGTGACTGGAGGTGTTAAGTCTCAGAAAGGAAAGTTGAGGATCAATAACTGATTTTAAAATGCATGGCTGTAAGCAACTGGAGGAAGAAACACATGTGTATTTGTTCATGCTTTAGTTAGTTCACTTGTGTTTTGAACTGGTGCCTAAATATTTTACATGTCTCTTTTCTTCCCCGCAGCCCTATGATAAATTCAGCAGTGCATTTAACAGATCAGCACATCAACTTCAGATCTTTGACACCAGCCAAGCAGTCTGAATCAATTAATCTGAAAGCCTCAAAAAGCATGGATCTGGGTAAGCAGGGGTGGGGTGACAAACAGGTCAGCTTTTTAGCCTTAGCCCGTCTGCACCAGCTCTGATTCTTGCTTTTGTTTCTTAAACACAAACATCAGCGGGTAAGTTCTGCAGAGGAGCTCTGGTGATGGGGACAATGGTCTGCCTCCTGTAGCATCTAATTGCAAGTAGCCTGTGTATTGAAGCTGAAGAAAGGTTGTGGATTTCTTTTTTTATTCTTGAAGGCCATTCTATCCATTGTATTGAAATTTTGGCTGAAGAAAAGAGGGAGCGTTTCTAAAAATGAGCAGAAAGAATTGCTGTACATGTTTTATATGTCTAAAAAATACAGCAAAACAGCAATAACAAAAGTCATTTTCGTCTAGAATGTAAATGATTGTGAAACTACACTGGACAAAAGCTAACTGTCCTAAGACAAGTTGTATATTTCTTCATTGACAATGACAAACACAGGCAATCAAAGTGTTGCAGTAGATCTTTATAAATGCTTGAAGAGTGGTAAGGTTATGGTCCTCTACCCATCAACACTGCAGAAAATCTTGCAGGGTGGGTGAAGCAGAAAGTAAATAGTTCTTTCAATACTGGGAAAGCATTTGTGGGTGGAGGATTGAAGGGTTATTGCAGTTGAAAACTGAGTCACGTTTTAATGAGAGTTCAAGGAAAAGTTCTTAAGCCTCAAAGAAAACCAAATAAGCTTTTATTTTTCATTTTAATTATTCTTTATGGCACTCATTCTTTATCTGTTTTTTTCAAATTCAAGTGTTGATGGAGTAGCTTTGATACCTACCATTAAGATGTCTTTAATCATAGATTTGTCTGGGTTTGAGATCAGATTTTATACACCATTGATACAAAACTATTAATTTCTTACATAGTTTCAAGGTAGCTTTTTGGTGGTGCTGATCTCTTTCCTGAAATGCTCTAGATTGGTTTTAGGATTTGTATGGTTTATTGTCATCTTAATGTAGTATTTTAATGTAACAAAGTGTGTGTACTCCGCTAATGGAGTGTAAGGAATGCCAAGCCTGCATTAATGCAGGATAAGAATGGATAAGAATTCATTTAGGGGAGTTCTTAAGGCAGAATTTTAAAGCTGCTGCCTGACCAGACCAGAAATTCATCCTTTTGCAGTTCTGTTCCACTGTTTTCATGAAGAGTAATGCATTAGATTTTTTTTTTTTGTAGGAATGGAAAAAGCAGTGAGTTTACAGACTTGGGTCAAAATGCATATTTATGTAGTCTACTAGAAAAAGTAACGTTCAACTTTATTGAGTCGTCGTTTAGAAAGATTTGCTTACAGCTCCCACAGAAGTCACTAGAAAGAATGTGCCACAAGCACCAATGTAAAGTTAGGCAATGGGAGAGCACTTGAGAGCATATTCAGAACTGCCACGTAACTTGTACTTGCTTCTGTCCTGGTCTGTGTTCATTTATGTTGTGAGATTCAAATTCATATAAGCAATCTGCTCTTGACACCCAGAAACAGTGCTCTGAGAATGTATGTGCGTTGCTAAATCATAGTAGTTAAAAATTGAAATAAAATTGGGTGCAAAAAATAAAATAAAATTGGGAACGAAGATGTCTTGAAGATCTTTCAAAACTTGTTGCGTGTAGAAGGTAGCGGTTGAAAATGCCCCTTCTGCTATGAAAGTAAAAAACAAAAGGAATAATGAACAGTTTGACTGGAGGCACAAATGCTTTATCCTTCTCATCTATGGTGTTGTGAAGGTAGATCTATTACCTGAGATGATAATTTGAAGAACTGGAGGGACTATGAAAGAACTGCACCCATCCTGTGTTATAGAAATAACAATAGATGAAGTAAAATTGCTTGCACATAGCTTGGCAAATGAAGAAACTGAGGAGGATGAAAATTAGGACCTTTTGTAGTCATTCTCTAGCAAGCAGTGAAGTGCCATGTTCGACTTTCCACCATTTGAAAGATTTTTAAACAGAAGCTTCTAGCTGGAAGGGTAAGAGGAAAAGAAACTTGAAAATCTTAAATGAAGTAACTGCAATAGAAAATGCTTCTAATGCAAATAAAATTCCAATAATTTTGTATATAAAACAGTGCTTCCAAATAGAGCATTCATATAATGCGAACTCCAAAATTAATTTTTGTTGAAGGACAGTTATTTCTTGGTTTATTTTTGTATTCCATTGACTACTTAACTTCGACATAACCTGTAGTAACTTCTCATCCCAACACGCAGCTGCGTCCCCATTATTGATTTCAGTGCATTGTTTGCCCCAAAAAAACAGAGAAGATGGGAAGTGCTGCTGTCTTCATCTTCCAGTCCCAGAATTGAGGTTGTGAGAAAGATTTGTTCAGCACCACAGAGAAACTGTACAGCAGATTTGGGAGCAAAGAGGAGGTGTCCCCTATCTGAAAATGCTTATGTAACTGCTACACCCTCTTTTTCCAGTAGTCATGGGTTGCTGTCCACTTACGACTTTTCTTTTGTTTTGCCAATCCCTTCCAAAGTAAATCTGACACAATGAACAGAAAAGTCGCAGAACTGGAGTTCAGAAGGAGAGCTCTGAGACCTTCCAAAATGTGACTTTAGATGCAGTTCCTTTCCTTTTAAACCAAGTTGTCTCTGAATCAGGTGTGTCTGCGGATGTGGAAGACATAACCAGCCTTACAGGGTACAAGGTCCAGAAATCACCTGGATGTCTCTTGACCAGAATAACATCATGAACTCAGTGGACAGTGGATCAGGTGTAATACAGGGCATAAATATGAAATCTGTACTGCTAATCACTTATGAAACATTCTACTTTACCTTGAAACATTTGTAATGCAGCCATTGCCTCACTATACGGGAACAATAATTATTATGGGGACAATCTTTTTAGTAGAGACAGCAGTGACAGGATGAAGGGTACTGGTTTTAAACTAAAACAGGGTAGGTTTAGGCTGGATATAAGGACGAAATTCTTTACAATGAGGGCTGTGAAACACTGGAACGGGTTGCCCAGAGAGGTAGTGGAGGCCCCATCCCTGGAAACATTCAAGACCAGGTTGGACAGGGCTCTGAGCAACCTGA
>Ga0065711_1033763_pt1 | contig 24874 bp, 26 predicted proteins | sample Hoacrofraction12_FD_59098 | JGI IMG/M metagenome (GOLD analysis project Ga0065711, IMG submission 59098) | Hoatzin crop microbial communities from Cojedes, Venezuela - Epithelial fraction 12 v2 (version 2) | ecosystem: Host-associated > Birds > Digestive system > Esophagus > Crop | place...
GGAGCTGTCAGTCCCCAGGTGTAAGAAGTTAGGCAAGGAAGGGAAGCAACCATCATGGCTGAGTTGAGACCTGCTGGTCAAACTAAAGGGCAAGAGGGAACTGCACAGGCAGTGGAAGCAGGGACAGGTATCCTGGGAAGAGCTATAGGGATGCTGCCTGGTTGTGTAGGGGTGGGGTCAGGAGGGTCAAGGCTGAACTTGGCAAGGGATGCTAAGAGTAACAAGCAGGGCTTCTGCAGGCATGTCAGCCAGAAAAGGAAGGTTAAAGAAAGTGTACACACACACCCCCTCCCAATGAACAAGAATGGTGACCTCATATCAACAGGTGAGGAGAAGGCTGAGGTACTCCACAACTGTTTTTTGTCCCAGTCTCCACTGGCAACCTCTCTCCTCGCCCCTCCGGAATCAATGGGCTACAAGATGAGGACCAGAGGGGTAAAGCCCTTCCCACTGTAAGGGACGACCGGTTTCGTGACCACCTGAGGAACCAGAATATACATAAGTTTATGGGACCTGATGAGATGCATCCCAGAGTCATGAGGAAACTGGCGATGTAGTTGCCAAGCCACTCTCCGTGATATTTGAGAAGTCATGGCAGTCAGGTGAAATCTGTGGTGACTGGAAGAAGGGAAAGGCTGGAAAGCCTTGTGAAAGGCTGAAGGGATTGAGAGCAGCCCTGCCGAGAAGGACTTGGGGGTCCTGGTGGCTGAAAAGCTGGACATGAGCTGGCAGTGTGTGCTTGCAGCCCAGAAGGCCAGCTGTATCCTGGGCTGCCATCAAGAGAATCGTGGCCAGCAGGTCAGGGAGGTGATTCTGCCCCTCTGCTCCAGTCTGGTGAGACCCCACCTGGAGTCCTGTGTCCAGCTCTGGAGCACTCATCGCAGGAAAAACCTGTTGGAGCAGGTCCAGAAGAGGCCACAAAGACGATCAGAGCGCCAGAACACATCTCCTGTGAGGACAGGGCAAGAGAGTTGGGGTTGTCCAGCCGGAGAAGAGAAGGCTGAGGGGAGACCAGATTGCAGCCTTTCAATACTTAAAGGGGACAATCTTTTTTGCAAGGCCTGTTGTGATGGGACAAGTAGTAATGGCTTTGCACTAAAGGAGGGTAGATTTAGACTGGATATAAGGAAGAATTTTTTTACGATGAAGGTGTTGAAGCACTGAAACAGGTTGCCCATAGAGGTGGTAGATGCCCCATCCCTGGAAACATTCCAGGTCAGTTTGGATGGCGCTCTGAGCAACCTGGTCTAGTTGAAGATATCCCTGCTCACTGCAGGAAGGTTGGGCTAGTTGACCTCTAAAGGTCCCTGCCAACCCAAAGCATTCTCTGATTCTGTGAAAATCCAGAAATGGTTTTCCCTTGTTTGGACAGTTAGTAAGCTGTGTTAAAAGCAAACAGTCCTATAAATGGTTTTGATAACCATTGCAGGAGGAGTATTGTGTTTATTTTGAGGCAACGGTGAAATTTGGAGAAGCTGCAGTTGAGAATGGTAAATTGGGGGCAGAGTAAAAAGGCTAAGTTTAGCAAGGCAAAACAATTTCTGCTGCTTTTGTGGTCTGGACGTTTGTGAAATATGTAAGTACAAGAGGAAGAAGAGAAATGGAGGTTGTGCAGGCTGATGTAACGATGAGTTATGGGGCAGGGTGGGCAAGGGGGGGGTTAGATGCTGTTAGGTTGACTCTTCACCAGTAAATCCTGGTCAGAAACATCATGCCCAAGAGGAGAGGCAGAAACTGTCTCACTCGGGACCAGTAAATTCAGGCTGCCCTGAGATCAGGGACATACATCTTAGTGAACGTTTCTTCCTGAGTAGGAGTGGGATGAGCTAATTGTCTTCAGTGCCCTCTGGTTACCCTGGCTCGGATTCGTGTTTGTTGGATTTAAGTGTCATTACAAGTAATTTGAGTTAGATATGCAGATCAGAGGAAGAAACGGGCTGTGTCGCTTATTAGCTAGAGGAGTGAAGTAATTAAATTTGCCAACTTAAAGCCACTTTCCTTCCCTGTCCTTAGAAAATACTGACCCTGCAGATTTTTTGATGTTGAACTGTTCATTTTAATTTTGCAAGTGATGTTCTCCTCTGGGTCTTTCATAAACTGCTCTTGAAAATGTGTATTTAGAGAAGGGAGAGGAAGGAAATGGCCTTTGTGAGAGGTAAGTTAAGTACTTTGCTTTCTCTGTTTAGCCTGTGTCTGTGCGAATGGGACATGGTGCTGTGTGTTTCCTTAAAGAAATGCGAAAAAGAACCCCAAACACCAATTTTTCACAAGGAGTAACACATTTTCCAGTCTCAGAATATACATATTGTACCCTGGCATAGAAAATGAGCGAAGAAAGAGGAGATGTGTAAATTGCTCTTTTTCTAGCATCTTGGAACTAAGTCAGAGCTTTATATAGTCCTCTATTGCCTCAAAGAGGAAACGACTCTTTCGCTGGATTTTGGGGGCTAGTAGGAGAAATTGCGTCCAGGCTTTCATGCAGTGTGTGCAATTAAAGTGAATAAAATTGGATGTGTTATTTAAACATTACGAGGGTAGTTGGAAGGTGCTTAATATTGTTGCTCTCAAGGAAATGGAATTAATCACTGGAAATGATGGATGGATATAGAGGAGGCTTTTTGTATAAATCCCCTTAATTAGATTGCATCATTGAAGCGATGATGAAGTTGGTGTTGAGGACAACCAGTCCACCTACGTACATCTCAGCTAATGGTGAAATAATGAGGGATGGCGAGCGAAGGTCTCCCCATCCCGGCAGGCAGGACAGAGGAGCTGGGTGGAGGCTGGGTGCAGGGTTGTATGTGAAATAACTCACCGCGTGCTGCTGGCGATTGCCATGGTTATTGGAGACATTGCTTATGTGCGGGAGGGTTGGAATTTAAAGCCCAAATAATTGGCATGAGGAAATTGGAAATCTAGAGATGATGGTGGCAGGACATATGTGCTGTATATTTCAAGCGGCTAGTGACAGGCCATTCCTGCCATCGAATTTAATGTTGTTATACATCTGTTTTAAGGCACAAAGTGATTGGAAAAAGTGATCTCATTAACATGTTTGTTGAATCTTTTAGTGATAAAGTGCTACAGTTTATTATAGCAAAGGGAAAACACAATGTAAAAGTCTCCTTGCCCTAAATTGTAACTGTAACTAATGTACAAAATTCAGTTCAGTTAATTCCGTATTAATTTCTTTTCGACTGAGTGATTTCTTTGCTCCCCCCTTCCACCCTCATCTGGGAGATGCCTTAATTCAGAATGCTGGGTGCAGAAACTAATTACTTTTTAAGTATCCACAAGAAATATTATCAGTTGATTGCAACAGATGAGGTTAAAGGGGAATGAGCCTCACCAGTGATCCACATCCTGCTGCCAGATTTGGGTGGGGAAGAGCTGTCTTCAGAACAAAAAAAAAGAGACTGTTTGAACTGATCATTTAAGATGACAACTTAAGCACTAGTTGTACCCCAGAGGATTGCCTAGATATCCTAACGAACACCAGCATTCCTGTAGATGGTGTGTATTTGAAAGTAGCAGAGCAAGATAAATTCTCATATATTAGCTTAATTTGGAAAACAATTGTGGCACTATGTTGTAGCTTTAAATGGTGATGGGTTACAGAGCCCAAAATGGAAACATACTGGAATTCTTTGGTGGGATGCAGGGGAAAGAGCATGGTTTTGCTCTGATGGGTGGCTGTGAAGCGATGCTTTTACAGAGTTCTTGCTAAATAAACTGTGACAGCGTAGACTCAGTGCAATGAAAAATGAGGTACCATGCTGTCTTGTGTGTGTCTCAGCTGGTGAGCTCCAGCTCGTGTTATCTCAGTGTCATAACTGGACTGAGACAAAGTTGGTAATGATTTGTTTAAACTTGTACACTGAGACAACAGCTGAGTCTGCAAGAGAATTACCAAAAGTCCAGGTCTGTTCCTCACCCACCAATTGTTTCACCAAGCTTGGACAGCACTCTGCAGTGCCAGAGGAACTTCCTCTGGCCAAATTGGTGTTATACTGTATGGAGCAGGCTGGAGTTCTTGCTACAGTATCGTTTTCTGTTGATTGTCATTAGAAATATCAGGTGGTGTCTTGGTTTTGTGCTTTTTCTATCTGTAAATGGAATAAATTTTGTTCAGGAAACATCTCCACCCAACCTCCTTGTTGAGACCTTTGGTAAAAGGACCACGATGAAGATCGTAGCTAGAGGTTCCCGAGAGATGCATTTTCTTAAAATTGCAAGAATTATGGAAAATTGCTTTTGGATAGAGCAAACTTGTGCCTTTTTTTAATTGAGCTTCTGTATTTTTGTTAACTGATCTTTGTTTTTTATTGTGTGGTTTTGTTATGTAGCTCCTCAGAGGAATTTTGAAATCGCCTTTAAGATGTTTGATCTGAATGGTGACGGCGAGGTGGACATGGAAGAGTTTGAGCAGGCAAGTTGAACAATGGGTTGACTTATTAATCCTATGACATCGTAGTACTAAGTGCAACACTCCTCTTCGATGTTATTGTGATTCATATTTGTGGTTGCTGGCGGTTTATGTCTTTTCCTTCTATGCTCTGCTGTGTTGCCTCAGTGTCTGCTTTTTTTTTTTAACTGGATATTTTCTGGACTTAATTTTTCATTCAACCAGGACAACTGTAAGTATAAACTCCAGTTTCTTCTGACTTTGTTACTGAGGTATCTTTACAAAATGTCGCTTCCAAAGTAGATAAAGTATTCTTTTCACTGTACTGGTGTCATAGGATTTTGATCCTACTTTCTTCCATAGCTTTTATTACACTCCTTAATTTTGTTTCTCGTCAGAGAATAACCAGGGCAAGTCTGCTTCAAAGAAGACTTTAGCCACTTATTTCGATGTAATCTAAAAACGTGCTTGTTAAGAGTGTATTTTCATTAGTTTCTTTCCCCTGTTTCTTAGAAGGTTTTATCAGCTGGGAGTTTGATGCAGGCTTTTTAATGAGCTTAGCCTGGCTGTCTGATACTGGTGAGGTCCTCTTATAAGCTATGGTTTGTGATTGTGTTAGAGTGAGAATAGATCGATGACTCGAGTTGTCAGTGGGGAAAAGATCTGACCTCTCCAGGCAGAATTGTATGGTTTGCTTGCCTATGTAGAGAACAGCCTTAAGGCTTTGGAAACTCATAAACATCCAGAAGTTGCTGTATATTAGCAAAGCTCCACGTGTGCTACTCATGAAAGGAAAAGTAAATGCAGTTGCAAAGAAGGGAACTGGCCGGTCGGGTGAGGTGTCATCATCTCTGTTGTCAAAGAACAAGGCAGAGGAGATACACCACTACCTAATATTGATGTGGCCCCTGGCACTTCTTCTGTGACCCTGCATCCCTGGGGGCTGTACGTTTAATGGGCAAGTGGAAGCTGCAGCTTCTGGGCATAGGAAATGAGAGTCTGCGGTCAAAAAAATAACCTGCTCTTGCAGGGCTTTTTGTGCTGGAGGACATCCATATTTGGAGAAGGTGAAAAGCTGTGTACTGATACCTGAGAACAAAGCAGCCCTGAATAATCTCGTTACAAATTCTTACTCATCAGTTGACTGGTTAACTGCAGAAGAGTCTGTAAGAGGTCATGCTTGGGGCACTTGCTATAAATGGGAAGAACTAGTGGCAAAGCAGGTCTGTTAAGTTAATTCCCCCTGTTCTAATCTTTTGCTGTCATCCTCCTTAAATTATTACCTGTGAGTATGATGTCATTATTATGAGTTTGCTAGAGCTGTGTAATGTATCTGGTTAACTGCAGTTTTAGATGAAAACTTTGGACTAGGAGGAGAATGGGAATATATTTCTCCAGTATGACAGATTTTCGCATGACAGTTTGTCATGTAAAGCCAGGAGGTTTTTCATTTTCCTGGGAGTGCAAATTTGAATACACAGCTGTGTCTAGGTTATTGTGCAGTTTGGCAGTGCCTCCTTACAAACTACTGATTTAACTACGAAAAATTCCAAGTTTCCTATTTTCCCAACTAAAAAATACTGTTGTTCTTTCTGTTTGCATAGTGCATGAATATAGCACTCCACTGCAGCTATCTGATAATATTTAATAATTCAAAGGGTGTTTTATTGTAGTTACTAATGTTCTAGAGTGAAATCAATTATGGAGATAAATGAATTTAAGAAAAGTGGAGAATGGTTAACTGCCTACAAAAAATGCAGTGACACCAAGGTACTATGGCAGGTGTCATGTTTGGCTTTTTTATTAGCCATGTAAAGTAGGAATGAATGTTTCTTGAAGATGAGTTTTTCAGAAGCACTATGAAGATGAAGGTATAAAATTGGATTAAATGATCTCAAATCATCGGGTAGGCAAAGGGAAGTTATATATGCATTAAGTCATATAAAAATCCTTAGGAAATGGAATATATTTTTGTTAAGCTTGTTACATGCATCACTGCCTCTATATAAAAGAATAAAAATCCTGGTTAGCATCAGAATATTTTGGTGAAGACTGATCTTCTAGAGCTTTTGAGTCAGAGTATGAAGGAGCTGTTTCAGAAAGTGAGAAGAAGCTGACAATGTCTTCACAGATACCACTATAACTGATTTGCTGCACTTCCCAAACAGAATTAAAGCAAACACATAGCTTCAACAGGATGCACATATATTACACTATACACATATATAATATAGCACACAGAGTAATTTATATGATAAATAGTCTTTTTCAGTCCTTATGGAAATGCCTCAGTAAGAGCATGAAGGATGGCAGGGTTTGCAGATCTATACCATAAATGCCTTACCTGGCAGGGTCAGCTGGAACTGGCCCTTCCAGGGGAAGATGCTGCTACATCAGTTTGAGAGCAACAGCATTTTGGGGAGAATGGGAAGAAAAAGAGGGGTGAGAAAAGGGTTCTTCCAGAAGCATCGTGCCATCCCCGGTGGCTGTGAGCACGCGGGAACGGATTTCATAGTCCTTTTTCACACATAGTCTTCTGAGACAGCCAGCAGCAGGTCTTTTCTCATTAATGTCTAAAAAACCTTAAGAGTATCCATCAAGGAAGAAGATTACTTGCCGTAATTTAGCTAATAAGTGACTAAGTTGGTGGCTTTAGCTACCTAACAAGAAAATATTGAATTTCTGCAGGTCTCACTGAAGTGCCTTGCATTTTTTTTTCCGGTTGATGCATATGGTTAGTGTATAGCACTGAATAGTTTGGTGCCTGCATCAGTGTCATCTTTAACTTTTCATCCTTCAGCATGTAAATTGTTAGTTTATTCCTCTGCTACTTTTAAATTAAAAGTCAGATGAAAAGTGGTAAACTCTCAAGCAGTGTTACTTGTGATTTCTCTTCAAACCATTAACTATTTTCATTGATTTTTTTTCTTTTTTTCCTCTCTTCTCTGGTGCAAAAAATGAAACAGGTTACTTAGGCTGAAATACATACAAAAGACAGTGAAGCATCTCTGTGCCTCACATCCTTGTATGATCGGTGAGCCGTGGGGGAGGACAGCACTGGTTGCGCTGGAGGACAACTTCTTGCAGTGGTTGCCTCCTTTCTGGATATTAGGATTATCCAAAATAGGGACCAGCTGAATAATTTTGTCTCCAGTGCCCACAGATGGGTTCTCAAACTCTCTGACACTTGTTATAGATGGGGAGAGAAAAAGAGGGGTGTAGGAAGCTGTATAAATAAAACACCCGGGAAAAGATACTCTATCGAACTATCTGCAGTGTGGTAAACACTCGCTTCTGCAGAAACAGGAGTAATTTTCCAAGCTGGTCATAAACTGCATTGCTTCAGACGGTTTATAAATATTTGTCTCTAAAATGTGCATGCAGAGCTGGTAGTTAAAGTGGAGCACAAAGCAAAATAAAGAGTTGCTATTTACAGTGCAAAAATCCTTCCTCGCATCACAGTGCATATTTAAAAAAAGAAAAAAGCGCTGAAACCATTTTTCTGTATTTTTTTCCTCTGACTCAACTTGATTTTCTTTGTAGTGGAAAAATAGCCAGCAGTCTGTGGTTTGGAGGCAGCGTTTGAAGCGAGGTGAGCCCAGCAGCGATACTCGGCATTCTCCTCTGGAGCATCCCCTTTGGGGTTGTTCCAGCGCTCACTCTCTTGTTAGGAAAAAATTGAACATGCCATATACCACCATAATGAGGTTCTGGTGTCCTTTTGACAGATGAAGCTCTTGGCAGCTCATTTTGTTCCTCCCTTCCAACTTTTGTCGGCAGGAGGAAGAGTCTGAAGGCAAAGCAGTGCTGTTTGCTGGAGCTTCGGGAAGCCTGTGCCACAGAGGCTACGCTGAGTGCAGGGCGGCACGTCGAGTGGCTTTTTTCCCCCCTCCTTTCTCTCACTCCTTGTCCTGAATATGAATCCTTCTGCTGCCCTGTTGGAAGAGATCAGTTATATAGAGAATAAGCCTGGCTTCTTACATCCCAGCAATCATTCAGATGGGCAGGTGCCGGGAAGGGGTAGTGGCGTACTTGGGGATGGAGAGGAAGCGAGCGTGCATTTGGCTTGACTGCACCTCAAATTAGCACAGGACCCTTAAAATAACAAACTGTTGAATTTTTCAGGCTGTCACATCCTTCAGGTTCAACCTTTTGCTGTATCATAGAGGGTAGGGAAGTTGTCCTGCGCATCCTTGCCCTGTCTTGTAGCATCCAGTCAAGTTGAGCGGTGCCTTCCGGAAGGTACAGGGCGCTGCTGCAACCTCGGGGGAGGATGCTGTTTGCCCGCATGTTTGTTAAAAACATTGAGGTATTGCTGTTGTAGTGTGTGCTTTCACACTTGGCTGTCCTCATGCAAATATCCCAGTCTGCTCATAATTCGGATACTTTCGCATTGCTTGTTATTCTGCTGCCACTGCCACCGAGGTTGTATTTGGGCTGATGGAGCCTGCAGGACTTTTGGAGAGCCCTTTGCTCTGAGTGGGTCAGCGCCTGCCTGCAGCTCAGCTTGCTGCTCAGTCCTGGGTCAGAGGAGCTTCCAGCCATGGCAGAGAGCCGCAGGCAGCGAGGAGGAGGTGCCCTTAGGTAGGAGACCCCTGGTTTTGGGCACAAAGGGAAAGGAAATACAGTGTGAGCTAATTGGAGTTGGTGTGAACTGACAAGGATGTGTGGTAAAGCAGGAGTGGGAGCTCTGAAACATGTGAAGGCTTTTTTCTTCCCCGCGGTTGCCTCGGCTTTCTCTCCTCCTGCGACTTCACTGGGAACGAGCTGCTTTCTGCTGACCAGGCATAGGATCAGCTCTAAAATGCTTATCTGCAAGCTGGGTGAATTGTTTTAAAATTTATTTTAAGCAATTTATACTCTTCTTTCTTTAACGAGGACTGAAAAAAACCAAAGCCTAAGTTCAGCCAAATTTTTGAATTCTTGTGTCTTTTAAAAAGTATTTCAGGCCAAAATAAAAATAGAGGATGGCACGGCTGAGCTTGGAGTACTTTGTACTGATACTTCACTAGTATAAGTCCCAGTGGTGGGTTTGATGCTAACATGCTCCCTCTTATTTTTAGGTCCAGAGCATCATTCGATCGCAAACCAGCATGGGCATGCGCCACAGAGACCGTTCTACAACAGGGAACACCTTGAAAACTGGCTTTAACTCTGCGCTGACAACGTATTTCTTTGGGGCGGATCTGAAGGGGAAGCTGACCATCTCCCAGTTCCTTGACTTCCAGCGCAAACTGCAGCATGATATTCTTAAGCTCGAGGTTTGGGTTATTTTTATGTATGGGGGGGGCAGTGCACCATGGACCACGCTGTGTAATGTGGTTTCTGGAGGAAGAGCGAGAGTGTGGGAAGGGTTTGGAGGGAATCACTACAGCTGCAGCTATTGCACTGAGGGATCAAAGCTGCTGTTAAATTTCTGATGAGCATATCAGTTCCTGTGGCACTCACCAGGAACATCTCCAGCTTTTGTCAGTGCTGCTCTTGTGGAGTTGCAGCAGCAGCTGGCACATTCTGGGGTGCGTGTCCCTCCACGTGGTGCTTGCCTTGCCAACACCTTGGCACTGCAAATGGAGAGGATTACGAGATGCTTTAGAACAAGACAAAAGAGGTTGAGCAGTCTGTTGCTACCTTCCCAAGGAAGGTTTGTCTCATCCCAAGTGAGCAAGCTGTGCCCTGAAGGTGCAGGGCTTATAACCATCCCAAAGCTCTCCATCTCTGCTTTTGTCCCCACCTTCTTGTTTGCTTCACTATTCTGAGTATTTTGGCTGTGTAAGTGTTCAAGCCTTGTGTGAATCCTGCTAAATAGGTGACCTCCATTATTCACTTGTGCGTTAACATGCATTATAAGAAATGTCTATATATTCTGAGACTCGTACCCTTCAGCTGAATTGAAGGTCTCCTGTTGGGGAGCTGCTGTTAACTCCTGGTAATGCAGTCTCCCTCCTCCTAGTCACACAGCTGGAATTTAAGCATCAAGCTTCAAAATTTGGTTCTTTTGACTAAAACAAGTACAAGAATAGCAATGGGGGACTCCTTGGTCTGTATGTCAGCTCCCAAGTGGAGCTGACTCAAAAACAGTGTTCTTCTCTGGAGTAGGCTCAAGGGTTTGACCTGGCTCAAGCAAAGCCGAGCTTTTATTTGCATCAGAAATGAGGATTTGTGCATAAGAAGATCCCCCTGCAACCATAACCTGTTAAGACAACGGTATTTGGAGTTCACTGTCACTTCAGTCTGAGGTATGAATGTCTGCGTGCTCAGGTTGTGTGATCCAGCTAATGAACAGCATTTTATTGAGTTTCTGTTAAGTCAGTCATTACGAATTTAACCTCAATTTATTCCCTTTTTTATTTGGAGTTTTACGAATCTAAGTAAGAAAGTGACCCAAGGACTTTTTTTTTTTGTGAAGGTAATTGTCCTGTTGACTGACCACATTTAACCGGTCATTAAAGCAGGTGGTGTGGCTCTGCATTTGCAGGGGGATTAGGCTGGTTGAAGACAATGTTCTTTGTGAAATGGAAAGTGTCAGTTCCTCAGTGCCTCTAAACTGAAAATGAATGCAGTACTTTTTAATGTTACGAAACATAAGCTGAAACTCGAATGCAAAGGGAACAGAAACAGAGATTACTCTGTCCTCATTTGCTGTCCTTCTCTGGTTTCCCACTGTCACGTTTGCTCCAGGGATGGGCAACGAGGAGGCAATGAAGTGTTATTCCTGACCCCATGCTGAAGTCCTGTGCTCCGTCCACAGGTCCGCGCTTATCTCATTAAGAAGCAATGGGGTTTTTTTCAGTTTCATAATACTTGTTCTTCTTTCTCTCCTGCAACAGTTTAGTACTAATTTAGGTTTCAGTGATTTCAGTCAATAGTTGCCTTTCTAAAAAGTTATTAATTGGAGACAGTACAAGATATTTATGTCCTGGTAAGTTAATGAACATCATAAATGCATCATTAATGTATTTCTGACAACACCCTTGAGCACAGTACCATACTGTGCTTAGCATTTTAGATACTCATTTTAAATGAAAAATTGACCTATGCAAAGGTAACAGTTCTGCTCTGCCAAAATTCATTTTTTCCTGAGTTCATGATACTAAAGCACCTGATTTTTCTGTTCATAGTTCTCATCAATTTAGGCAATGCAGGCCTATTTCTGTCCTCAGCATTATGCAGCATGGCCTCTGTGCTCTTCAGCTTTTATCTCTTTTGACATTATCTCCCACCTTCTCTCCTTGCTTCACATTTGATGTGTTTGTTCACGGTTAAGCGGCTTTTCACACAAGTGTCTAGTGAGTTTGCATTGCTCCTTTTCCAGGGAGTGCTCTAATGAATTCAGCCACTTAGACGTGGTAATTCAGAGAAGAGACATCCCTCAAATATTTACTTGACCCGTGCAAATCAGAAGAACGTAAGAAGTGGCGCTAGGAAATACTATGCTACAGAGCATCAGGTAACTCACATAGCTGATTTTTAATGGCTTCACTTGTTTTAATATGTCTTATTTGGGTAATGTACCTGTGAACAGCCTTCTGCTCGACTGCCCACGCAGATCATCTCTGGATCCTTCTCTTGGCATGGCTAGTGTTACCAGTGGAGAAGCAGCAGCAGAAAAGAGCCTGTGGCATATCTGCCAGGGGCTCAGCTGAACTCTTGTATCCTCATCTACCCATCCTTTGCTGGCTTAGCAAAATTATTACGTGGTCTGAAGCTGGGATGTTAATTTGAAAACCAGTTTTTGTTCATATTCAGTGTCTGAACTCTGGAAAAGGCTTTGGAGAAATGCACTGTGAGCAGGTCTGAAGAATATCTCCTGGGGCTGGTGCCGCCCCCTGGGTGACACAGTGTCTCTGTGCTCAAACTGAGATGCTTGCTTTCTCTCTTCCAAAAGAAATCTACTTGAAGACAGATGTTTTTTAAAGCTGTTTTCCCTTTGGCTCGGGATCCAGGTGTATCTGCAGTTAATACACTTGAGAGCCAGTTTCTTCTGCTGACTGTGAAGGCAGAACAATAGTTTCTGACCATCTGAACCCACTTTCCTCTTACTGATTTTAGTTCATTTTTTCTTCTTAACAAAATATTCATGCATATTTCTTGTTAAGATCAAGCAGAAACTTTCTCGGGGGAATTAGATCAGTCAAAGCCCTGAACATTTCGATGTTCCTTATGGCTGAAGTCCTGATGACATGTTTAAGTAACCGGGGCCTGGTGTTTTATTCTTCCCTTCTGCTTATTTTTTTGATGAAAGTACTTTTTTCATCATTTTATGGAAACTCAGCAATCAGATCAGTTGCAGCAGGGGAAGGATGAGATCAGTAACCACAGCCAGAGGGAGAGGAGAAGCTTTTAACGGACTGTTACAACTGTTTGTGGTTTAGCTACTTTAGGAAGCTGTGGCCTCCTTGTTGTTTTGCAGGGTGGCCCAGCTTAGCTAAGGTTTAGTCATTGGAACCAGCCCACCAAATGATGCAGGCTCCCAGCAAAGTCCTCATTGTTTTCTTACTGCATTCACGCTGCCTTGCATTAGTGCCTATGGAAAGACTTCCTTTCTTCTTGTTGCTTAGTGGGACAAATGGTGACAAGTCTATCTGGACGGGCTCTGCAGCTATAATACTTGCTATTAGGACAGGCAGTATTTGTCTCAAATAGTGCTTTTTTTTTTTTTTTGAGTGAAAGTACTCTGTGAGTTAGGAAGATGGATAGGACTTGACATGATGCTTTATGCTACTTCTGCTTGTTAGTGTCTGTCCTAGATGTTCCCATGTCTTTGGTGGACTGAGAGGAGTCCCAGCCAGCCCGTAGGTCTCTTCCAGCCTAATTTTTTCTATGATTCTGTAAGTGCATGTGGAAAAGATGTGTTAGCCCTTTGTTCTCCACATCTGTGTCACCACTGAAAGGCAACTCAAAAGCTGCTAATGGCAGTAATTTAATCTCTGTACTTAGTCTTGGTTTATTTCCCCAGGCCTTATTCTGCAGGCAGTGGGATATGTACTTATGGTGTAAGACCTTAGTAAAGAATTTTTTTTTCCAAATTGCCTGCAGTGAGATTTCTGTAGCACATTGTTTCCCTGACAGTTACTCATGGAGGGCATTTGTTCTCAGCTGAACTGGTGAAGCAGGTACTAATCCAGCCTTACACCTTGTAGGCGTAGGACTGTCCTCCTGGCGGGAGATGCCACAGCTGGAGAGGCAAGGTTGAGCTGCATGGCTTTGGGCAACTCTGCATCTCAGTCTGGTGGGATCTGAGGTCTGTGCTTTGAGGTAGTGGGATGCAGCTTCCCATGGAGGAGTTTGACAGATAGGTTGAAGAGTCAGATCCTCCTGCAGATGTATATCCTGATGCTTAAACATAGGGATCTTTGCAGATCATTGTATACCCAAGGGTCAAGAAAGCCCTAGTAACAGTCTCTCCCAAGCAAAAGGTCTTCCAAGCACGGGAGCAAAGAGAAGTAAAATGGGATTCTATGAGAATATGGCAAAGGTACCATGTCATTGCTGCCGTCTGGAGAATCACTTATTTCATGTGTCTGTTCTGTGACAGGTCATGTGAGAGTAACCCTGGAAGCTCCTGTTTTCATGACTACTGCTGATACGATTGCTGCTTGGTTTGGTTTTCATGATGAAGAGGTGATGGATGCTCTTCCATCTGCACATATCTCATTAAAAAGTCCTAGATCTTTTTGGATCTCAACCCTGTCTTAATGAATATGCTCGTTTCAGAAGGCATTTCTAATGCTTTGCAATCTGGTGTTAGGGTAATAACTGGAGTCCATAAGTGCCTTTCTGTTCTGAGTCCTGGTGTTGTGGTCATTGATATCCGAGTAATCCTGTACCAAGTATTAGAAATCACCATGTTGTTACCAGCTTACTCAAGATTTTTTGGGTTCTGCTTTGTTTTCATATGGCCTTGCAGACTGCTACAGAATTTTGGTGATTTGTTAACATAGGCAACAAAGTTTGAAGTAATGAGTCGTGTTTCTTTTATATCTGCTGCAGTGATTTAGGTGAAAGAAAAGAGTAACTTAAATTGTTTTGACTAACCTGAAAAATGAAGTCTGGCAATGTCAGATTGGCTAAGGTTTGTAAGGAACAGCCGAACTAGGACTTTTTGGAGATCAATTTGCTATTGAACTTACATGAGACATTTTTAAGTCAACCTTATGGCAGTCTCAGTCATGGTTAACTGTGTTGTCTCACAAAGTTGTCGCTTAACTGCTGACCTGCTCACCATCAGCTTCACTGCTGGCCTGGCCACCATGGGAAGAATGATGGGAGATGTATTTTTTTCTTTTATTTTCTTATGAATTTCTCCTTCTCTGTGTCCTGTAATGTATTTTGTATACTTACATTATTTTGTCAGTTCTGTATCTAGTTCTGTATCCCCTCCTGTAGTCCCCTTACATATGAAAAGCCAAACCAGTACTTGTGAAGTTTGAGTCTTTAATGGGCAATCAATGGCAGATACAAAAATTGCTTGGGTTCTTTGTTGGTGATTTCCTGACCTGGTTGCGGCGCTTACCCGCAGTGTCTGTCACTGTGGCATCTCTGATGTGCAAATGCGTTAAGCAATGGTTTGAGTCACCTGGGATGTCCCAGTGAAGCTGCGGTACAAGGTATTAAAAGACACGCTTTGAAACCCTTCAGTATGCCATAGGGAAGGAGAACAGGACAGGCTGATCATTAAATACAGAACGCCTGAAGTGCAGCTTGCAGATCCTTTGCTTGTCCCAGAGGATGGGCGATTCAGTGGGAAGAAGAGCGAGATCGGGATGCGGCATTGGGAGCACCCAGGCTCAGTAATGTGTACCGCACGGCTTGAGAGCTCCTACCCCGGCGAGCACAAATGCTGTAGCTGGGTCGTGAGTGGTGGGAGGGAGGCAGTCCAAGCCCCAGGGGCGGTGAAGGGCAAACAATGGCTGCTGTGAGAGGGAATAGGTAAAGCGCAGAGTTAAAGCAGGGAGAGAAATATTAATAAGCTGGAAATACAACTAAAAAGCAGCCGCTTCTTAGGCAACCAAAGAAAACCCAGAGCAGCTTGGCTTTTACTTTTTTTTCCTTGTTTGGATGTGTTGCCTAGGAGCTGCTTCTCCACTAAGACAACAGACCAAATATGCGCTTAGAGATTGGCAGGGCAGCGGCAGGACGGATGCTGTGAAACTGAGACATGGGAGACAGTGGTGGAGGATCAGATCTGTTTACCGAGGGGAGACCTCCTGCAGTGATCCTCTGCTGCCCAGTTGTCCCTTTCTGCTGTCACATAGCAAGTTCAGCCCCAACGTACCTGTTGGGTTGAAATCAAGTAAAAGCACTCGGGTAGCCACTTCTTAAATTGTGTCTTAGCCATAACTTGGGTCCACTCCATCAAGAGCAGCAAGCAAGCAGTTGCAGCGCTACGACAGGTACTGACACATTGAGGTTAAGGGCAGTGATACTGAGCAGGTACCCAGTGTCAAGCTGAGAATGTCCTGTGGTCAGTAGACCAGAATGGCCAGTGGTCCAGAAGTGTGCAGTGAAGCTGGCATGGATGTGACAAGAAGTGTACATCGAGGTTCTGCAGCTGCTTGTCACCATTGCTGGGACGTCGCTCAAATGCACAGGAGCAGCTTTGCCATCTGCTCGTTTGGGATGAGTGCTTCATGGACTGATTAAACCAACCATCGCAATGCCTGGTGAGAAAACACCAGCTATTGTATATGCTACTGCTTTGCTTGTATTTGAACCATGTGACTTAAATGTGGTTGATGCAGCGGCTCTGCAGGGAAAGCCATTTGAGGATTTTATTGGAATTTCTATTTATTGCATCGTTAGTAGCAGTAGAGGGTTTTGCTCTGTAACAACAGGCTCCTTTGGTTTATGAAGTGTGTGTAAATCCACCTCCGAGCTCCCACAGTGCCGCGCGCTGAGCCCTGCGCTCATGCAGGCAGCAGAGCCTTTTGTAGGACCCCTGCAAATGAAATCTCCAGAGTGGTATTTTGATTAATCACATGGCCAGAAGTGTATGTGTGGAGTTTTGTATTGCTGAGGCCATCAAGTAGAAAGGATAACCTAATTAGCATAGATGCTTTTGTTCACATGCACACAATTCAGTTAACGAAGAGCCAGGTAGTCCCAAAAGTTGACGGGCACGAGGCTGGGGATGTCTGTGTGGACATGTCGGGACTGCAGCTGTATGGCTGCGTTAGCTAGGTGACGTACCTGGGCGCGTAAGCCCCTTACAGAGGAAGGCTTCAGACCAGCACTAGCTCATGTCTGGCAAGCTCAGCACATGCGCAGGGTTTCGTGCTGTTAGCAAGGCAGGAAAGGCAGGAACCATCTTGGAAGCATCTGTGGCTTGTTTTGTTGTTGCAGATTCATTGCTGAGGCATTTTCAGTGTCCCGGTTAGCTGGCAGAAATCAAAGCAGACATTTAGGGCTGCGCGTTTTCCATCTTCCCGTGGACCCTCAAGGACAGTGACTGCGGGAGTGTGGGCAGTGTCTTGTTAATCACTGAAGAAAACGAAACATCTGTCACCAGACAGACTTGCTGTGCTTCCTTGGGTGAGAATGTCAGCCAGTTGCTTAAGCACGACCCAAAATAACTACAAATCGAGTCCCGCGTGATAACAGCACGCTAAAATCAGGGATTGGGAAGTATCTGACGAGCAATTCTTGTAGCAGGTATCTGACTTCTGCCTCGTCCTACTGCTGTATGGACAAACACTTCCGTTCTCTTCCTCGTTTTTCTCCCTTCAAGCTCCCAAGACAGAGCAGTTCTGCACTGCTGGCTTTGCTCCATCTCCTGGCCTTGCTTCTGTTGGTACACTAAGGATGTGGCAGGACGACGCAGGCACTCCCTTTTCCCTGCTAGGCTGAATCAAACTGTTGCAAACTTATTTTTTCTTGGGGAATTGACCACCAAGGTCAAGCAGAAACAATATAAACTCTGCGGTAAGAGCGCTGTATTTCTTACTAAAATTGTGTGTATCAGTTCCATGGAGACTTCTGTTTGTGTTTTTCGGAGTAATGGTTTGGCTCGGGTACTTGCAGCTCTGCTGTCCCATGGGTTTCCCTGCAGGGGAGGGTCAGGAATTCATATGGTTTATGAACTTTGCTCTTTGCTCATTCAGTGAGTGTGTAGGACGGAAAAGCCACTCTGTTTCTCGCGCCAAGGTACCAGGAGCATTGTCAAGGGCAGGAGTGGCAGTAATGGAGCCAGGTCTAAAGAGCAGCAGTGGGAGGTGGTTGCTAATCTCTTCTCCTCTCCATCCTCAAAGTCAGGCACGTGCTCTCCTTTGATTTATCAGCCATGTCCTTTCCCCTTAGTGTTACTGATTCCTCCTCTTAAGATTTCCTTCCTTCCATCCCCTCACCATATGAAATTTCAAAACGGATCTTTTCAGAGCTGGCAGGAAATTATTTTAATTCATGAGAATGAATTTCAGGTGCAGCCATCTTTACATAACCTTTTTATATTGCTCATTAAAGCATAACAAATTGCTGGTGATTGGAATTAATTTTTTTCCCTTTGCAGGCAGCAGTGACATGGCAAGGTCAATGAAACCTCAAAAGCATCTATCAAACACCTGGTCTGGTGGGATTGTGCTGCTGCTGACAGATGTACATTTTTAACCTGGCTGCTACATATTCACTTAAGCTGCTCTTGGAGAGCAGAGGGAAAGTGCGAACAGGGAAAGCATTTGCAAGATTGGATTTTTCTCGTGTGAAAATAGCTCTCTTTTCTTTTGTAAGGTTTTTTTAAGATAAAGAGAAGCAAGGTGCCGCTGGTAGCACTGGGAGTATTTTTCCTGACCTGATCCAGCTGTACAACCCGCGCTTGGATCCAGAGAATCAGGTAGGGGAGGAACTTAATGGGCAACTAAATATTTCAGATGCTCTGGATAGTTTTGTGAGTCTCAGGAGTGGTTTCCAAAGCTGAGGACTTGGCGGTGCTGTCTGCCCATCCCCGGTGGAGCAGGGACCGCCACCAGCAGTAGGCAGCATGCTGGCTCCGTACAGCCGGTGATGCAGAGTGCCGGGGCAGGAGCTGCTGCAACACTGCAGGCAGGGAGCCTCTCGGCCTGCACTGGGCATTGGAGGCGGTCATGGTGGTCATGGCTTGCTTCTCTGTATGGGTCATCCAGCTCTGGACCGACTTTCTTGGGCAGCCTGGGCTTGTGCTGCCCAGCACTGCAGGGTGATGCCCGGAACAGCCTGTGCATGACGGTTCAGTGTGGGTTTGGCATTTCTTCTTCCACATCCTTTCCATTTGCATTTCTCCCACCATTGGTAGCTCTGATAATCTTTAGAGCTGTTTTTTTGACTGGTTTTTAACAAATAATGTAATTGGGCTTTGTTGGTCATGTCCGGTTGCTCTTTGCAGGCTGCCCGTGCAGTGCGTCAGGCTGTATCTGGAGCAGGTTGGGTTTCACCTTGCAAAACCCAGTGTTTTAGATCCATATGCACTGGAACCTTTCAGCATAATTAACAAAAAATAAATTATTTTTTGAAAGCTTTGATCTCTCCAAAGAAGAAGTCTTTAGAAACTTCTGCCTCACTTGCTTTATTTAGCAATAATTTTGGTGCCTGTGCAAACACTACAGCTTATTCCCAAATATATATATCTTTTTTTTTTTTTTTGGACAGAGGAGATTTCTGGGACAATGTACAGTGTTTTCCTCCTTTTTTTTTTTTTTCTTTTTTTCCTTCCCCTGTCATAGTTGTATACACAACTTGACAAGCGATCCTGGCAGCCTGCTTCTCCAGAACAGTAAACAGAGCCAGTGCTGCAGTAGTTTGCAGATAAATAATGTATTACAGCCTGTCAAATAAAGCTTTGAGCAAATACCACTTTAGAGGGTCATATATTGTGAATCTGAATATTACCCTACAAATCATTATATCCCAGACCCTTTTGGGTCCTTATTACGCACACCGTAGCTCTCGGAACAGGTCACCTTTTTCAAGTACCGCTAAACCTGACAGAATTGGTATTAGCCATATTTCTGCTATTGATGTTTGTTTAGCCAGCATACATAAGCTCAAAAATCATCCCTTAACACCTTTCACTCCATCCAGAAGTCCTTGTAGATTTTTTCTTTTTGGCTATCTCAATCAGAAAGAAGAAATGGCACACATGTTGGTTTTTTTTTTTTTTAGATGCTTGCTTTGGGACTTTAGGGAATACATAGTTTGGTTTTTGGGAGAAGCCTTCCTAAAAGTTGAAGAGTCTGAAAATACAGGTGGGTATTTTGCTAATATGAATGTTTAAAGAGGACAGAAACTATATTGCTGGTGATGCCTGCTTGCAGCTACTTTGAAATTCAAAAATATTTACGTCAAATTTACAGAAGATGGGTGTGGGAGTATTTCTGAAAAATGAAAACCTAGTAAGTTGAAGATCCTGATTCTTGCACAGCAGGATTACTCTGTGCTTTGTGGTATTTGTTTAATATCCCTTTTAAAACTGTGACCATGTTTTGTACTCTTTCCAGGTGCTTATAGACTAGCTAGGCCATGCAGTAACTCTCAGATGATCCTGTGCCCTGATAGCAATGGGCATAATTGCAAAAAAAGCAGCGCAGAGTATCGCTTCGTCCGTGCGGCTCAGCAGTTGGTATTCCCATTGTAAGATAAGTCCGGGGAATATAGATTCAAGTCCCAAAGCACAGACCAAGCTGATTTCCCCATCCCGTCGCTTTGGGGCTGCTGTAAGAGTTGTACCACAGAGGTAATCGGCAAACAACATGGGAGGTGCTACAGCATTTTCTTCCAGCATTGCTTTAGCAAAGTCCGAGCTGTGTTTTCATCGTGCTGTGTCATGTTAGAGCTGGGTGTTTCCCTCTTGTGTCGATGGGCTTTGAGGCTCTTGCTGGTTTTGGTTGATCTTAAACACCATTTGAATCTATGCCCAGTGCAGCCACTGGAAGGGTGTGATGGTTATTTTAACAATCTTCTTCAGCAAACAAAGCAAGCAAACCAAAATAAGCCACCATTCAGCGTACAGACTGAAAATGTGATGCTGAGTTAGGAAGACAAAGAAGTCCCACTTCTGAAGCATGAGGTTTTTACATCCATTTGCAGACTGTACGGTGATGCTAAGCTTTTGTCCCTCTGGCATCCCTTCCCGAGCAATTGTGGAGCTGGTGTTGCTCTCCTGAGCATAGTTTGGTGTGGTAGCAGCAATGAAAATATACAACTCCCTGGTTTTAAGCAGTTCTTTATATTTGCAATCTACAAGGAGAGAGGGTTCAGCACTGGGGTTTTAGGTAGAAATTTTGCACATTAATGCTATTCGTTGTGACAAATTTAAAGAGGGAAGGGAGTCCGCTGAAATGAGGTGACTTCCCCTGAAGAGCATCTGATATCCAAGTCTGACCCTCTTCTGAAGGAGGGATGTCCTAAGGGCAGATCAAAGTTTCATCTTACGTGTTCTTCCCAAAACACCGCAGTGTTGGAGCCGAAGCCATGTGTCCAGCCCCAAACTGAGTCTGAACTGGAAGGGGCAATTCAGCCCTTACCCTGCGACTTACAGAGCACCAGGGCTGCAGGTCCGTGCTCACAGAGACGTGATGCTGTTTGTACCTTAAACCTTCTGCTTAAAAGACCTTTTCTGGCTTCCCTGTTGTTTCTCAGACAAGAGAAGTCTGCATTAATGAGGTCGATGGTCCAAGTCTGTGGTGGCATTTGCGATGCCCTGTCTCCACAGTTAAGGAGGACCCAGAGGAAGTCCTCCTGCCTGTGCCAAATGGCTGCTTCAGAGTTGCTTCATTTCCTGGCAGCGAGCCTTGCAGCTGGTGACAGCAGGAGGAGACGTGAAAGGAAACCAATGTCTGTGTTCAAGAAGTTCCAGCATTTTTGGTTTTTTAATAAAGATATTTCTTGTGGTGATGTCTCTGAATTGGTTCAGGCTGGATGCTTCTCAGAAGCTGCCATTTGATGTCCTGCAGGAGAAGGTGGATTGGGTTAGTAGGGGATAAAATTGTGAAGTCTGGAGGCAGAAGGATTATGGACCTGTCGGTTTATGGTGGATCCTTGTATTGCCTTTCTATGAAAAGTTACGCAATTAAGGGGATGTGGAAACAGAGAAAAATTATGTTTATTTGCCTTCTGCTCTCCTCATTTGATGAAGCCTTTCCTCCATGCGTTGAAGAAAAGAGAGGTAGGGTTATTTATTCAGACAGAAATCTAAGCAAGAGGGAAACCTGCCCCCATTTCAGCTTATAGAGCAACATGAAGATGTCCATCCTGGCTCATGGGCTTTTTTGGGTGGTGGGAGGTATTTAACACATTTTTAAGATTATGAGTAGTCTTTTAAATGATTATAGAAAGTATCCTAATGTGGTAGACTGGCTACTGGGACTGGGCCCATGAAGCTGGGTCAGGTTGGCAGTGGGAGACTGAAATGCTGTGTCCCGTCTCGCCTGCCTTCTTACCCTCCCGTGAATGGCTTTGATTTCCTTGCATGTCACCTTGGCTTTTAATCAATTTCAAAATACCGCCTATTATATTTTAGGCTAATTTCTTCAGCACCTTGGGCATCCTGGCTTGCAGGAAGAACACTGGGGAGTGTTAAATTTCATGATTTACTGTATCCTTGCCAGCGTGCAGATGCAGAGTCCGCTGCTGGCACCAAGTGGCTGCGGGTGGAAGCTGCTCCGGAGGTCTTGGACTCGCTGGCCATCTGTGTTGCAGGCATAGGTTTGGGGGCTGCGGTTCGGTAGGGGGTAGGACCACCTGCTTATTCCTTTCCCGGTTTCCCTGATGGTGGGAGTCTCATGCGGGACCTGCTCCAACTCATGCCAGTTGGTGCCCTGTGATGCCAGCTGAGTGATTGCCTTGGCTGTGCTTTTGCTTTCTTTAAGATAGATGAAAGGGAAAAAGGCTGTCAAAAGACTGGTTTGCTTGTAATAAATCTCAGCATGCTCTGCCCTGCATCCCATCCTTGTGGAGTTTGGGGTTTGGAAAAAGAGCTCAATTAGTAATGTTACATGCCTAAAGGCAAAGGATTGTGATTACCTGGGAAAGCATACTATTTTTGCTGCCTTTTCAAATACCTGGGGGGGTTTAACACTTAGCACTGTTCATAGACTGTGTGTTGAGTACTGAAAGAAAAATTACTGTAGGCTTTGCACCCTCCTTCATTTTCAAGTCGAGACGATAGGCGAACTGTGTTCGGCTGGCCAGAAGACATTAAAGAAGGCAGGAGAGCACAGATGCAATGCGGTACCTCTGCTCCCAGACAGGGAGGTGGGAATGGGGGTGTCAGGTATAGCTGTTTGTTTTGTTGTGTGTTTTGGGTTTTTTTTTTTAAATGTGAAATCAAGGTTTTTCCACTCATAAATCATTTGAAGCCAAGTTTCTTCATGAATCAACGCGATTGCTGATACATCAGGAAAAAAACAGGCAGAATTCTCTCACCAAAATTTTTATTTTTCTGCATCATCTTTAAATGATATTACCCACTCATCCCTTCTGTAATGAATTTAATTGTATCTGACACTAGCTTGGAGGCAAGTTTGGAACTTCTTTACCCATCACTGTGGTTTCATTGGTTTTTCTCATTTCAGTGGTGATTATATTTGAATTTGGAAACTGCTTGTTGACCAGCTCTTGCTTGCCAGCCCCTTTCTAGGCTGGCCTTTACACTGCTGTGTGCCTGTGTATGGGAGGGCATAACACTTGGCTGCCAGGAATTTACTTGAGGCATCTGTGAGTGTTTCGGTTAATGTTAGAGGTGTTCTTTTTAAAGCAAGATAAACCCAGAATAAGAAGCATTAATTCCATGTTTTTCAGGCTTTCTTGTTTCTTGTGAATAATATTTATATGGTGTTTTGATTTGTCACTGCACCTGATGACCACCTGCAGAAATTAAAAGTTGGAACCAGTTTCAGAGCCCGCAAGGAGGAGGAATGAGTTGGTTTATTCACAGGTGATTTTGTACTTTAAAGAGATTTGTATAAATAAGTTATTTTAGTTCCCTCATCTTAGATTTGTATTGTCTTTATTTTGTTGTCTAACACTCTCTCCCAGCTGTGTATTTAATCAAAAGACTAAAGCTCTTTCATTTCATGCAGTGGGTCTGCTGCAGGTGAGACTCTTGCTGCTGTTGTGATTGAGACTCGTGCTATGGCAGTAGGATGGGCGCTCCACTCCATTTTCAGTTAATTTTGCAAGACACCAAAAATACTGCAAACATCAGCATGTTAATTATGCTCCACTTTTTGATACTACTGCTGAGAGCTGGTGAGATCCTCGTACTTGAATACTGGAGTTATTTTTAACAGACGTTGTAGAAAGGTTTGCATCCAAAAGGGCTTTCCCCACCTGCCTTGGCTTGTGTCTTTTCCAGCTGATGCAATAGCACTTGTTGATTTTTATTTTCCCTGTAGTACAGAAGAATCCCTGGTGCCTGGTCTAGACCAGACTGCCGAAACCCAGAGTCTGCCTGTTTTGCTACACCTCTGTCCATCCTTTTCTTGCATGAATGATGGTTGAAAGTGTGCCAGTAGTACCTGCCAGGAAACTTTTGGGCCAATACTCTTTGTTTTCATAATATAAAAGGATCAGCAGGTGCTAAGTGGCATCAGGCACCTCTTGGGGGAAGAATTTGTCATGTGGCTATGCAGACATATCAGTCCAGCAGCTTTCCACTAAGGAAACCCCTAAAACCCTGAGGACCAGAAGCTGAGAAGGTGAATCATGGGAGGAATAAGCATTTTTCCCCATTGCGTATTCTCTAACTATAAACGTTCAGTAATAGGTGCCACTAAGTAAGATAACTTAGTTTATCAGTTTTCAATAGTGACATTGGGGATGCAGAAGTTTGTTTGCATCGAATTTTACAAGTAATCCCACTTAAAGCAGGCTTGTCTGCCTTTGTGCCAGCTGCATGACTGCAAACATTGATTGGAAATTACAACATTATTCTTAATGTACCTATTTTCCCCAGGTAATCCTTAAACCATAGGTGTGTTTCATCATCTTTTATTTGGAAAAGCCTGAGCGAGGGGAGCGAAGGGCTTGCTGAGACCCCCCACAGCAGCAGGGGGTCAAAAGCCTTGAACATCTTAGGGTCACGGCTGAAAATGGGAAAGAAAGAGGGAAGCTGGGGTGAAACAATGTGTTTCATTATCGTGCTGCTTTTAAGACTTCTTCAGTGTGCTGTTTGGAGAATAATCCTGCTTTCTTATCTTAAAGTTGGCACTAAAAGGCTTTGTGTGAGATATGTCAGGAGAAAAATGAAGATGAAAAGAGTTTCTAATTTTTCATTTCTGGTCTCTTTTACATCCAGTAATGCAAATCTGACCACTATCTGAATGCCTAGTTACAAAAACACATCTGTGAGGAATTGACCCTTTTTTATTTCCCCATCTGCAAGACCGCAGTGAGCTGCCTTGCTTGCGTTACCCTTTGGAACTGCGCAATGCCTGCTCCTTAGTGCAGAGCAGGAGGAGAGGACCGGCAGGCATTTAGACACTGACTCACAGAATCACAGAA
>Ga0065711_1010783_pt1 | contig 24868 bp, 21 predicted proteins | sample Hoacrofraction12_FD_59098 | JGI IMG/M metagenome (GOLD analysis project Ga0065711, IMG submission 59098) | Hoatzin crop microbial communities from Cojedes, Venezuela - Epithelial fraction 12 v2 (version 2) | ecosystem: Host-associated > Birds > Digestive system > Esophagus > Crop | place...
TTTTTGACTCACTGAAGTCGTATCAGGACTGGAAGACAGTCCCAAATTTTCCACGAACTGTTTGTAAATTCTGTGCTGTCACAGCTACAGGACTATAAACTGTAGGGCTATGTCTGAAGGTTATATTAAAAATTTTTAGACCATGTTTTTGACTCACTGAAGTCGTATCAGGACTGGAAGACAGTCCCAAATTTTCCACGAACTGTTTGTAAATTCTGTGCTGTCACAGCTACGTGTGTCCTTACCCCATTAAAGTCCTTGTAGAAGTCTGTGAGTTCACCATAAGGAGCAAACTGTAAAAATCGATAGAAGATAAGTTCCAGGAAACTTCGGCTGCTGTCATACGTGCCAGGAAAGACCTTTTCTGAAAAGGTACAAAAAGTCTGTCAGTACACCGTGATGACTGATCTTTTTTGTCAGTGCTATGTGACATGGATGAAAAACCATGTCTGCAACCTATGCTCGCCCTCGGTCCCGAGCAGCTGCAGGCTGCGATGGGTTCGGCGTGCAGCGGGCTCTGGGGAGCTATGGGTGACAGGGCTGGGATCCCCGATGGTTCTGGGGCTGGTTTGGGCACAGGGAGCTGCTGTTTGCTGTGTGGTTCTGGCAGCTACTGGAGCGTTCCTGGTGGGGTGTTTCTGGGAGAGCCATGGTGCTGAGGCATCACAGAAGAGAACAGATGCCCAAGTGTTTTGGTTCCTTGATTGTAAGCTGCAATCAGTATTGGATGTTTTGGAGCAAAGGCAGTATTCTGCCCTGGGAAGCCCAGTGGCTGAAAGGCTGCTGGGCAACCTCCGCATGTGGTACCTGCTCCTGTGAGTGAGGAGGGACAGGCAGTTGGCAGAAATTTTAGCACAGATATGACAAACAGCTACAATTCAAATATCCCATGGAGCAACCCCGAAAGCAGGCCAGTACCTGAAAAAGTAAGCTGAGATTCCAGGATCCTTTTGATGAAGAGGTAGATAGCATGGGATGTGTTTTGTGGAAGCTCTGGAAAGACGTTATCTAGGCCTTGCACTCTGCAAGGGTCAAGAAATAAGATATCATCAGTCTGAGACACTAGAGACTTGTAATAAATAAAGTAATAATGTAATTTATAAGAATATGTAGTGTAAGTCTTGGCCCCAACTGTAATACATTACAGCAATAATAGTAATAACAAGAAGTTCAGAAGGTACGGGCATTATAAGCCGTGGGAGGGTTGGCATACGCCCGCCTCAGAGTGAGCTGTCCCAGAGCAGGGAACAAAAGGAGGGGAGGGTGTGTGCAGATACCTAGGTAGAGCACAACACTGTGCATGTAGATGTGGAGAACGCTGCCTGAATCTCCTCTAGTGCAAAAATCAAGTTGAGACTTTCTTTTAAATCCACGTGAAACGTTAGCACACGCTTATGCTGGGAAAGAAGTTGCTCAAATGTGCGCTGCTTCCCCTGCCCGCGCTTTGCCGCGGTGTGAGTCTGGCAGGCAGCTCGCCTCGGCGCGTGGTACTCACGTGGCTACGTAGGCTGGGAAGCTGAGGTCTCCTGGGATTAACTCCAGCAGATCTGTGTTTATGCTGGGCAAGAGGAATCTTAGGTTCTCCAGGAACCAGAATTCGTAGTCAAGCTCAGCAAATTTATAAAAGTGTTTGGACAGGTCGGTGAAGAGCGTTGTCAGCATTTCCGTCCTTACTTCATCGTTTCTAATGCCTGCAATGCCTTCCTGTGGGGAGTGGAAATGCCTGTTACTTGGGAGCTGCTTGGTGGCGGCACAGCAAGGAGGATGATGACTGCCTTTCGTCCACATCCCTGTTTTACCTGGCACCATGAGCAGGACTTTCTCACATGTGAACTGCCTGAGAATCCCTGCCGTTTGGAAGGGGAAAAATGTTTATAATGAAGTTTACAATACCTGTGTCAGAGCCAGGTTGAACTTCATCAGGAATTTGCTCATTTTAGGCTCTGAGATGTGAGGGCTTTCACCCCTCAGGGCATTCAGGATGTCCTGCATTGTGGTCGCGTTGACCAGCGCGTCAGAAGTCAGAGCGTATTCCACCAGCTGCTCGATGCTCAGCACATCCAGAATTTTGGCCTAGGAAATACAAATGTCAGCAACTGAAGATGAGGTTATCCCCTCTTCACTAGAATTAGTTGAAATTTTATTTTTTTCCCCCAGTTTTCACACTTTTCTTTTCGTAATTGTATGCGTATGGGTCACGATTTGTAGAGGTTTGCTTATATCCTGAAGTTATTTTTCACATCCCTGGCAAAGCTATTTCAGCACAGGGAAGAGTTTCAAAATACTGGCATGTTTTTGTTTTGACTGTCTGAAGGGTGGCCATTCCAAACCGGAGCTTCTTTCAGTGTCTTCCTACTTGAAAACATATTATTATTTCTGGTTTTAGAGTTGCTGAGTAGAAGTTGAAATATATTCTACTTACAAATCTTGAAATTAAACCTTGCAATGCATTCTACTGTATGATAAACATTTCTGAAAGCCCCAGTTACTCGCATACACTTAGTGCAGAGATCATACATACAGGGTCAAAGTTGTTGTTGGTTGCTCTGACTTCCTGGAGGGCTATGTTGTGGAAGAAGGATTTCCAGGTGACTTGTATCCATTCAGTAGTGGGCTCGACTGGACTATCTAAGCAGGGGAAAGATGCAGTGAATCTCTGGGGATTACCCACTACAGCATGTCCTTCTTTCTAAATGACACAGTTGTTGCAGCAATGTGGAAAACTCAGATGCCAATAGACTAGAAGAATAGCTGCCTATTTACTGATGCATTGCAGTGTTACTTCTATCTCAAGAGAGGTCTGAGCCATAGATCACTTGGAAACCAGTGAAAAGTAAAAGGGAAATACCAGATTAGGCTGACTGGGTTTCTTTATGCCTCCCTAGACATCAGCTCCTGACTAGTGCTGAATACAGGATGCTGGACTAGATGGGATTTGAGTTTTTTCAAGGGGAAATGAGACTTTGTACTTTGAGAAAGTAATATCAATGTGCAATAAATAGCAACAGAGAGAGAGAGGACAGAAAAATGAGGATCCTCAGATCAGGTCAAGATATCAGAGATATCCCTCAATCCTTTTTTTAACAGTTTCCAGAAATATACATCATGTCTTGGGGCAGTCGCCAGAGACCCACAAGGCATGCTGGGGTGAGGTAGCATTGGAAAGACAGCATTTTGCTACTTGGGCAGCCCAGTAGTGCACTGGTGCTCGCCTTTGTGTAGAAGTCCATGTTGCTGTTGTTTAATACATCCTAGAAGTCTACCTGCTGAGCCCCTGCTTTCCTGGAAGAATCTGTTGGCTGAGATGTGTGGCTTCCCAGTGTTACCTTTCAAGATCTGGAGGTTCTGCGCAATCCAGAGTGCTACATCTCTTCTAGAGGACTCAGTCATGTATCCGTAGGTGTTATCAAGTGCAGTAACCCTGGGTGGACAAAAAACAAGGACCCTGTTGAAATGCACGGGATGACTTACTCTTTGTAACTTCCTCTAACTGGAGCCTTGGATGAGAAGAACAGTCTCTTCTCTGAGGTATTGTGAACAGTTTCTTCACCTGGAAATTTCTGCTGAGGGACTTAATATTCCACCCCTATAGCATCTGTGGACCAGGGCCGAGATAAGATATGGCTCAGCTCTGTAACTTCATCTCAATCTGCTGAGAAAATTAGTAAGGTGTGGGTAAGTGAAAAAATACCCAGACTAGAACCATCCAGGCTGACAGCACATCATCTCTCTTTCAGATTTCAACCTGACTCTGTGAGTAACAGTGTTGCCCCGTTTACTGGCAGAAGAGAGATCACAACAACGCCCAGAAGACTTACACAGCAACTAAGGAGTTGTAATCCTGTAGCACAACGAGGGCGAGGGTTGATTCATTGAGGACAGGACTCAGGAAGTGCAGCTCATTTCGGAAGGTGATGTTCCAGTCAGCAGCAGTGTAGGTCTTCATTTGCTCGGACATGCTGGTCAGATATTGCAGGAGGAGCAGGCGAGCGATGTCATCATTTGGCAGGACTGTGATCTTACGCTGAAACAAGATTATGTGATGAACACATTGGTGCTAGGGCAACCAGAACTGTAATGCTGCAGTTGGGGAGGGAGCTCTTGAAGTGGTTTTCTAGGCCAGAATTTTGGTGTATTCAAAATGGAAGTGAACAATACTCTGAAGAGTGCAGTCTGTCACTGAAAGGACCTGATGTGTACAGATGTTTGAAGATTACTGTTGTAACTGCACTTTCAAAAGTATAGTATTTGCAAAGCCATTTTTTCAACTAACAACTTTAAGATGGCAAGTCTCTGCAGGGGAGATGGATTTGGAGAGAACATGGGTAGTGTCTACCATGCTTGCAGCCTTGGTGAACTGTGTCAGAATCATCTGAACATCCTCAGCTTCACTCTGCTGGAAGAACTGGACAAGCTGGACTGCTGCATCCATACGGGTCAGTGTGTCCGAATGTACCATCATGTCACCAATCTGAGTGGGAGTGAGGAGGTCCAAAACCGCATACTGGAGAAAGACAGAGGAATTGAACTCTGTTACCCCACACCTGGGCAATTTTATTTCCCTATTTTCTGGCACATCTTCTCTTGAGTGCAAAGGCAGCCTGGTTATGTACAGACTTACCGCATCAAAAGGTTGGTGATAGAGTGAAACCAGTTGAGTGTAAGATGCTTCTGTGCAGAATTTTCCAAAGAACTGCAATAACCAGTCTCTAGTTGTGGCTTGGGTGGAGCAGGCAGGACCTATGGTGAAGGCACAGAAAAACGGGTAACATCAGAGAGCAGATTAAGTGCACATTAGTACCCAGGGTTGCTAAAGCACCTCGAAGGCATAGAAAAGGCTTGAAGTCCCTCTGGCTTTTGCATCAGCCCTCCAGTGGCATGCTCTGCTCTCTTTTATTTTCATGCTGTGAACAGGAGTGAGTTCTGAGAAGAAGCACTTAATCGAGCAGTTTGGAGGGTATCGAGCAAAGCAAGAGATTGCTTGGCTCTGTCCCACAACTTGCAGAGGGTGACAGGTCTTGCAGAGAATTAGCTGAACTGAGTGGGATTACCAGTGAGCTCAGACCGCTGGGTGAGGAATGCCACGATGTAGTTGTATACATCCGTTTTGCCAGCCTGAGGGATTTCGGAGAAGACTGTGTTGATCCCAGCAATTCTGTAGAAGGAAGAAACTTGGAGTAAGTGAAGGACTCTTAGGAGCCAAGACCGTTTGCTGAATAGCTCTTGTGAAGTATTCTGGGGTGGTTCTCTTTGGCTGCCCTGAAAATATATGTGTCAGAATAATCAGAGTAAAGTATTGTACGTCTGGCTTCACGGTTGCCTGGGGAGTTTGTCATTGGTTTTAGTGGAGGCAAAGTAAGTCTAAATTGGGGTCTTCTAAATGTCTTGTCCCAAGAAAGTGTCTGAGTCCAATTAATACCTGAATTCAGCAGTTTGTGGGCTAATACATAAAGTAAATAAAGGCTGAATAAACTGACTTCCCAGGATGTGCAAGACAAATGAGTGAGAAGAGTAGCAGTAACTGTCTTCTGGCTTTTTTCCGTAACCATGGCATCATGTTCCCTCCTTTGCCAGTTCATTCACTACACTGAATTATTCCTTTACTAAATGGTTTAAATCTCAAGTAACATGAAACAGCCTCAGGCAGGTCGCCCATGACTCACAGAGACTTGTAGGAGCTGCAGGACATGGTGCTGGGGATGTCCTGAAGGATGGTGGCATGAATGCCTGGCAGAACAGCCACGAGCCTCTCCTGAAACCAAAGGTGGTAGTCGTCGTCTGTGAAGGTGGGGAGCGTGGAATGCAGCTGCTGCACTGTTCTTGCTAGCATGGTGCTCTTCACCAGTATGGAGATGTTGAAGGTCTTGGCAAAAGGCTGCAGCAGGAACATAAAATGCAACTGTAAGGCTCTGCAAGAATATTTGAAAACTAAGAGAAGAATATTTCTGGGTGGTGCAGTTTCTATTTCTAAGCCAAAAGCAACAGCAAATCATGCAACATCCAGAAGGATTTTTGAGCATTGTAACAGTGCAGCCAAGACCTGACTAAATTACTGTGAAGCATCGAGTTACCCACAGGCAAAATTTCCAGCAAAATCAGCAGAGAAGAATAGAGATTTTTTTGGATGTCCCCACCTTGATCTTCTGCAGCAGGAAAATATTCTGAAACTAATTCAGGACGGTAGGAGGAACCAACTTTTGTGTTCTCCTCTAGACCTTCAGTTTTCAGGGATGTCACTCTTCTCTGTTTGGCAGTTGAGGCAGCCAGGCTGGTATAGCTCTTGAGGCTTACACAAGTTCAAAGAGGTTTTCTGAGTTAGTTTTGATTTATGATACTAAATATATTCCCTGACAGCTCAGACTCTTTGCACAAGTCCTGCATTTTATAGCATAAAATATATGCTATATATAGCTATTTTATAGTTCGGTTCCAGCTGAGTCTCAAGGAATGGCTTGGTCAGCTGCTTTCTTTGCCAGGTGTGTTACTGTTTTCTGTTCTAGTTTCATGGCATTATTGTTGAAGGGAGAATTACAGGTCCGGCTCTCAGCCCTTTGCTATCTTCCAGCTGTCACCTGGTGGCTGCTGCACCTTGTGTCTTGGTGCAGGCTGTCAGTGGCCATTAGTTGCAGTGGAAGTGGCCATGCTGGGCTAGGAATGGTGACACCTGAGAAACAGGCACACAGCCTGGTCTGCCAGCTCTGCTGCAGAGCACGGAACAGGACCGGGGATACCAGATACCGGTTGCTTTCAGCTCTTGTTGAGCTTTGTTGCCTCTCAGAGAACGCTGAGCACCCTGCAAAGGCAGGCCCCAGGGGAGCACTGAAGGACCCAGCTGATGTGACAAAGCTGCCAAGCGTCTGAAGCTCGGTCTGCCTCCAGGAGGTGCTTCCAGCATCGCTGGGAGTCCAGTCCAGAGGAGACTCTACCTCCACACTAGACTCCTGCTTGCTCATCAAAGAAGGTGGGAGCAGCTGGATTCTAAAGAGTTTCATTGTTTGCTATTTTAAGCAAAATAAACAAAAAAGCACAGCAATTATTATTTCTGCAGGCCAGAGGCTAGCTTTATACCATTCTAGGCATGTGCTTCATCTTCTGGATGAAAGCAGAGAATTCAAAACAGTTGCTCGGGTACAAAGCTAGCTTTCATAGTCCTGGGAAAAGCTGAGTTAGTTATGATGCCATAACCCCTTAGGAAGTCGTCTCTCTGTGATCAGATCTTACCTGAGGGAGAGACCTGCAGGGTCTGAGTCTTGCAGACTGAGACTTTGCATATCTTCTTTTGGCCTGATGAAAGGTTTTGTATTTACAGGGAGCCAAGAAGGGCCCTTAGCTAGTTATTGTATTAGAGGAGCCCCAGCAAATAATTGGCACTGGGTGCACAGTCAGAATTGTGTATGTAGGAGAGCCAAAGACAAGCGGTAAATTTATGTCAATTAATATGATGTAAATTAACGGTGCTTTAAGGACCTCTGTGAGCCTTATTCTTTTACACAGGCTGGAGATCTGGCCTGTGTCAGGCACTCTGAGGTGGGAAGGGGCTGCTGGCAGCTGTGTCGAACCCAACCACAGACTCAACCTGTGAGGAACACAACATGCAAAGGCATCGATTCTGCTGCCAGGTTCCCTGGCAAACCTGTTGTATCACCTCGCTTTTACTCAAAGTTACTGCACATTTACCATGGGAAGACCTCTGTCCTCACAGGCCTTCCCCACTGAGCTCCATTAAGAAGGTGTCTGCAGTTACCTCCTCTAAAGCAGAGTTAAGCTCATCCCAGTAAGCAGCCAGCTCATGCAGAGCCGGCAGCTCAGTTAGTCTGTCAAAGATTCGTTCAATGTCAGCAACAGAGCTGAACACGTCTTGGGACAGCGTTAGTTGGGCAAGCTGGATGGCAGTCAGCTCCTCCAGGAACGCCATCTGGAACAGAGAGTGACAGAGAGAATTAATTATAAGTATACATTTGTATTTTCTTGGATTGACGCTGTCAGCACGTGTGTCTGCAGCTTTCCTGCACACCTTGTCCTCAAGGAGAAGGACTCTTTCTCCTCTGGCAGATGCAGGTCATGATATTTAACATTGATGATGGAGCAATGGCATGAGGCTGAGACAGACTCTGTTCTGTTTTTCGTAGCCTTGAAATAGGAGAGAGTCTTTGCACCAGAAGTGTTAGATTTTAATGGGTAAGATTCATTTTTTTAAAGGCTAGTAGAGATTGTGGGTGTTTGCGTGGCCCAGGTGAGCTGGGTAGCTCTCGGAGCTCTTGTTGGAGGGAGAGTGAGGCAGGCCCCAGTTTAGGCTTCTCTGATATGTTCCATGCAAACATCCCTGCAGTGCCCCGTGGAAAACAAACCAAGTTGTCTGATAACCAGCTCTAAACTCCTCAAAGGCAGACAGAGAATCTGGATCAGCTAGAGAGATCCATTGGCTTCCGTGCAGGTGCTCTAGCTGTGCACCCATCCTTTCTGCTGGGTGTTGTGTTAAGGCAAAATGAACCAACTGGACAGGGACTTCTGGAGCTGAAATGCAGGGGAATAATCAGAAACTGTAGCTGAACTCTTCCTGCAGCACAGGGGAAAATCTTGACTCTCCTGAGGAAGATGGAAAAATTCCCGTTGTTTCTAATTAAGGAGGAAAGGGCAGCATCTTTTCATTTCATGTTTGTTGTTCAAACTGTTTTGTAATACTCTGTCTCTTGGAATATAAATCCCACTATGGATTCTGTGACTGTCAAAAAGGAACTAGAAATAGTTATGCTCTGTGGTAGTAAAATGTCACAAAGTGTCTACGTCAGTAGTCTTACCCCAGTAAAGTTTTCATAGGCAGCAACAAAGTCGGTGATGTTAGCTATGGATCTGAATCTCCGGAAGTTAGGAGTTATCCAATTTTCATCCATCTGACAATCTAAAATGCAGCAATAACAAATTATTTCTGTTTCAGTTTGACTCACAAAACCTGAGATCATTCCAGGGTATTTATGGAAATGCCAGAGGAAACGTTTCCAGTTATCACGTATCTAAGCAGTGGCTCAGCCTGGGTTTAACCAGGTTGGCTCCTGTCAGTGCAGTTCTGGAAGACTGTCACAAAGCTGTGTCTAGTAATTTCACGGAAATGGGGACACTGCTGCTTGGTGACTTTTCAAGTTTTATTCCTTACAAACATTGTACGACAAGGATGTTGAAAAGGAAGCATAATTCAGTGGTTCAGTAAGTCTTAAAAACAGTTTGTGCTTGTAATAAGGGCACTATTAACGTTATTTAAAAAAACAGATCGTCCCCCTCTTCAGTCGATGAGCAAATCTGATGTTGCTTCTTTACAGGAGCAAGGGCTGCTCTTCATTTTGTTTTGGGGCAGCTGCACTAATGTGGAACTGGCTTACTGAGGCATAATTGGAGTGCAGTGTTTACAGTCTACAAAAACCCTGGCTCTGAATTATTGAAAACTCTTAGGCAGAGGAGAAATCCATGTGTCAGTGAGGTCTGAGGGACACCAGGGGCCTGAACAAGCTCAGTAGGTAGAAGAGGCTCACCTAAGCCAGGAAGAGTTTGGATAATCCATTGGGTTACGTCGGTCTTTGTCTCGGTTGTCATGTCATCAAATGCGTAGTCCAAACCTCTCACTCTGCAAGACAAGGAGAGAAGACACGTGTCAGCACCAGTTATTTGCCGTGGCTTTCACAGATCCAAGCTAACAATGTTTTTAGCACAGCCAGAAATGTTGTCTCTGATGATGACAGATGAATTCACAGCCCTTCCTCTCACCTGTCAGTCAGATCCCTCCCCGTAGCCATAGTGACGTTCTCCTTTACAGTGCACACAGAGGAGAGAAACTTAGCTGGACTTGTACTCACATCGCTTGTAAGAGTGGGCAGTCACGGACAGCGGGCAGTGCCATTAACTCATCGTGAGTGATGGAGCCTAGGTACAAGGTCAGTGTCCCGTTGAACAGGGATTCCAAGTCTGTTCTTGTCATTGAGGCAAAATGTGGCTTCAGGATCTGGAAAATGCCTTTGAGCATTATGTCACGAACTCCAGTGCTTGTTATGCTCTCCATGTGCATCTGGGGAGAAGAATAAATGCGAAGTGATGTCCTACTAGAGTGTGATGAAGATGCTTATCTTTGGGTCTCCGTCGTTATGTGTGTTAGTGTGGCTTTGTTCTTGCAGAAAGGAGCAGCAGATTTCATAATACAGGGCTGGGCAGTGTAAGTGGAAAATGTGCTGGGTTTTTTCTTTTTTTTTCCCACTGCTGCTTAAACTGGACGACTTGATAAATCTGCTTGTTTGGAACCATACCATTATATTGTTTTACAGAAATTTGCTTTGGAGAAATCTATAGATGGTTCTGCAGTCAGGAGCGAGAGCAAATGAAAATGCGACCCAACAAGAGGAAGGGTGGTGCCCATAGAAAACAGAGTCGGCAGCTGGAGGAACCCTTTTACCTGTGCTACAAGAGAATTAACTTCATGCAGAAAGGTGTGTAGTTCAGAGACGCTCCGGGTTTGGAGGGTTTTCATAATCTCTGTAACGTCTGTCTCTGCGCTGGCCCTGGTGGTGTCAGTCAGGATACGGGAGGTGATGAGTAGCTTTGCCAGCTGCACCGAAGTTAGCAAATCTGTCACCTCAAACTAAAAAGGAAAGGACAAGAGCATAAAGGACAAGAGCATCAGCCTAGAGGCAGTTAAATGCTCCCCCCAGCTCTTGTCTTTCTGCATGTGAGTGGCCACTCAGAAGCTTACAAGTAACCCCAGGCCAGGGACAGTGTCCTACTGCCATCGCAGAGCGACACAGCGGAGCAGCCTTGTGGAGACCCAGAGGGAGCTCTGCTCACTGAGATACCTACTCCGTTGAAGCTGGGATTGAGGCGGAGGAAGTCGCTGTAGTCAGTGTAAACGCTAGAGAATCCAAAGTTGTCCTCTAACCAGTCTTGGCTGCTAGAAGTGGTGAATGTACAAGCTACTCCTGCAAGAGATAGTATGTTGGATGGTCAGAAGCTAACAGACCCTGTTCACAAGAGAGGGGAAGCTTTGTCTAACACGTCAGACACTCGTCTATGTGAGACAGCCAGGTAAGTGTGTGCTTCTGGAAAAACACCCCCCTATAAGAAGGTGAGGTAGAAATGGTGCTGTAACCACAGCTGGACTGTGAAAAAGCTCCGAGTGGCTGTAGGAAGTAGAAGGTGGTGCTCAGGAGTGCCAGTCAAGATGTTGAAGATTGTTTCTTTCCAATTTCAGGTACTAGAATCACCCCACACTTCTGCAGCTTAGCTTGGCCATGCTGTACCACAGAGCACTCCTGGGGTTGTTCACCCAAGAGAGGGCAGGGGTCTGCTTGGTTTTGTGAATTTTGTTATAATCCTGAAATTGTGAGTATTACTGATCATGTGTTGCTCAAAAGTAGTGTAAGGTTTTAGTATTAAAGTGCTTACAGGATCATAAGAGGAGATAATATGCAGTAATCTGTTACCTTCTTTTGCTGCTTGCCCATTGAGAAAATCCATTCTGGCCTGGTATACGGCTCTCTGCGTGTCGGGATCTAACTCGTGGTGCACAGAATTCAGTCCTTTGTAGCTGTATATTGATAAACATGAAACATGATTTCAGTGTTTCATATCAGAGTATTTATGAACCATGCTGTACCAAAAAAAAAAAATAATTTTTTAAACCTAAGGTAACTGTAGCCGGTGAGAGCAAAGTAAAATGGTTTTGAACCTTGCAGGTGATTAACATTCACTGAAGTGTTCAGGTGCTTTGTTGATATGTCATCTGTGCAAGTTCAGCCTTGCTAATAGTTATTTTCATTGTGCTGTACTGCTTTTTCTGGAGAGACATGACATCATTTATCTTGTGGTCATAATCTAAAAATTATAATTTCCAATTCTCCAGGGCAACATTTGACAATATGATAAGTGCTGCAGGTTCATTTTCATGATAGTCTTAACAGTAACAGGTAATAAAAACACAAAACAGTCACAAGGTTTGCAGTGAGGAGCCGCGTTTATGTATTATCTCTGCTAACTTTGTTTCTCAGTAAGTGCAGGTGACAGGTATACTCACATATCTTGGAAATCAGTGCAGCCTATTTTCGTCGGGAAGAGCCTTAATATATTTGCATCAGTAACAGCCAGCATCCTTTTCAGTTTCACCTGAAACAAGTCTTTCAAGGAGGGTGAGCACAGATCTGGGAAGTTCTCTCTGACTTTGGTTAAAATGGTCTCCAGCACTGAGTACATCACGTTGTGGTCAAGTGGAGGAGTCAGCGTTAAAGTTGATAACTCGGTCAAGTAGTCTTCAAGGTAGAGGACGTTGTTGGTGCTGAGGACTTGTGTGATGGCCGCAGCTAGGCTGCTGTTGGAGAGCGCGCTGCTGAGGACTGTAAGCTGAGCTAGCTGGCTGGCGGTGAGGACCTCGAGAGCTGTAAACTGTGAACAGACAGGCTTGACTAGACCCAGTGCAAGAGTTAAACTAGTGAAAAGTTGTCATGTGAGAGAAATGCTTCCATACAATACTGTGTATACCAGAATGCTGAATATGTGATGTAGGTTTAGTAGGCACCGTGTGGGTGTGGATTGCTGAAGACTGCTCACTGCCCTGTAGTTCTGATCACCGATACTACAGCCCTTAGGCAAGCGACAGTTTCAGTCACTTTATCCCCCTGCTCCTGTGTTGCTTGAGTGTTCACAGCCTACTGGGCGAAACAGCTGAAGGAAGCCCCATTTCCGAAGTGATTTCTTACCCCATCAAAGCTGCTCCAGCAAGAAGTGAGATGATTATAGGATGCGTAATTTCGGAAGCTCTTCCAGTTGGTCAGTAGCCACTCTTTTGCTGAACTTTTTTCACAAACTAAAGACATAAAATAGTTTGTTATTTCTTGATAGACAGAGAAGGATGGGTCTCCTTTGAGACCATAGGGATGGAAAAGGTTTGGAAAGTGAGTACTGAGAAAAATGAGGATGAGTTTGGCCCAAAGAACATCACTCACTGATCCCTCCCCTAGCATAGTAGTTTGACCTGAGTTCAGAAGAGCTGTCCGAACAGCCTCATTGTGCTGCTGAAACCATGGGCATGTTGCTGAGTAATTTTTGTTAGAGTACTTTACCATCTGATCATCTTAACAGCTGATTCTCTTTCTGCAGACAACAGATGTTAGTATTTTATATAGGCATCTCTGTTCAATCTATTGCAGTTACACCAGGAAAATTTGGGCTGTAAATACTGATCACTGACCATGAGTGGTAAGAAATCTTCTAATCCAGTCAGCTACCAGTTGCCTTGTGCTATTGTCCATGTCAGAATAAGCAGTGTCCAGAGCTTGAACCCTGGAATTCAAAAGGGACAGATGAAAGAAAACATCTAGCCAGCTCCTGGTATGAATAACAATTTGTTAGCTCATGTTTCCTTTCACTTCCTTCTCTAAGTTGAACATTGGAAGTTCTCTTTGGGTGTATGATACAAACTGAGGTAACCCTTCGTGTTCTAAGGTGACTTTGTAGAGCCCTGTTCATATCCCAGCTAATTTCTTCACATCTCCATCCTGCTTCATGTCTTCTTCCAAGTTTCTACCTGTCTCCACTCATCTCCTTCACCAGTTCCTCTGTCTGGGAGAGATCCCCAAGAGGCGTAGAATATAGTAGTAAAAAATGTTATTTATATATATGCTGCTTTCTTATATGCCTGAAAGAGAAACCTGCTTACAGCTACCTCCTGAAGAGCAGTGAAGGTGTGCGAGGCACAGGTGAGTAGTACCTATGGCTGTACCCTGTGCAGTCGTGTGGCACTGATTGCAGGTCGCACACTGCGCTGTCTGGAGAGTGTGCTGCATTTGTCTTGGTCTTTGCTGGCAGCCTTCACACACTGAGCCTTGGGATCTCATTCTGTCTTTCATTTTTTTTCTAGCCCTATCTTAACTGTTCTGTGGATTGTTGTTAATAAGATAAATTAGGAACAGAGATAACTGGCAGGAAAACAGACATCAAAATTCAAGTCTTAAAAAATACTGTTTGACAATGCAATGTATTTCCTGGTTCTATTAAACCACAGGCTCATTCATATCATCTTATTGGACCCTGAGTTTAGATCAGACATACACTGTGGCCAAGCCATCACAAGTGACTGGAAGCTGTGCCATGCAGTCCAGGATGCTCATGCTGATGGAGGGAAGGTAGGCATGCAGGGTCTCCTGGAACCACGACGCCAGGAAACCTGCGTTTGCAACTTTAGGATCAGACTTCACGACTTCCCATGCTGCATTTAACATGAAGGCTTTGGTGGCTGGTGCAATCTGGTCACTGCGGACCTGAAAACAAGACAGAAAATGCTGAAAGTATTGCTAATTTATTATGGGTGTTGTTGCCGTGCTTAGGGCATAGTGCCAAGACCAGAAACTCTTAGTGGTAGGTGCTGCACAAACACTGGGACAGGAATGCCATCCCTTTCCCAAGATCTTCAAGTTAGTTTTTGTCATGCTTGTCCAACTGTAAGCGACTCCTCTGGAGAAGATTACAGAAATTGCCTTTGCGCTTCTAATCCCCAAATGTGACCGCAAATGAGTTCATCTATACTGCCTCGAAAATGGCTCCTGAGAGTGGCTTGAGCAAACCTATTTTCCTTGGTGCTGACCCTGAGCTAGGAGCATTGGCATGGCAAGAACCGTGTCTGGGCTGGAAGGTAGTATCTTGTGTGGGTAGGCTGTGCTCCCTTCAACAGAAGGAAGTGATAAATGCAGGTAGTGAAGGAAAAGGAAGAGGTGTTCAGCTGAGTGAGAAGTAGATTCATCACCTCAGTAGCCAGAGTCCTCTCCTGTTCTTGTTAAAGAGAATGGGAAAATAAAGTTTTGAGGAGGATTTGGAGGGGAAGAAGGGAAGAGAAGGCTGGTTTGTGCTGAAACTGGTTCTCATGTTTCTGTGTAATCGTAGTAGCAGCATACTGGGCACCTGAGGCTGCAGAGTCCCCAGGTAACTCTTCAATAGTCTCTGCTCATCTAGCAGCATGGGGAAAAAACCAGTCAAATACTCAAGTGACTATAGCCCAAGCTAAAGAGCCCCTGTGTATGGTCTCAGGAGTGAGCTGCTGATGGTCCTCCCCTGTGGTGCTAGTATTACCTGCACACTGATTTCATTCAGAGCAGTTTGCAGCACTTGACTGTTGACTTGTTGAAACAAGAGCAGGAAAGCCCCTTGGTCCAGGAGAGCAGTCGGATCTGTGATGTAGCATGTGAGGATGGAGGAGAGTTGCCTTGATGTCAGCTTGGTGCCCTGGCGCAGACACAAGCATATTACATCAGAAAAAGGGTAAAGATGTGCAAGTCCAGGGTCAGAGTTTGCAGGTCTCTTTCTGTCCTTATTCATACAGACAGTCTCTAGGGAAGGAGGGGTGGCCAGGCTGGCTTGCTTTGGCCTGATGGGAGTGATTTCAGAGCAGGGCCCAAGGAGAGGAAGGCGGAGGCGGATCTGACTGTGAAAGTCTTAAAGTAGCTAGAAGGGAATATCTGGGGAGCTGGCAGGAGAGACCAGTTGGAGGTGACTTACCGGAGCGCAGGCATACTGCCGGAGGGAAGGGCTGCACCAGTCACCGCTCCTCAGGATGGAGCTTAGATTTGAACTGGAGAAGAAACAGGAAACATTGAACATTTTCCATTAAATGTCTGGTGAGAAGAGGGCTTGGTAGGCTGCAATGGGCTCGGGTTCTTGTGGTGAAGCTTTTGGGAGATGGTATTTTAGCACTAGCATAACCTCTCCCAAGCAGTGTGGTTATCAGTTCTCGGGGATACCTACCTGCTTTCGGACGAGCAGTATGTTGGAGCTGTGAAAGAAGAAAGAAATGTATGACACTAATATTTCAGTCTCTCCCTTTGAAGGTAAATGTGATGCTTTCCTTTGGATGCAGGAAGTATTGAGCACTCCTTCCAGTTTCACATTTGATAACCTCTCCCTTCAGCTCCTGGTGTTTGCTATGCACGTTGTGTGGGAAATTGTGGGTGTATAATAGTGAGTGTTTCTTTCCAGTGCTGGGCTGAGACCCCTGAAAGGTCCTAGACAGCCCCTAAATAAGCGATGCAGAAATTTTATATGGATTCTATTCAGGGACATTTCCTAGGGACATCAACTTTCCCAGTACTTCTGTTCTGCTCTTTCGTGTGCCTAGACCCTGTCCAACATGTCGACTGTACAAGTAGTACCTTAGATACAAACAAAATTTTACTTACACATGAAAAATGCTGGACACTGGGAAAAGAAAGGAGAGAAAGCAGTGGTTAGGACAAAGGGCGCAGTATTCATGAAATGAAACAGGATGTAATTTATTCAGACTACTCGCTATGAAACGACGACTCCTGTATTGCCTTGCCCTGTTTGCATCAGGCAAACCATTGGGATGGGTAGAAAGATGCCCAGTACCACCAGGCATCTGCTGGTGAGAACGGACTGGTCGCTCTTGGCTTGGGACAGACTGCCCAGATGGCAGTGTGCAGGTCGGTGTCCCGGGGGAGCTGCACGCTTATTCCAGCCAACAGATCAGCTTTAAAGCAGGAATCCTCCCTGTCTGCAGTGTTACACCTTCCCTCCTCCAGCCTGTGGGCTTGTGGAGCTCTGGGAAGTATTGTGGGTGTTTGTTAGTAACCTCGTGGAGGTTCCCTGGCACTAGATTGCCCTTAAGTGGCTGTTGCTGAATGGATAAAAGTGGATTTTGCCTATTATAAGTGGCTATTGCAGGTAACTGATGTTACTTTTCAGTGTCTGCTGTATGACCGATAACTCAGAAACAAACATTTCACAGCATTCAGTGATGTTACACACATACCTGATTTAAACTTTTCACACATGGCCCTAAAAAAACAACAAACCACAAGTGGAATAGTTAGATGAGTAGAAATAAACCAATTTTCTTCTAGCTGTCATAGACCCCAACAGAAATGCAAGAACAGAGACCAGGGGGTATGAAATGAAGCGCATTTTTCATTCTCCACTGGTTTACGCTCATCTTTAAGTACTCTGTTATCTACCAACACCGAGCACACGTCCTAATGATTCCTGCTATTTTTGTTACGTAGCGCTACATGTTCTGTGTTGGAGCCCAAACCACACCGCAAAGTCTTGATAACGCCAGAAACACCTCGCTCTGTTGCTCTAATCTGTGTATTCAGCTGTGTGGAAATCAGCCCTCAGCATGGTGGTAGAGCTGAGCTGACTTACCTAAGATGAGTAAAGCTGTAAGTGCAATTAAAAGCGGTGGCCTTTCTTTTCCCTTCATTGTTCTTCTTTCTCTGAGTGATTCGCCTTTTCAAGCCTAAAAAGGATACATGATCTGTGAATTGTCTCTTTGCAGTACAGATACTCTCCTGAAATTCTGCAAAAATTCTGCTTGCTGCCCAGATTGTCAGGACAAGCGGGCTGCAAATGGAGCTGGAGAGCCGTGGGGTGCTCTGAGCACATCCACAGCCGGGCTGCAGGCTTCCTTACTGCTGGCTGGAACCAGCTCGCTCTTTAATTGCTGTAAGGGCTTTCAGCCTTTCCCGAGGTGCGCTCCAAGGGGAGGTGTGGGTCCCTGCAGGGTGAATGGAAGCTCACGGACAGTGGGTGTACTTCTGCAGGTTGTCTCTGTGGCTGTATTGGAAAGCTGCCCTGGGTCTCTGCACACTGCAGCTGGGAATTTGAAGCACAGGATCCTCCTGGCATCTGCTCACAGCCCTTGGAACCAACAGCAGCTCCAGTATGGTGAGAGTGACGCGGGTTTGCCTTGCTCCCGGGGTGGTTGTTAGCACCAGGGCAATTTCAGTGCCCTCAGCGTTTGTGGAAGGAGATAGACTGATGGGTGGGCGCCTTGTGTAAATAATCAGAGCTGGTATTAATCACCGGTGAACAAAAACATTCCTCCAGCACTGAGACTCCTAAAATTTGTATTTTTTTGTAAGAGTATCTTTCTTTGTATATTGTTACTTTTTTTTTTGCGTGATGTACTTTGTCAGCTATCACCACCTGCTCCATGACCAGAGACAGTCAGGTCTTGCTTGTATTAGAAATTCTCAAATACAAACATGGTGTTTTTCTCTATAACATACCTCACTGCAACACAGCAAAGAGCCTGTGCCACAGATCCTCCGTTGGTTCAATCAGTTTAGTAGTATGTTGCCTTCACAGAGCAAAGTTTCAGGTAGCCTATGTCCTAGAACAGCCACAACCACTGACGAATCACTGTTTTGAAATTGTGTCTCATTTTACTTATATTTTTCACCGTCCCTTTCTGCCTCTGTCTTTTCTCTGAGCACATTGGTTTGTTATTTAAAAAAACCCTTGAAAGTGGTAATGGAATGGCTGGAGTTGGCCAAGAGCAACATCCAGTTCAACTGGAGATCAGTTGCTCCGCCAAATTATGTGGAAGAGCAGCAACATACACATTCCTGCATAGAGTACGAACTTGCTTATTAATAATCATTAACCTAATTATTTAGCTGGAAGAGAAAGCAGCCATACCTGCCAAAACTTACTTTTTCTCCTTGCAGAACCTCGTGAATCCTAGAAGGCAGCATGTAGTCCAGCAGCTGCCCGCAGGAGTAGCTCTTTCTCCAGTGTCACCTTTTTATATGGTGGTATCCAGCTGATCGCAGGGGACACGGTGAGTGATGCCAGGTGACTTCTTTGACTCTGTTCCAAGCAGCAAAGGCCCAACCCTTCCTGAGGCATCTTTAGGTGTCACGTAACTCGTGTTACTTGTTAAAAAAGTTGAACTCCAGTGGTAGCCTCTGTCCCTCTCCACCCATTCAGCATGGAAATGACCTGCCTTAAAGTGAGAACGGTTTTTTAAGTGGGAAGAGTCAAAGAATTGATGAAGACTTTATAGTGCAATTGCACAGACAGAATTTTCATATTACTTTCCCAAGTAAGTTTGTGAGGGGCAGTTTGGCATCCCCTGGAGAGCTCACAACTTGGCAGAGTTAGAGCCCTCTGTAGTCCCATGCTATTGAAGTTATGACTAGCCAACAGAGAGGCATCACGTAACACTGTTTTAGTGAAGTGCCACTGCAATTACTGGTTGTTATGCACTTATTCTGCTTATTGGTACAGGAAACATTTCCTCAGTAGTGGTGTAAAGAAAAGCATTAGATCTGTGTTAGCTGGAAGGACAGCTTCCTTGCAGGCTTGTTTGGAGACATGTGATGGGATGGGCTAATCTGTTATGTTGTACTTTGGAACCGAAAGGGATGGTTTGAGTAAGCTCGCAGTCAATCACCTTTTCGTGTGACTTTTCTTAGCTATTTCTTCTGTTCAACTGTCACTTTTTTGGTTCAGAAGAGTGCTTCTATATCCTAAAAACTTTGAAATGGGTGCAAGCTCTTGCTGAATTGTGTATAAGAACTTACAGACAGACTCCTCTGAGTTAGACCTGTGAATCCCTGGTTTCAGCTGTCTGTGTCAGAGGAATTCCTAAGCCAGGGGATGGAGACGCCCCTTTGTGTTTAAGGGTCCATGGTGGACATGTCTTCCATGAATTTGTCTAATTGTATCTTGGCATCTCTGGTATCCTGTGGCAACGAATTCCATCCCTGAGCTCCCAGTGTGTGGAAAGATGCTTCCTTCTGCTTCTTTGGAAGCTTCTGCTCAGTAACAGAAAGGTTAGGTGGGATTTTGCTTCAGAGGAGTAGGTCAAGAGCTTGGAAGTATCAGAGGGGTTTGCTGGGGGCTGGGCTGCTGCACTGGGCAGTACAGGAAGGTGGGGGAAGATAACCACTACAGCTGCTTGAATGACCAGGGTGGTGTGGACCCCAGGCCGTCAGCTCTGTGCTGGAGGTCAGACAGCTAAGGGAGATTTTGGAAACACTGATGAGTGTGAAACCAGTTTGTCTTCTTGGATAGCTCTGACTTAAAGAAGGTTTGTGGGTTGTGGCTTAATGTCAAGCGGACAGTTTTGGAGGACGAAGTCCTTTGTTTCTGTGTTGGTCTCTGGTGTAGTTCTGTAATAGGATCGACTTCGTTTCAGTAGTGAAAGGAAGGTGACTCTTCAGCTTTAGGGGAGGTGAATCATGCTCCTTTATCATAGATGGTCACTCCTTTAATCCTTGTTGTTTGTAAGGAATGTGCTTTCCTTCCTTCAGTACCCCAAGCGCTCAGGCGTCCCGTGAGGCCCATGAATGTCTGTTAAAAGCCGGCCCAAGTATTTCTTACTTGGGTGAGTAGTCCCACAGGCTGTGATGCGACTGTGACAGCAGATCCTGCTCACGCAAGTGAGAATTACTGAATCAGGTTGTAGTCAGAATCTGCAAAATTTGAATGCTGGCTTGATATCACAAGAGCCCTGAGGTTGAGCTGGTGAGAAGTAACAATGGTTCAGGGGTTTTCTTATTTTGTTCAGCAGATATTCCCTCCCACGCTGTATTTCAAAGCCAAGGCTTGCTTCCTGGTCACCCAGTCTTTAGCAAAGAATCATCAACAATGTGTGCTTCACAATATATGAACCAGTCCTGGTTTAAATTAGAGCTAGAGTGAACCAAAAGAGATATTTTGCACTCTCCATTAAGCATTTCAGGAGTTGTCGGTTGCTTCAGAGACCAACTGTACACTGACAAGATCTTGCTGGGGAGGTCAGTGAATATTTTGATCACTGACACGTTAGATTTGGTACCGCTTGTTCTCCGGACAGATTCCAGAGTTTTAATTGAGCAGCTTTTGGAATAGAAGAGAGACAGAACACACAAGCCACTGCTGCTCGTGCTGAGAATTTGGCCTAGGGGAAGCAAAGTGATACAAAATGTGTGGTTTTTCTGAAACAGTTTTGAGTTTTGAAGGAAATAGCTTCTACTCTGCACCTCTCTAGGAGCCAAACCAAGCCCCTGTGTAAACCATGAATAAACCCAGGCAGATGGATGTGAAGAAGTCCATCCTGTACAAGTCCTGAGAAAGGAGAACTGGGCTGCTGTGCTTGTGTCCTCCCAAGGACTGTTGTTTGGCACCCATCAGAGCCACCTTCTGACTTGGTTTATGGCAGGGCCTTATTGTAGGCCACTTCTGTCATCTGCTTTGGCCTGTCTCAGTCCCCAGATTTCTGCTGGCATTAAGGGAGTAGCCACATGCTGCTGCTCTCTACACCTCCTCTTCCAGGCCGCTGCCTCCAGCTCTAGGAGGTGTTACATTCCTCTGGGACTCTCATAAGGAGTGAAGCAGACCTTGTCCCATGCCAGGAGATAGCCCTCATGATATATCCACTCATGGCTGCAAACAGGTTAATTTTGGGGGGAAGGTGGGGGCTTTTGTGTAGTCTGAAGGCTTTTAATCCTACTTACTTCCTTGCTAATCTGTAAGCACAACACGTGCCCTGAACTGGAGTTAATGCTCAGAAAGAGCTCACCTTCACCCATTGTTGGACTGAAGGAATGGCAGCGTTCTGCTCATGCGATCTCCACGTGGGTGCAGCAGGAAGGTGTGACCGCGGGGCCCTGGGGCTGGGCTGATGGACTCCATACATCCCTGGTCAGCAGGAAATCCTCCCCTCAGAAACACCTGGGGTAGGTATATCCTGGGGGCAGGCTGCCCCATAAGGAAAGGTGTTCTGAGTGGTGAGCATGGACTGGGATTCACCCCAGACACAAATCTGGCACACCTCCTGCGTACCCCTGCGTTCTCTGGGGTGTCGTGAGAGGCGGCATTTGGGCTATCAGATATAAGAGCTGCAGTCTTCCTACATGAGGTCAAGGATATGAACTTTAAACGTGGAATCAATCCTACACTTGACTGCAGGCACTGAGTTATCAGTGTCTCATGCATTGCTTCAGAGAACAAACATGTTCTGTAACTACAGCAATAAGATAAACTATATAGATTTTGTTTATTGCTTTCCTTCATGTTTATTATTTGGCATTGTGATTTACCTCCTCCTTCTCTGTTGGTGAAAGGAATTTTTAAATTAAATCCACAAATCTTGCCCTTTACAGCAATTTTCTGCTGGGGACAGGTATTTCTTTTGCTGTGTTTTATTTTTCCAGGTTATGTTCTGTATTTTGCTTCACACATGTCATCTTAGATGCATGTGAGAGGCTTGAATAAAATACCTGTTTGTTTCCCCCTGCCCATTAAAACTATCTGTAAATATGAACATGAACCTGAGTTTAATGATCACATCCCTGAAGTGGATCAGCATGCGTTTTTTGGGGAATTCTGGTGTAGCAAGCTGATGCTCAGAGTGCCTGTACCACCATGACCATCGCTGTTCTCGGGGGACATCTGTGGCTAGTTGTGCCCCAATGTCACAGCCTGCAAGCACATTGGTTATCTGGAAAGGGCGTTGCAGGGTGTGCCTGTGCCCCAGGTCCTGTTCTGGCGGCACACACAGGTGAGTGCCACACGTTTACTGGTGGCTTTTGTATGAAAATGAGGAGCGGTGATGTCCTGAATGGTAGCAGCTCCTGAGGTACAGGGCCCACAGCCACCCAGGTGACAGTCGCTGGGCGATTCTGGGATGAGGAGGAGGCAGATAATAAATAATCACCGCCTCTGTTATCAGTGGCCCATTACAATTACTGCGTTAGGGGGTCAGGTATGGAGACCTGCCTGGGAAGTAGCTGGGAGGTGGCTGCTCCTAGGGCAAGCAAATGGGAAAGTACTGCCGTGCTGTTGACTGTTTCATAGGGATCAGGCCGTCTTGTCCAGTGGGAAGGGAGTTTAATGGGATGTGGATTGCACCTGATAGCGTATCAACTCAGGGCTTAACTTAAACTTGGTACTAAAACTGGCAGCAAAGCCAAATCACCCTTCAGGTGATGTCCTTTTGTGGTTATGCTGCAGTAAAACAAGACCACTTGAAATTCTCACTTCGCCCTAAGCTGGCTCAACTTGTCTCATCCAGCTAAATACTTTTTCCCCAGGATTTAACCGCCACCATACCTCTGAGAAGAACTGTGTCGAGCAATGAGCTGAAAGTCTCAGCGAGAGAGTGAGTTACGGTGTGTCACAGACCATCTGATGGGACCAGGGAACTGGAACGAAGGCGAGTATAACAGCCTGGTTGGAGTTAATTTTTGCTTGCTTATTTCTCAAGAATGAATGACCTGGGAAAAATGTTTTTCAGAAGCACTTCATTGCTGAGATGCTTTGTTATGCTTCATCTCCCAAAGCTTTGTAAGCCTCACTGCTGCTATGCCATCTATCTGCCTTGCCCTTTTTTATTGATAACAAGACAATAGCGTGACAAAATGGTCCTCCTTTATGAGCCTGTTGTGGTGACAGTGGAACTGGTTAAAATAATAAAAGATCTGACTCTCATTTGGTTTTATATGAATCTGGACTCACTTCTTCCATGTCTTGTCTCTGCAGTTTGGCTTGGGGCAGAATCTGTCACATCTTTGTTTCCTCCTTCCCCATGAGATGCCGCATGACTCACCTGGGAAATTAAGCTGGGTTCCCCAACTAACTGTTCTCTGCAGTACTGTTTTCACACACAGCCCAGGGTCTCAGCAGCATCATTACGTTAACCTGCTCTTCCCTTCGGAGGCTCTTTCCATTTCGAATTTGTCTCCTGGCATGTTACTCTCCTCACACTTTGAATGTGGTTCTGTGCCTAAAGGTGAGCTCGGTTTCCTGATGTACCTGAGGAATCTCAGTGAACCATGACATAAAAGAGTATTAAGTGGCTTCAGAATTGTTGTGCTGCTGAGATGACGTTTGGGTTTCATGTCCTTGCCCATCTCAGGAATGCTTCAGCAATAAACAAGACCACAGAACAGGCCATTTCTGTTCAGCGGTGTTTATCTGTGGAGGAGAAAAACTCCAGGTGTAGCACCTGCAAATGAAAGAAGCAACTATTTTTAGAAAGCGTGGTCACAGGCACCTCAGGGATACTTTTGGAGGTATAAATCTAGTGACCTACCACCACTGTCTAACTGCCCTCAGCACGGAGATGCTGGAAGCTGACTTTGGCTTGTGTAATTGCTTGTTGGTCACCCTCCAGCATGACATACTTCTTCTCTGATCCTGTGTTTCATTCGGAGTAAGAGGAAAATCCCTAGTGATGGAGCTGAGTTTTGCATTTGTCCATATTTATTCTTTTCCAGTCTTGTCTCTCGATGGCTCTTGGACCTACAGCATCCCAACAAGGCATATCTTGATGCTCTGGCCTTTGTTCCAGGCAAAGTGTGAGGGATGTTTAGCAGAGGCCTGTGCTAACTTTAAAGGCTTGTAGCCATTTCACAAATAATTTTTTTTTTTCAGTACTACAGAAAGAACCTTTGGCACTTCTTGGTCTTAAGGCTTGCTGCTGTTCACAGGTTATGAAACTAGAACAAAGCGAAGTTCACCTCGCGCTTGCGTGAAACCCATGTAGTCCTCTTTGGTCTCACCTCAAACTCCCCAACATCAGCTGGAGCAAAGCCGAGCTCTTCCTTCTCCGAAAAGACAGTGTGTTGTGTTGTACACAGAGGCTCTTCACAAAGGACTGTCATGCCCAGGTCAGAGCTTTCTGCCTGGGCTCTGGGGAACAGTCACCGTGCAGTCTACGTTTGGCAGAACATGATGTTTCCAAATGATATTCGCCTGAAGTTAGCAGATAAAATGGCCGAAATAGCCAAATCCCACATGATAACCCCAGACCCTGTTGGATTTATGTAATTGCTAAAGCTGAATTAGTAAGACAACCCTTGAGCAGTATTTCACATAGCTCTGTTACGCGGTGATAGCCCACTGCACACACACACAGAGTGGTTTCCTTTGCATTGCTGGCGTTACAGCAAAAGCATTTGGGGTTTTTCGTTTGTCAGAGTCATGTCTACGTTACAGAGTCCAGCCCTAGTGTACCCTCAGCAAGTTTGCAGATGACACCAAGCTGAGTGGTACGGTCGAGACACCAGAAGGACGGGATGCCATCCAGAGGGACCTGGACAAGCTGGAGAGGTGGGCC
>Ga0065711_1004174_pt1 | contig 24866 bp, 18 predicted proteins | sample Hoacrofraction12_FD_59098 | JGI IMG/M metagenome (GOLD analysis project Ga0065711, IMG submission 59098) | Hoatzin crop microbial communities from Cojedes, Venezuela - Epithelial fraction 12 v2 (version 2) | ecosystem: Host-associated > Birds > Digestive system > Esophagus > Crop | place...
ACCCAGCTGTAAGGTGGCAGCTGTCTTACTCTGTAAAGCCATCCTAAGTGGTCCATTCTCTTTATAGTGGTCGATTTCCTCACACTTGGCAGTCCAGCAAGCCAAACTTTCGCTCATGCCAAATCCTATTTCACTGTGGCAGTATTCCAAGGGACCTTCAAAACCAAACACCTCTTCAGTCTGTTGTCCTCCTGTAGTACCTTAGTTTGGTGTTAAGGCCAACAAAAGCTTTATGTCAGCTGTGGTTTCTTCTTTACCTGCAAGGCCAAGCTTACTTTCTGTCTGGCTTGCAAGGTCAGCCAGTGGCTTCTACAGAGTCTGCCAAAAGTCATTCCTGTCAGTCATATTCCAGTTGTGAAGNTTTTGATGAGACCCATCACCACGCAAAGACCTGCTCCAGGACCCTCACACTTGGCTGTCAGGAAGACACTTCTCCCAGCAAAATCCCTTCCCTTCTGTTATGTCCAAGATCATGCCAAGAGCCTTGGGCAGACTCTGGTACGGCATTCACACAACCACAATATCATAGAATCACAGAATCATAGAATGCGTTTGGGTTGGAAAGGCCTTTAAAGACAATCTAGCAGGGACCCCTTCCACTAGACCAGGTTGCTCAGAGCTCCATCCAGTCTGGCCTTGAACACTGCCAGGGAGGGGGCACCCACAGCATCTCTGGGCAACCTGTTCCAGTGTCTCACCACCTACACAACAAAGAATTTTTTCCTTAATCTAATCTAAATCTACCCTCTCTTAGTTTAAATACAGACCCCCAGTCTGTATTGATATTGGGGATAGTCCTCACTCACGTGCAGGACCTTATACTTGGCCTTGCTGAACTTCATGAGGTTCACTTTGGCCCACTTCTCAAACCTGTCACAGTCCTTCTGGATGGCATCCCTTCCCTCAAGTGTATCAGCTGCAACACTCAGTTTGATGTCATCTGCTAACTTGCTGAAGGTGCCCTCAATCCCACTGTCAATGTCGCTCATTAAGATATTGGACAGTGCCAGTTCCAGTACAGACACTTGAGGGATACCATTTGTTACTGATCTCTATTTGAACATTGAGCTGTTGACTGAAGCTCTCTGGATGTGGACATCCAGCCAATTCCTTATCCTTCTCACAGTCTATCCATCAAACCCATAGCTCTCCAATTTAGCAATAAGGATGTTGTGAGGGATCCATCAAAGGCCTTACAGAAGTCAAGATAGATGCCACCAGTTGCGCTTCCCTCATCCACCAACACAGTCATTCCATCACAGCAGGCCACCAGATTAGTCAGGAACGATTTTCCCTTGGTGAAGCCACATTAGCTGTCTCTGATCACCTCCCTGTCACTCATATGCCTTGACATAGCATCCAGGACAATCTGTTCCACGATCTTACTCAGCATGGAGGTGAGGCTGACACGTTGGTAGTTTCTGGGGTCCTTGGTGTTACCCTTTTTAAAAATGGGCATGATGTTTCCCTTTTTCCAGTCACTGCAGACTTCACCTGATTGCCATGACTTATCAAATATGATGCACAGCAGCTTAGCAACTACAGCTGTCAGTTCTATTGTGACTCTGGGGTGCATCTCATCAGACCCCATGGACCTGTGTATATTCACTTTCCTCACATGGTCTCGAACCTTATCTTTTCGTACACTAGGAGGAACTTCCTTCCCCCACTCCCTGCCTTGAGGTTCAGGGGCTTGAGAGATGTGGAAAGAGAGATTACCAGAGAAAACTGGGGCAAAAAAGTTCTTCAGTACCTCGGCCTTCTCCATGTCTGTTATCACCATCTCCTGTTTTATTTATTATTCTGGGAACCAAAAAGAGGCAGCTTCCTGCCAAAACAAAATGGTGTCCACCTGCTGCAACTGCATAGCTTTGGCTGAAACCCAGACAGAAGTGATAAAAACGCTTTATGTGAACAGCTACACCCAGAATGACCTCCCAAGATCTGAAAGAGCTGCCCAGAACCAAAGTTGCATGGAACTCCACAACGCAGAAGTCCTCCTAGGGGTGTGGATGTCATGGGCGCAAGTGGGGCCAGCTCAATGAACTCTTCAAGCAATTAGCCATGTTACAAAAGGAACTTAACAGGCAGCACAGTATTCGGGAGTCTGAGCAAGAGATTGATGTGTGGTATTGTGCGCTGTGACAAGCTCAGCGACAGCCCTGACTGAAGTCTTGCAAAGGGAAGGTAAGCTTGCTTCCAACCCTGAACTGACAGACTCAACTAACTCGGAAGACAAGGGAGACTGAACTCTTGTCTTTCCTCAAGGAGAGAAGGAATTTCCCCCTTCCTCCCCCCTGAAGTGTCTCTGTGTAACAGATATGATGCCCTAAGGTTGGAGACTGAAGAGGCACACAAGACACACAAGACCCTCGAAAGGTCAACCGTGCAAAGCTGGTCCAGCCACCCACCTGCACTAGAACCGGTGCCATCAGAATAGTATGTAGAGTGTTAGTAATTGGAGACTCGTTGCTGAGTGGCACTGAAGTGCCCATTTGTTGTCCAGACAACGTCTCTAGAGAAGTTTGCCGCCTGCCAGGAGCTAACATCCATCACAGAGGCTGCCAAGCCTGGTAAAGCCTGTGGACTATCACCTGTTCCTACTATTCCAAGTAGGGTTGAATGATGTTGCAAAGGCAACTCAGAAATATCAAGAGACCTCCTCAGAACAATGTTAAAGGGATTGGGAGCACAGGTGTTCTCCTCTATCCACCCCATCAGAGAAGGAGGTGCAAGAAAAAGGAGAAAAATTGAACAGGTGAATGACTGGATGCATAGCTGGTGCCATGCTCAAGGTCTTGGCTTTTACAGTCTTGGGCATACCTTTGAGAAACCTGGCCTGTTGACAGTTGATGGCGCTCAAATGACCAAGTGGGGCAAGAGTGTCCTGGGGAACAAGCTGGATGGACTTAGAGCTTTAAACTAGGTTTAGCAGGAGAAGGGAATGGAATTCTAAGCATTAGAGAAGAGCCAGGGGTTACCAAGACATTAGGAAACAACACCCGTCAATTGCCTCAAGGGATTTAGGGCAAACTCCTCTGAAAAGGTGATGTGCTCAACAGCCCAGCTTAGCTGACTCTATCAATAAACACAGCATGGGAGACAAACACAATGAGCTAGTAGCCACTGCCTAGATGGAAAGCTATGACCTGATTGCTATCACAGAAACTTGGTGGGATGAATCACACAAATGGAGTGCTGTGACTGACAGCTATAAACTATTCGGAAGGGACGGGCAGGGAAGGAGAGGTGGGGAAGTTGCCCTCTATGCCAAAGTCAGGATTCATTGAACACAAATGTCTTTGAAGAACAGTAATGCTCAGGTCGAGAGCTTATGGGGTGAAAATTTGAGACCAAGCCAACAAAGGAAACTTTGTGGTTGGTGTCTAGTACAGGCCACTCAATCAAGTACAGGAGGTCAATTAAGAGTTCTTTCTTCAACTGGAGGAAGCATCACACTCGCAAGCTCTGATCCTGATAGGGGACTGCAATCACTCAGATATCTGCTGGAAAAGCAGCAGAACAATGATGCTCACCAGTGTGGAAAAACTTATTGGAGAGGTGAAGAATGGAGGTAGCCTGGACTGCATCAATCATGCCCTGCTAGAATTCTCAATTGTGAGGTTACAGGATGGGTAAGAAGCAGAGGACCCTAAACCTCAGAAAGGCTAGTCATTGGGATCTCTTGGGAAACTGCCCTCAGACATGAAGGAGTAAACGAGAGCTAGGAGAGATATTTAAAGACATTTTTCTTAGGGCTCAAGAGCTCAATCCTAACATGCAAGCAGTTGGGCAGGAGAGACAGGAGGCCAGCTTGGCTGTGTCAAGACCTCTTAGCCAAACTAAAATACAAAACTAAAATCTGTAGGCAGTGGAGGCAGGGATACACATCCTGGAGAGATTATAGGCATACGGGCTTGGAGTGCAGGGAGGGGGATCAGGAAAGCCAAGGAACAGCTGGTGCTGAACTTGGCTAGGGACATAAAAAATAACAAGAAGGGTTTCTCCAGGTACATAGGACAACACAGGAAGATGCGAGAAACTATATTCCCCTGTGATCAGTGAAACGGGAGATCTGGCTACAACCAATGAGCAGAAGACTGAGAAGACTTTTTTGCCTTAGTCTTTACTGGCACGTGCTGTAGCCACGCTGCCCAATTCACAGAATGCAAAGGCAGGGACAGGGAGAATGAAGTACTGCCCACCTTTGGAGATGAGGTTCAAGACCATCTAAGGAGCCTGAAGGTGTATAAGTCCATGGGAGCTGACGAGATGCCTCCAAGGGTCCTGAGGGAACTGGCAGGTGAAGTTGCTAAGCCACTGTCATATTTGAAAAGTCACGGCAGACTGGTGAAGTTCCCAGTGACTGGAAAAGGGGAAACATCATGCCCGTTTTTAAAAAGGGAAAAAAATACCCCAGGGAACCACAGGTCAGTCAGTCTCACCTCTGTGCTCTACGAGATCATGGAGCAGATCCTCCTGGAAACTATGCTAAGGCACATGGAAAACAGAGAGGTGATTGGTGACAGCCAACACAGCTTCACTAAGGGCAAGTCATGTCTGACAAATCTGGTGGCCTTCTACAAGGAGGTTATGGCATTGGTGGATAAGGGAAGAACGAATTATGTCACCTACCTTGACTCATGCAAAGCATTTGATACCACTCCCCATAACATCCTTCTCTCTAAAATGGAAAGCCATGGGTTTGATGGATGGACCTCTCAGCGGATAAGGAATTGGTTGGATGGTCGCACTCAAAGAGTTGTGGTCAGTGGTTTGATGTCTGGCTGGAGACCAGTGACGAGTGGCATCTGACCAGTACTGTTTGATATCTTTGTCAGGGATGGGGACAGCAAGTTTGCAGATGAGACCAAGCTCAGTGGTGTGATTGATGCTCTAGAGGGAAGGGATGCCATTCAGACAGACCTTGACAGACTTCAGTGGTAGGCCTGTGTGAACCTCGTGAAGGTCAATGAGACCAAGTGCAATGTCCTGTAGCTGGTTTGGGGCAATCCCAAATATGGATACAGGCTGGGCAACAAGTGGACTGAGAGCAGCCCTAGGGAGAAGGACATGGGGCTATTGCTGGATGAAAAACTGAGTATGAGCTGGCAATGTGTTGTCGCAGCCCAAAAAGCCAATTGTATGCTGGGCTGCACCAAAAGAATTGTTGAGGGATGTGATTCTGCCCCTCTGCTCCGCTCTGGTGAGACCTCACCTGGAGTCTGGCGGCCAGCTCTGAGGCCCCCAGCATAAGGAAGACATGGACTTGTTGGAGTGGGTCCAGAGGAGGCCACAAAAATGATCAGAGGGATGGAACACCTCTCCTACAAGGAACGGCTGAGAGAGTTGTGGCTGTTCAGCCTGGAGAAGAGAAGGCTGCGAGGAGACCTTATTGCAGCATTTTACCACTTCAAGGGGACCTACAGGAAAGATGGGGAGGGACACTTTATCAGGGAGTGTAGTGACAGGATGAGGAGTAACAGTTTTACACCAAAAGAGGGTAGACTGGACATAAGAAAGAAATTCTTTACTGCAAGGGTGATGAGGCCCTGGCGCAGGTTGCCCAGAGAAGCCGTGGATACCCCATCCCTGGCAGTGTTCAAGGCCAGGCTGGATGGAGCTCTGAGCAAACCGGCCTAGAAGAAGGTGTACCTGCCCACGGCCGTCGGGGTGGAATTAGGTGATCCTTAAGGTCCCTTCCAACCCAAACCATTCTATGATTCTGTCAGGGAGATTGGGGGTGTACATTTTTATTAACCTTCCTTTTCTGACCAAAGGTACAGGGAAGATCTCATCAGTGTATATAAATACCTGAAGGGAGTGTGCAAAGAGGAATGAGCCAGTTTTTCTTCCAGTGGTGCTCCCTTATAAGACCAGAGACAATCAGCAAAAACTGAAACACAAGGAGGTTCCTCCCGAACATCAGGAAACACTTTCTCATTGTGAGGGTGACTGAGCACTGGCACAGGTTGCCCAGAGAGGCTGTGGAGTTTCCATCCCCGGAATATTCAAAACCCATCTGGACACAGTCCTGGGCAACAAGCTGTATGTGGCCTTGCTGGAGCAAGGGGGTTGGACCAGACGACCTCCAGAGGTCCCATTCAACCTACACCACTCCATGATCCTGGGATTTTGTCTCGACTTAGAGATCCATACCTACCTGTAAATTTCTATCCCAATGCTACCTGGCAAACCTGAACTTCCTGAAATAAGCACCATTAATCACTCTCAGGGCAGCAAACTAAACTTCTGGGAATAGCATCCCTAGCCTGCTAACACCATCCATGTATCGCACGAGATAAAGATGTTCCACTGGGTCTCTCAGCAGGCTGAACTGTCCAGGTCAAATACTGTTTAGATGTGACAAAACCCCCCCAAAAAGTAAGAAAATTAAGAAATAAAAAGAAAACAAAGAAATAAGAAAATAATTTCCTAAACTCGGTCGGGTCCTCTTGCAGGTAACAGCAAGAAGACATACAATCAAATCGTTTCTTCTAGACATTTACCAACCAACCACATTCTTGAAGGCCTCCAGGGGCAGAGATACTACGCCCTTCCCCAAACTATTACCCTCTCCTTAAATTCCCCAAACTTTCCCTATGGTCCAGTCTGATCTTCCTTGATGAAGCTGAAGCTTCTTCATTCTTGCATTATCAACCAAGTGAACACGATGGAGTACTCACCACATCCTTCTCAGCCCAGACAACCTCAGCTCTTTCAATGTTTCCTTGTAGGTGGTTTCCTACAGCCTATTTTCTCTCGACACTCCCCGAAACTGGTCCACCACCTTAACAGGTGATGGTCTGCACCGATCTCTACAAACCAGTTGAAATGTTGAGCACAGTACCAAACGTTTCCTTTCACTCTTCCTGCAGACGCTAGCACTCTTTCTGCATCCCACTTGGTTTCCTTTGGTCACAACGCCATCCTGTTACTGTGTATTCAGCCGTAACTCTGAACAGCTTTCTGTTTCAGCACTCACCTGAATAACTGCACAGTATGGTACTGTGTCAGACACACGGCTGCCACGAGTGGTGACAAGGTCCTATGCTCCTGCAGCCTGAAATACAGGGACACTGTACCCACTCACCTTCCAGCTAATTACTCTGATGACAAACGAAGGTGTTCAGAAGTTTTAGGGTCAGAAGAGGAACGTTATGAGCATGCAGTACGATCTGCAATGAACCAGGAATGACATTTCACCTAGTACAATCTGGATAAAATATTTGACTTCTCTTTTCAGCTGCAAGGAAGATTTATTTCAGGAAAACAGGCACAGCCACAACATCGTTAAGTTTCCCTCCTTTATGAACAAAACTTTCATTGTCCCTTGCTTTTTTCAAGGGGAAAGCTCTCACCCACGCCCCTTAATTACAGCAGTGACTTAGATTTGATGAGCCTCATTCAGCTCGTAACTCACGCGCCCTGCTGCAGTCTAAATCAATAGAATATTTATGAATAAAACTAGCCTCAGTGAAGAACTCACCATTAGGCAATCTAATGCTATTAAGCAAGATCATCAGCTGATGTAAATAGGCTGCTGGTACCTATTTACCAAAACAGAGATGCAGATTATTAAATACAAAGTGCTAGATAGTCTTCTGTGTGCTTGCATGCAGTTTCCCAAGTTCCTGCATTTTGTTCTGCAATACATAGTGCAATAGAATTACATGAAGAGAAAGAAAACAAACCCAAACAGTGAGGCAGCTGCCCCTAAATTTCTTGAACTGCTGCGTGAACTCAGAGAATTCTGCCAATGGATAATAAAGGGCAGAACTAAATTCCAGAAGGTCATTGCACTGTGACAAGCCAGTCCTCGGAAGGCAGCAAGGTAGCTGTATTATTACACAGATGTTACTCCTTTAACGTCTCATTCCTCTGTGCAAAACGAACAATTCCAACTGATAGTGCAAAGCAGAGACTACTTTTTCTCTTGAGTTGACAAACTTTAAGACTTATGACAAAGGGAGAGAATTCTAAAGCGGCAAAGGATGCAAACTGTTTGTTCTTAACACCAGGAACCAGCACCTCTCAGACTCTATTTTGAGGCAAAGGGCGTAACAAAATCAGCTACTTACTTTTCATTTAGACAGCAGAGAAAGACTCGACCATATTTTCAGGACTCTCTCCTATTTGTATCATCATAGTTTTGTCCACCTTACATTTCTGACTTTAAAAGAAGAGTGGGGTGGAACATAGACAGGACCTTCTTCTATCAGAAGATTCCTTCTGGACAGATCAAAAGCATTGGCACGTCCCTCAGACACTCACTGCCCCGCACAGTCAAGCATCATCTGCCCTGTGCAGGAATTACAAGATTGTTCCACAACCTCTGTTTGGCTCAGACGTATCCTTCCCAAGAGCTGCACTGCACTTGTGTTGTAAACAATCGTATTTTTCAAGTGTTCAAGATGCTGCGGTTTCCTATCGTTTCCACAGCAGTGTGGCAATTCACCATCACCCCCAGTGTGTGCTCTACTATCCGATTCTAGAATTATCAAGTTTATTAAGCTCATACACAAACGATGATTCCAATTTCCATTTTGTACAAGCAGAAAGTTACTGAAAACTGCTACAGAATCATGGAAAATACGAACTCCCTCCAGCTGGAAGACAGGATTAACTACAGTCTATCCTGAACTACAGTCAGTCTTGGCTGACACTTGTCTGATTTGTTCTCAGAGACCCCCCCATAGTCAAAGGCTTCACACATTTCCACATATAAAATACTCCAGTACTTTATGCAGGTGACCTCAATTTGCGTTCCTCCCATCCCATTTACTGCTAATTCCTACCTATCACGGAAAGGGAGCACACATATACATTCCTTTTTGTAACCATCTTTTATGGCTTTTGAAAGTGGCTCTTTATGGTCCCTTCTCTTCAGGCAACCCTACTCTCTTCAGTCTTTCCTAGCAGTTGTTCCGGAGCTTTCAACATCTTGCTACCCTCTTCTCAGCTCACAGGCATTCCTTGAACAGGCTCTGCTATCTTAAACAGTGACACATAATGTAATGTGCTTTGTTTGCTACATGAAAGTCAAGGTACTTCGCATGTTGTTGCTTACGACCTTAAATGCATGTCATCAACAGAATTTAGAAGTTGCCCTCCTCTCCAGAGCACTTTCAAAATGAAGGTAGGTAGTAAGTTAGGAAGGTAACACAGAACTAAAATTAAGCATCCATTTTGGTTGAAGGAATTCAGGAGAACCTAACAGGAAACAAATGCCTAAATCTGTGTGTTTCCATGGGGAATGGCAAGACTTCAGCCTCACGGCCTTCAAAGCGCACCAGTTCTGTGACATCTACACCGCTCCTTGGGAGGAAACCCTACAAGCAGGAAACACGCGGTCAGGGCACTGCACAAAGCATGGCAGGAAACATACAGAAGTGTAACATGTTGCTGCGATCGCAGGATCCTTTTTTCTTCATATGGGCACCTGCTTTATTCCAAGTATCTTTGTTGTGTCCAAGTATCTTTATCAGAAAATAAAAGCTCACAATAGACAGTCAATAAGCAAGTGTAAGAAACAGTTCAAAATTTTGCTCTGTGCATTATGTCACAGTAACTGCAATGAAGTGTGTTAAATGCTGCACAAGATAACAAAACAAAGGATGAAACAACATCTTGAGCTGCAAATTAGACTCTCCTTCTTTTAATCAGTGTTAAATATACAGTTGTATCTTCTGAAGAGAAAATCTTATAACCTGAAGAATAACTTACAGGTCTAATCAACTATTTAATACATCCTCCCTTTCAGTAACACGCATTTTTTTCCATTAGTCTTTCCATCTGCAAAGTAAAAAATCTGACACGATTATAATTTTCTGATAGTATCTTTTCTGTCAGTCTTAAGCATCTATCACATCTGAAAAATTTAGAGGCTTATTGTACATTATTGAACAAAGAAATTCACAACAACAGAGTTCTGGACATGAAAACCCTAAGGACATTGGCTTTTTTCACTGTATGGAAAAAAATACAAAAAATTCTACCTGAGAAATTATCCCTTATGATGCAACGTTTACTTTATTAAGTGAATGGCATTAGCAGGATTTTACATCTCTCTGCTCTTAGTTGGGCAAAGCTAACGAAGTTACCAAACCAACTGAAGAGCCAGCACGACAGAAGCTGATTAATTTAATCCAGTGTTGCAGTGGCAGGAGACCGCTGGAACAGAGAGGACTGGCAGGAAAAAGCACGCGGCACGTTCCAGGAGAAAAACAGCAGGGAAGCCGCAGAGCACACCTGGAATGATACAGTAGTGAAACCGCTGCACAGCAGTAGCTATTTCATCTCTCCAGAACTGTACGCGTTTTCACACACAGCCAAAAACTGCAGATCAACAGAATGCAAACCACAGGCTCCTCGTAGCTCTACCCAGTAAAAGGTGGAAAAGCTGTACCCTACAGGTAGCCTTTCTGCTTCAGCAAGGAAAGAACAGATACAGGTTTGTTGCAAGTAAACATGAGCTCCACCCAGCACCTCAACACCGGTTCACAAGTACTCCTGGGTCTGTACCGGGTATTACAGCATCTCTAGTGCCCCTGTCTTCCCTGCACAGCGGGACTGGAACAAACCTGGACACATGCACTCGTATGAAAGCTATTACCTCTCTCCAAGACACCTGAAGAAGAAAGCTTACTTCGTTGACCAAAAGCACAAGCAGAAGCAGGAGGAAAGAGCTGACAGACTTCCACTCTCTTCCCACCCAAACCCCAATCTTACACTAACACTTCACTTGCAATTATGCTACAGCAAATCTGATGGAACAGCTGGTACTTGTATACACTTCTGCTTACATTTAGAGAAAAGAGCTGCACTTCTGCGAGATCCCTGTTCTGTGAGCCCACGTTAAACGGAAAAATATCAGTACTCCCATTTCTATCTCCTTTCTTAGGCAGGGACAGCTACAATTTTCTGAAATCTGGTCAAAACTCTTACATGGAGAACACACTAATTGGGATACCAGAACAAGAATACTTCTTTTTGCTTGGGAAAGACATCCCTGCGGCACACATCTTCATGTTCTTAAAAAAGGAAAAAAAAAAAAGCAGATAACATACCCTGTCATAATTGCATGCAGCAGTTAGTTCTTGAAAAACCCAACTGTTACTGGAAGATGTCCGAGGAGGATAGCTTCTGTTCATTTAGTATTACACCATTACCTAAAACCTCCTACGTGTAAAGCAGGTGGTTCACACAGGTTCTGTCTAACAGAAACATTTCACTCCCACAAGCAACCTGTTGCATACCATACGGATGTATCAGTCTCAAATTGTATTATTACCACATCATTTGAGGTACTCGCAACTCTGGTGTTAGAAGCTGAATATTCACAGGATCGCCTCTGAAAAACACAGGAACTTCTCTGGGATTTTTCCATCCTATACCTCTCAAACTTGAGAAGTGAACAGTCCAAAGGTTTTGGTGATCCCAGGAAAGTCTAAGCCACCTGGCCACTGTTTACATTTACACAGTCAGCTGCCCGTACACGTACTGCAACACTTCTTCTCTATTCCCTTTGCGCAGCTTTTCTTTCAGCTTCTCTTCTCTTCGGTTGCCTTTAATCTTTATCTACCTGGAAAATGCATGATGAAGGTGAGAAAAATACCTGTTAAGCAAAAAAAGGTACATGTCTCCTTAGGAAACAGATGAGAAGCTACAGCAGGAACAGATCTCGATGCCTTTGGGAAGTATGGTATTACAGAAGGACAGTTTCAAGGACAGTAGGCATGCTTTGTTGGCAATCAAGTGGTCAGAAGATCTGAATGACATCGTCCCACTCATCGACAGGCCAGACACCATTGTACTGCACGTTGGATGGTGAGCTCTTCCAGTCCCACGTCTTCACAGGAACCTTCCAGTCTGGGCCATAGTTGGCTTCAACGTACTGAAGGGTTTCACAGGGCACGTGTACCTTGAGTTCTACAAATTCAGTCCAACACAGAGTAAACTTTGGAAAGAGATACCTGTGTCATAACAAAAGAACACGGTCACTGGCAGAAGAATGAAATCCACCTCTAAATAAGTTCATGAAGAAAGCAAGCAACTGCAGCGAGTTGCCACGTAACATTTATAATATTTTTTTTTCTTATTTCACACACTTCCTAAGAAATATTATTTACATACTGGACAGAGGTGTCATTATCAACAGTAACTGGCTAACATTTGCCACATGTTCTTAGGAAGGAGAACTTCTAATTCTTTTGCTGCTTATTCCCGTATCATTCTGCCACCTATAGGAAATCACTTAGTCTGTCTCTACCCTTCCACTTACAAACTGCATTTAACAGTTACTTAATTTAGAAGGGTGTCAAGAGGATGACACATGTTATTTCATAGTGGAGATTTTGCTAAAAGCGGCAGTAAACACTTTATTACGAGTCAGGCCTTTTTAAAAACAAGTTTTTACCTTTCTTCAATCTCACGACATAAAGTAGGCAATTCCCCTTCAGCACCCATGTTTAAACATGGTGCCAGACTTGAAGCAGCTGTAAAGAATTTAGATACAGCTGCCACCCTGTACCTTCTGAAACCTTCTCGACCCATTCAAATTTTAAGACTAATTTATCCTACCAAACTGACTTTGTTCTGTATCTGCTGTTTTCTGCAGAAGGGCCAAATAAGCCCTACCTATAAGTATGCTTACACCAGCAGAAGCTCACAGGTAAATTTCACAGTTTGATCAGAATGACATCCTACAGGAGAACAGTGTCAGAGTCAATGTATAAAAGGGATCATAAAATTCCTTTCCACAGGTTAAAATGAAACCATATGCACTCTGACCTGTTGAAACAGAAGGTTAAAAGATCTGTGCATTTGCATGAATTAGAAACCCCATGTGTTCCTCCAAGCATAATTTTATTTCTAAGCGCTGAGCAAAGAGTTTCAGAAAATAAAACAACCTTGCTTTCATACTTTAAATGGAGGGAGAGAAAAAAGTGATCAAGCACTTTTGGATATATATGCAGAGACTACTGATCAGCTCTAAACTAAACCAAAAAGCAAAAAAATGCCAGCTACCAAGGGGATAACAGAATAAACAAACTTTATTAGTAGATCTATAATCATCAAATAGCTGTTCAGCTGTTATTAACTCAGAAAATCATTCATCTATCAGACCTGCAGTGGGCATGCATACACAAAAGCTATTAGCAAACCACTGAAACAAAATAAATAATATCCTTCAGAGAGTGACCGAATAATAATTCTAAGGAGGATGAACTAAACTACTATAATTTAAATAAACTAATCTGCAAAATAAAAAGTCAGCTGGATATTTCACCAGAATAATTATTTAACTATGATTAAAATCAAATGTTTATATTCACTGACAAAAAAGGTAGCTTTCAGTCATGCTTCACACTACCCACTCTTGTACTGCTCACCATTTTTTCTTCCAATTTCAGTCTCATCAATCTCTGGACATCGAAGTACTGAAAAGATTTTACGCTTACACAAAGTCCTCTGTGCTAAGAACCTACAGAATTCACTGATTTTAAGGATTAAAGCATACAATACAGATTTGATTCCCAGGTTCAGTTTTTGTAAATACTTATTCTCTGCTGAAGAATGCAACTGTCCAGCATTAATTTCATAAACAAATAGGAGGTCTCACTTGCTGCAGCTCCAAGACAAGATAAGGAGGATGTACGTGCTTGCTTGTGTCTAAAATGTGGAGGAAGTATTTGTGTACATGAAAATGCAAACATACAGCCAGACTTCTAAGGCTGAGAAACAAGCTCTCCAAGGAACAAGAGACTAAAAATGACTAATGAAAAATATTTTAGAGACTAAATTAGAAATACTTTCGTTCTTCATCCTTTTATTCAGAAAGATGAATAGAAAGGATGTCTGTGTAAATATTTGGCTTTCCGAAGAGAATGTCTTTTACCTTTCATTTTAAACAACATAAATATCTCGGAATAGATCTCCCACCCTTATCTGTGATGATCTAGTAGCAACCAGTATCTATTCCGATACCACACAAACAGCTGTTGAGATTCCTTTAAAATTGTTAAAAGTGGATTTAGGAGTCAGCATGATAAAATACTCATTCCTCTTTTGACTGACCTCCTCACTCCACCTTCCCCCACAACTTTGAAAGTGCTGAAGACTAAGCAAAATTGAGGGTCATTCTGGTATTGCAGGCATTCAGATCAAGTGTGCTAAATCATCACATCTCACAGCTAAAAGGCTGTGATCTTTCTTATTTTCTGATAAGGTATTTGGAATAATACATATCTGGAATTACTGGGCTAAGCATTCTGAACAGCCATGTTCTGTCAGGGCTCGGGGCCTTTACAATGGTAAACAAGCAGTTTTCTTATTCCTTTTCTATATGGATTAAGTACAGTAAACTTCACCTAAGAAACACCAGTTCAGAATTAGAGGCTTCCTTACGCTACTATGTCTACGCAAATTAGTTCTTACTGAACTAGAAAGCTGTATTTGTAAACTTTGAAAAAAATTACCACCAAAAATAAGTACTAGGCTACAAGAAAAGGAAAGTGTTTTATGAAAGCTGGAGTTCCAAAGGAGCTATAATATCCTAGGATACAGGAGATGCAGCATAGCACAGGTTCACATCTACCTTCTGTTCTCATGCATTGGACTAGTCATATCAAAAGGGGAAAAAAGCAGTTCTCAAGCACCCAAGGTCTGATGCTACAATGGAATTTTGAAAAAGCATGTCAACTCCGCTGGCACGGAAACAGCTATTGCAGTACAGACACAACAGAAGCACAAGGGAAAGGGATTTATTGGTCAGCTTCCTCCTCAAAATGCATCACACAAAATCCTCCAAAATCTTGTATGGAAAAACAGGCATTAAGCCTGCTCTGGAGAACTATGAAATTGTTGCTGTGTTCTAACAAAAATACTCTGCAGCATAACATGTTTACTGTGGGAATATTCCAAGTGCTCTTCCTTTCGTTTGTTTGTAAGTGTGCCTTTTGACTCTGGTCAAAATATTTTCCTCAATCTTTGTTCATAATTTCAGAACAAAGATAACTAAGACAACGACTCAGACATTGTCACCATCTGGAAGACAGTGTTCACCAAGTTCCCATTAGCTAAATACAAGCAAACACAGTTCAGCCAAAATACGAGAGACAATGATATCCTGTAGAAGTGAACAAGGTTTTCAACTAGTCTGCAACTGTCTCTTTCCGAGCTAAGATGGGTGATGGAAAGAAACAAATCTAATTATCAAAACCTATACTCAGTTTGCTGAGTAGATTAGGAAGCTGTTGTACTTATTTGCTGATTTAATATTGAAAGGTATGAAGCAAGATATGTGGGATCCTATTTAAAATGCCATGAACAACAAGAAGGTCTGCAGTAGTCATCTGTGTTACTGTCACAACATTACAGTCAATAAAGTATTCCAAATCACTACCACAAAATCCAAAGCTATGTGGTTTACTTTGCAAGGACAGTTGAGGCTTTCTGCCGTAACGCTCTTGTCTTTATGATAGACGCTGAGAGATTTGTTTTTTAGCTGCAAAATTAGTTTGTGTAACAAGCACAGTTTTAGAGACTTCTTTCTTATCTTAGCTATTTATTTAAATCAGAGCTTGTCACAGTCCAGATAAGATCTGCTTGATACAAGACACGGCAGCATTGCTTTCAATTTCATGAGAGAACTGACGTCGTCCAGCACCTCTCTGGTAAGGCATGGTACTGTTCTCTTTCTACTTCTCTGGTCTCAAAGCGCAAAATCTCCACTGATTCTCCTTTGGTAACTGCCTTTCCCACAAACAGCACAGACTTTGCCAGGCAACAACACACAACACACAAAATGCCAACACTAAACACTAAATTGTTCAATTTCTTTCCTGTTAGAAGTACAAATCCAGTTCATACTTAAATTTTTTGCCCGATTTGGCCTGAGTTCCTCCATTCCATATGTGGTCGTCCTCTTCATAGAAGAAAAAAATATCAAGTTTCACATCATCTTCACCCTGGAAAGAGAGTTCCAAGCTGTCTTCTACCTGCAAGACAAAAATACACACTGTATATACTCATAAAAACACATGGTTACTTATGCAGGTTTCAGAAAACAAATTTATTTTGGTCTAGTATGCAGAGTGACTCCTATCTTAACTGAAGAAAATACACTAATACTGCAATTTCTTAAATTTCTGGGTTTTTTTTAATGTCTTGAGAGCATTGGAAATTTGCCACACCCCAGTGACACTACCTTCTCTTTCCTCCCTTTAGCCCCAAAAGCTTCGGGACAATTTCCTTGTCCTCTGTCACAAGCAAAACAAGCTCAGTGAATAAACACCTGGCAGGTGTCTTCACTCAACATGCTTCTTCTGTGATAAAACATTCACTAGCACCAGTAATGATGTATCACTTAAACTGGGGTTGAACCTTCATACTCCTGTAATTTTGTTTCTTTTCTCTACCATTCTGCAGCCTACACTCCGAAAAAGCTCAGTAAAGATCCACATAAGCTAATGATGAACAAGCCCAGTGCCTACCTCAAGCCATCCTTCCATTTCTGCTAGTTTCATATGCAGGGGCTACAGATCTTCTGAGAGCTACCACCAGTCCTCCCATGTAACTCTACCTTGATTCTTAAGTTTCCCTACCACCCTTGACACAGATTACAGCCCTTTAAAACTTATTAAAAACTTTTTCTAAGGTGGAATTCAGACTCCCCAAACTGGACTGAAGCTATTAAGAAGGGTATTTTCCCACACGCTGTCCAAGAGAAGACACAAAAATCAACAAGAGTATATGTTTAGGTAAAACACTAATACGTAAATGTCTGCTGAGGAGTCTTCAGATACCCACTTCTACGTAAGTGATCTGCAGCTGTACTCAAACTTAGGAATCTACTGGAAGACACAGGAAACAAATTGTTCACTATCGATGTACCTTGCCAAATTTGTGCTTCAGTGGTAAACCTGCTTTCTGAAAGGCTGGAATGATATCTGCTTTGTAGTCCGTTATAAAGACTCCCAAATCCACATCTTTGCTATGAGGAATGACATTGCACTGTCTATACCAGCCTGAGGGGGGAAAAAAAAGAAAAACTGGTTAATTCAGGAACATGAGAAATGTACCAACAGAACAAAAGCAACATAAAAATGAACTGCCATAAGGTCAGCACGCAGAGATCTTTGAATGAAGCCACAAACAAGACTTCTGCCTTTCTCTAGTATGAAATGAACCACATCAAAGAAAACAAACATTACTGAACTTATAGCCAGCTCTTTGCTCCAGAAAGCCAAGAATGAGAGAAAACTCTAACTCTTCCAAAAATAATGTATCTTCAGTTTTCTAATCTAAACGTCTTTAAAGAAAATTAGTCTTTACCCTGGCGCAAATCTAATCAGCAACAGTTACAGGGCTACAGCTGTGCTTTTAATTCAAAACTATTTTTTTAAATAGTATCTGAGATGTTAATCATCTTTCAAACACCAATGCCAAACAGTACGACAAGAAGTGGGACATCCTTTTGTCTTTTTCATTAAAGCAGCTTTTACCAACTGTTCGTTCAGAAAATTGTATTCCCCAGGACTCAACAAATGCAAGTCAAATATGCACACAGATGAGTTTTCACAGCCCATTTCAATAATAAAAGAATCTTCACCAGTGATAAGATACTTCTATCTTTAGCTTGCAATACCTACTCCAATAGGCTGACATCTTACTACAAGGATGTATTTTAAAATAAATACATAAATGTAAACTATATTTTTAAAATCACTGATAAGCACCAAACTGCATGGAAAGCTAAATCAAGTGGGAGCCTATCTGGACAGCAGAAGTATGTGCCCATTGCTGTGTTTTCCAGCTAGCATTTCAGTAAATTCCAAGTCAAGCTGATTACTTTCTAAGCAGTGATCAACGCAACACAGATAATGGCTAGCAACATTAAATGTTTCACTGGAAATCTGCTCAGCATCTCCAAGGCTCAGGTTTCTGAAGAAACGGCACTTTTTCAGGAGCAAAAAGGCCTATTTCAATACCTCTAATGCCACGTACTGTCTTCCAACCCGGCATGTTTAACCTCACCTGGAATCACAAGCAATTGAGGATGAAATGTTTAAAATTTCCGGTGAGTTTAAAAATGCAACATAACACAAATGTTTTTACCAAGGCATGTTCCACTGCTCAGCCAGAACTTTACTCCTAAGTTGTCCAGTGTCAGGGCAGCCAGATGGAGCAAGGATTTTGCTTTTTTTCTGAATTCCACTGCATCAGGAGAGGCATCATCAGGATACAGCTGGAAGGCAAAGGAAGAGTAACCCAGCTATTGTCAGAGAGCAAACTTGTCTCTTCATTATTCAGTGTCCTAAGAAAAAACGACCGTTAAAAATTTACTTAGCTAAAATCTGGGCAGTACCTGTTTTCACATATACAGCCCAGTTCAAGAGCACGCACTAGAACGACAAATTAAAACGTAAACTCTGAAACATCAATCTTCAGTTTTGCTAAGCTAGGAGAATGTGAAACTTCAGTAAAACAGAGTAAGAATATATGCATTAGGCACTGATTCTCAGCGCTGGGCAACACCACAGATGAACCCCAGCTCTGCACATGCTGAAGCCCACACTCCGAGCCCTGGGGGACGACAGGGACCGACTGAGGGTCCCTCCCGGCACACCGGTTTATCTGGCGCCATCAAGTGACACAAAGGATGTTGGCAACTTCTGCCACAGAGCAGGAACAATGCCAACAGAAAATCACACCCATCTTCCAGCTACAGCTGCAGCGAGGTCTCCTGTGAACGCAAAGCCAAATGCAACACCGCAGTCTGGGCAAAAATTACCAAATCAACCGCAGGAACAACACACCACTCAGCTTCACAGCTGATTCCAGTAAGAACTCCCGGGCAACAAACAGCTGAAATGAATACTTAACTTCTAAAACAGATGCCAGCTGCTTATTTCAATATTAAAGCTCCAGCAAAGTTCGATATACCTTCCGAGGCATGTTTTCTCTGTCTGTGGTCACTACTGCCTGAGGTTTTAGAGCTGAAGTGGAGCATGCTTATAATTTCTGTCTTTCACAGGTGAACTGACAACACACAGGTACCCTTGGGTATAGCAACCCTCCTGCTACAAGTACGGGGAGCTACAGCCCACTAGACTGAAGAAGGATGGTCTTCCCTTCCCGGAGAAATGCATTCCCCAAGACCTCAAATGTCCGAAGAATGGAACCTCTAGAGTCTTCTTTTTTCTCCTTCCATGAAATCAGAGACGGCTCAAGTTCTATGACCTGATTCTGACTCCACAGTCTTAACTGTGGTAACTCTTGACCCCTTTATATCTTGATCCTTTTCAGGTTAGAACAAAATGCTCCCCATACTGCAGAAGAAAGTGTTCTGCTTCCTGCTAAATCAGGTAGCAATATTCTAAAAATAATGCTCTAAATAGTGGTGAAAATGTTAGCTTTCAGAGTCAAAAAGCAATTAAATAAGTCCTTTTGGAATGAATCTACCATTTCGAATAAACCAAATTGGGAACATGGAACTGCAGCACATGGTTCAAAAGAATATGAAATTAAATACTACTCAGAACTTTGTGAGAACTATGGACATGTTGGTTATCTCTTCTTTTCAAAGTTTTGGAAAATGAAAAAAAAATGCACTGACACATAAAAACGACAGACCATGATTCTCAGTTAAAGTTTTAGTTTTACTACCACTTACTGATCTCTGCAGATTGAGTTTCAGAGGCTGTATTTAGCTGTATGTATGTTAACATTCGCATCTAGGTAAAAAACAGTGAAGGGTTTGTAGGCCTGGGTCAATCAGCGAGAACATACATGACATCTCAGGCACATGACCTGACTACCACTAACCTGAAAGAAAGCCCGAGCTTCTCTGTACCTACATTCAAGAAACCTAGAGTGTGACATCTCCTCCAGAAAACTGGACGGATTTTTTGGAATTTGAACTTTTAAGTCGTCAATGGAAACAAGCAGAAGTTCTGGCCTGCAGGGAAAGAAAGATGACACATTACCCCATTCAATTCCTTTACAAACCAGAAGCCGCTTTTTCATCTAGCTCAGGTTAAAATCTTAATGCATACTACCAGCAGCGATTCCTCTGTCCAAAATGACTATAACAGAAAAGCAGCAAGAGCTTCAACAAATTCCACACACGCTTCAAAATTCTGTTTAAAAAGAAGTTCTAGGCCTGTAAGCCCATGGTTAGTCAGATCACTGGTTCCTTTACTGACTCATGACTTGCACTGAGTCTGTTCATACCATTCTATGATTCCATAACCTGTACAGCTTCCACGTTTTAAAAGGAAGAAAGAATGGTGTCAGTTTTAAGGAAAAAGTTAAACATTTATTTTCACCTGTGAAACGTCTGACTGTTTTTCTCTGATTTATGGCATATATATATACCCCACAGGAACACTGTTCTCAAATCCCAGTGGTACGTGCTTGGCTTTGAAAATAGTGACAAGAGTTGCCATGACCTATATTTCCTGAAACACTGCTATTGAAAGCACTGTAAGAAAAGGCAGACATTTACAGTAACTTCACCAACGTAATGCAAAGTTTAAGCATAAGACTATGGACAAATACCACCACCAATTCAAACTTCCATGCAAGAAAGGAGTCCCCTCAGCACGCTATGAGGACAGGTTAAATGCAACAGTTGGCATACATCTCTGTGCTACAAGTGTCACCTCTCTTTATTCACGTTCTTTTAACACTGATTATTTGGACTGCTACTGAATGGATTTCTCTTGCTTCCCCTTTTCATGTAATGTTCCATATCCATATTCAGCTTTTGGATACAAGTATCTATCAGCTAGTACTAAATCTCTTGTCACTTCTACTTTACTTCTGTGTTGATAGTACAGATGGCTATCAACAGACTTCAAACTTTTAAATATATCAATGTTAAACCACTGACTCTAGCAGAAGATCCTTTTGATACACTCAACCTCAGTCATGACTCCTCTGCCTGCTTCGATCTGGCTACACAGCAACCTCCTCTAAAATGTAGTTCTTAATTTATAAAGTGTGGGAAGCTCTTGTTTTCGGATAAATAGAAGTGGATTTACCTTCACACCTTAATTCACCTGCACTTTGAGGGCTGAACCATACACGAGCTAAATTTTACAACCTGACTTTCAGAAAGAGACTCATTGTATACACAGGCAAAAGATGTTATTTCGGAAGTGCCATTACGGCTTTTTCCCTCCTCTGTTTTGAACTCACTTTACATACGCCCCAGGGTAGCGACCAAAGTGAAGTTTCCGGAAAGGCACAAACTTTCTGTCCATATGTTGCTTGAGTCTCAGGGGTCCATGCCAGAGATAATTACCACTTCTCTCATAGAAGACCACCAGATGAATGGCATGAGATGCCAGTTTAAATATGTAGTGCAAGGGAATTTCAACCCCAGACAGGTCATCCATCCCATCCAAGCGAGGGTCCTTGTTTATAATCTTTAGCCACTGGAACCCCATTTTCTCAGCAGTTCTAAAAAGGCCCACCTAAAAATGAAACAGAGGAAGAGACAGAAAGAGAGGGAGAGAGAGAGAAGCTAAAGATTAGAGAAACCAAAACTGAATGCTAAATGCTTATTATTTACTGACATTATTCCCGATTTTCATTTTCTAATCAGACTTCAGCACAAACTACTCAAAAATTTCTCAGACCTTAAAGATCAGCAACCACAAGCAATTCCAGCCACCGTATTTCCTTGCCTTAAATTCTGTCCCTCAAACTATTCAATCAAACAAGAAATAAATGCTGTAAGCCATGCTTGGACCAGGTTTGCTCCTTGCCACAGCACCCTCCTCTGCATCGTCAAACTGTTCTCTACAGTTATTCTTGTGCTGAACTTCGTGTTCGTAAGTCCTTCAGTAATGATAACCTTAATACAAAAAAGATTACTGCAAAATATCTTTTATGATGTACATAAATATTTGTCTAAATCTCACCAAACACCAAACATTGCATTAGGTTAACAGGCTTTCCTATTTCCATAGAAAAAGGGAATTAAATTCTGGCTGATAAGAAAAGAACCAACCAGCATACGAAGACTCTTTCAGTTTCCCCCCTTGAACTGTTTTATACAGGCAGATCAGCTTCTACTCTGGATGCTACAGATACTATCAATGAGCCACAAAGGAATGGGGAGGTGGATTTATATTAGTGTGCTGCCACATAACCTTATTCTCAGTTTCTTTAATTTCTTTACAGCTATGGGTAAAACAACTGCCTGATCAGACCCAGTGTGCCACCACTCTTAACTTGAGTGGGACTGCTTCAGCAAAATAGTCACAGACCATTTTAATGTCTTCTGTTTGTTTTTTTTTTTTTAAAAAAAGTGTTTGTCACTTTAGTATCTTTAGTCTGTATCAATTAATCTGATAAATATTTCCATATGACACTTAAGTGACGAAATAATCACAGATTCCAATTTGTCCATCACATGCTACACCTCTCTTTTTAACACATCCATTTAAAACTCTCAGAACACCAAAGAAAAGCAGAAATATCAATACACTAAGCGACAAAATAAAATGGTGTTAAGTACAAAGATACACTACAAGAAATGGAAAACAGCAGACTGTGATAATCTTTCCAGTCTTGTGACATCAATACCTGCATTTCCTCCTTGATAGATCCCCAAACTCAAAACTTATTACAGCTGTACTTCCATCACAGGCTTAATGTTTTCCTTCTTCCTTTCTAAATGCCCACTTCTCTTTTCTGTTTGGCATGGCCTCTTACTACAAGTGTTTATGAATATTGCAGACAGCTTCTAAAAACTTTCAGTCATCTGTAAATGACTTTTAATGCATCCAGGCTAGTGCCTGGATACCTTTTACTTTTAAAAAAAGTTTCCTGTATATAATAACTTTACTAGATTCCCCCATGATGAATTCAGAGGCCTTAACACAAACATGAAAGCATTACGTCACACAACCATAGAACAGCTGAATGCATTACAAGACACAAATGTAAACTGAAGAAAAGGCACTTACTTCATGTTTCCATGTCTTGTCCAGTAGCGCAAATGTAGTAAAGTCTCGCGGAGCACAGAAATACTTGCATTCTGGACTAGGGCCATCAGGAGAACTTCTGATCTGCTCAATGTCTTTACCAACCAGTCCCAGAATCAAAGGATCGATCAAATACACTGGTATATTGTGACTGGATATTAAACCTAGGAACTTCCTAACCACATGCTGTTTGACAGAGGATAAAATTAGAAGTTAGAAACAGCATCTTTAAGCATACAAAGTTTAATACATTAAAACTCTTTGACAGAAGCAGAAAAACCCAACCTATTGACAGAAGGAAATCCTATCTCCCAATACATTTTCTGAGCGTGCACTTTACTTCCATGAACAATCGTGGAAATGGAAATTTTCTCTTTCAGAAAAACAGGCTGCTCTCAGGCTTGCCAGGTCTCTAAGACCAGAGTGAAAATAACCTTTCAGCTTCAATTAGAACTTTCTACAAGGTAAAGCACTCTAACTCTAGAGTGCTAGACTTGAGAACGACTCTTAGCTTCTCTCCAGCTCTAGACTGAGCTGGAAAGCACTTGAATAAACCACAGATTATAGAATGAGATGTGATGTATGCGTGGGTGCTGTCAGAGCTGGCTGGTGTCATTCAGAGGCTGCTCTGCAGCATTTTGAAAGGCCACGGTGGTCAGCAGCTGTTCCTCAAGTCTGAGAAAAGGCAGATCTCATGTCATCTTCAAATAGGAGGACCTGCGGAACTCTGGTCACCTGAATCTCAGTCCCTAGGAAGCTTCTGGAGCAAAAGCTCCTGGAAAGTCACACGCAAGCACATGAAGGACCAGCACGCGATTACAAAAGCCACCCAAAGGCAAACTGCATCTAATAACACTGACTGCCTTTGAAGAAGTCTGTGGGCAAGGCAAGAGGAAGGGACACTGTTCACACCTTGGCATTAGCAAGGCTTTTGACCCACTCCCAGACAGTATGCCCAAACCTCAGGCACGATGCCTGCTGTACATGAAGAGTGATTCAGTGAGCAGGTAGGAAGTGAGTGCTGTCCAGTCTTTGGACACTAGTGTACCCAGGGCACTCAATCGTGGCAACACTGCATAACAGGTTAAAAGCAGTAGAAAGAAAGTCCTGCGCCTAACAAGAGGATTTATTAACTTCACTCAGTGGAGAATTTTAATCAAGTACATTTAGATGTCCATGGCACACAGAAGATTTACACCAATCATAGCCACCCTGCTATTAAAAATGTAGTTGACGTACTTAACTGCAACAGTTAAATTTAATGACTTAAAGTACCATTCTAATTAGAAAAAAACCGCTTGTTTATAACAGCACTGTCAGGCTTTATGTCTGTTACATCCCAAGGTTTCTAGGAGATATGCGATAAGGGAAAACAACAGCCTACTGCCCAAGCCACCTGCCCAGCAGGCTGACCCTGGCTTCCTAACTGAACCTCTGACCTTCGTCCTGCCCAGCTGCTGAGCCTGCTCAGCCAGACTCCGCAGGCCAACCGCCAGTTCTGGCACAGCACTTTGGCTTCAGAGGGATGTGAAAACGTGAAGACAACACACACAATTTAGACAGCAGCACTACATGTGCTGTACAGGCAGAAGCAAGGCCACCATCTTAGTGATTCCAGCTATAAGGAGCAGAGAGGCAAGTGATGTGCTAGCACAGGAAAAATTTCTTTACTGAAAGAGTGGTCAGGCGTTGGTAGAGGCTGCCCAGGGAAGTGGTGGAGTCGCCATCCCTGGAGGTGTTCAAAAAATGTGCAGATACAGTACTTCAGGACATGGTTTAGCAGGCATGGTGGTGTTGGGTTGATGGTTGGACTTGATGATCTTAGAGGTCTTTTCCAACCTTAATAATTCTATGATTCTATGA
>Ga0065711_1006636_pt1 | contig 24866 bp, 40 predicted proteins | sample Hoacrofraction12_FD_59098 | JGI IMG/M metagenome (GOLD analysis project Ga0065711, IMG submission 59098) | Hoatzin crop microbial communities from Cojedes, Venezuela - Epithelial fraction 12 v2 (version 2) | ecosystem: Host-associated > Birds > Digestive system > Esophagus > Crop | place...
GGCCACGTCTGCCGCTCGCTGGGGGCTGGGGGAAAGGCAGGAACCCAGCCCCGGGCTCATCTCGTGTGAGGAGTGGGTACGGAGTCCTGGGGTGGGGGGTGGGTGTCACCCCTCTCTGTCTCTGGGCTGGCCCCCAGCCCACGGAGGATGCGCTCCCGCGCTGTCCCTGCAGGGCCCAGATAAACCAAGGGGCCAGCAAGAAATCCCCCTCACCACCCCCAACAGAGGTGACCCCCAAAAGTGGCTACGGCCATCACCGGGGCGTCGGGGCTGCCCGGGCAGGGAACCGGCAGCAGGGGTGCTCTGGGGGGCTGTGGGCAGGTCCCCCCCATCGCAGCAAGATGAAGGAGCAGCCCCGCACCCAGCGGGACGTGGGGATCCCTCTGCCCTGCCATGATGGACAGGAGGGGCACGGCCGGGCAGGGGGCACCTGGGTGAGACCCTGCTTTCCGGGGCAGTGACTTGGGAGGAACCACGCCAGGGTTTTTCTGGACCCTTCCGCAGGGGGTTGGGCTCCTGGCAAGGCGCAGGCGTCTTCTGCTGAGCCGAACAGGTTTAGCAGAGGATTTAATGGGTTCTGGCCCGCTCCTTGTCAGCTCGCTGTGGCACATGCTGCCGGCCAGGGACTCAAAATCAGCTTCAGAGCTGCTCTGATGCACCTCTTGGCTGCACCCTGCCCTGGCAGCCCTTTCCCTCTCACGCCTGGACCCACCAGCCTGCAGGCTATGCCAGCGCCGAGAGGTGGACTCGGACCCACATCTGTCGTGCACAAACCGACCCACCCTCGCTGGACCAGGCTGGGCCGAGGGAGATGAGCGGTGGCACAGTGGGGTCAGGCTGTGACACCCATCACCTCCCAAGCCAGTCAGGTGCTTTGCAGGTCTTGCTCTTTTTTTGGGTCCTAAAAGCCCAGAACTTCTGCTGGAAGAAAAAGAAGAACTTCTGCTCCAGGGCGAATGACCCAGAACAGCTCGGTTTAACGAGAGTGAAGTGACAAGGAGCAAAGCAGAAAGCAGGAGGTCCAGCAAACCTGCTGGGCATTCCCATGGGTTTCCCGAGGAAGGGAGGATGCTCCGGCAGCATCTGGGGCAGAAAGCAGCGAGGGGATAGAAAACAGCACTCGTCCCTTGTGAAAAGCAGCCAGGAGCCTCCTCCCAGCAGGAGCGCGGGGACGAGCCTTCGACCGCTGGCCATTTGGAAATGGCAGCAGGAGCCAGGGCTCCACGCACGCTGAAGCCGCTGGGCCTGGTGAAGAGGCGAGGCATCGGGAAGCAAGAATCCAGGCTGGGAAAGAGCCAGATGGCAGCGGCGGTGGGGAAGCAGGTGGGAGCTGTAAAACATCCTGCACCTCCGAGAGCACTGAGCCCCTGGTCCTCTGGCTGCATGGAGGGACACCCTGCAGCCCCGAGAGTCGGCAGCCGCGGAGCTGCCGGGGCCACGGGGCCAGCGAGGAACCTGCCCAGGGCTGGCCAGGCAGCAGTGCCCGGCGCCGGCTCCGCGGGTCTCCTGCCCGCAGCTCCAGGCTCCTTCCAGCACCTCTACCTCCAGCAGACGTCCCGCTCCGCCGTGCCCTTCTGCTGTCCTTGGAAAGCCTCTTCCCTTTGGAAAGCCTCTTCCCATTGCCTTCCGCAGCAGCTTCGGGAGAGAGGGCAAATGGTGCTGCAGGGATGCCCAGCAAGCACAGCATCTGAAACCACAGCAGCCATGTCCAGCAGAGCCCCGGACCAGGCTGCCGGCCGTGGCCTTGGGCTCGCATGGGCGAGAGCTGCAAGGGACGGCGCTGCCACCACTGCCCTCGGACCCCTCCACACTGCGGGGTCTCCTGTGTGGCCCGGAGGGCTGAGCTAAGGGACTGGGAAAAGAGCCCGGCTCTTCGAGAGTCCACGTGCACAGAGGTGGTGGTAGGAGAAACACAAACAAGAGGGAACAGGTAGACCCACCAAGGTGGCATAAAGCATTTAACCCCCAGGACATGCAAAGGATTGGCCTTGCCCCACCGAAACTCAGCCATCACCTTGCAGATCTCCACTCCTGTAAGACAGAGAGGATGGGCTGGAACAGGGTCTCCTGTACCCTGGGGAATGACGCCCTATGCCCCAGCCCTTGGGCTGCAGGATGAAAAGCTGCCAGCTTCTCCCGGGCCGTTCTGTGCCCCTAGCCCTGGAGCGAAAATGTCTCCAACTAGAAGTATTCAGCAAAATTAGCTGAAAATCCTGACTAGGTGTGAGACAGCTGAAATCACATTTGAAAGCAAATTTCTCATTTCCCAAAGCACTCTAGAAATGTGTGCAGGAGGCCCCCGGTCTTGTGGGAAGAGGGGAGCTGATGAAGAGTCAGAGGGCCGGGTGGGACCGGCAGCACCGGGACCCTCGTGCCGGGCTGGGGGGCTCGGGCTGCCCGGCCAGATGGCTCCAAACGCCACGGGGTCGCACAGCACTGAGGTAGATCCCGCTCGGAGCCGAAACGGCCACCTGGGCCGAGCACCGAATTGCACTCTCTGGAGCTTTATAGCCAGCAAAATTAATTTTTTAAAAGTCCCTCTATGATCTCCGGTATCTAGAGTTTGACTGAGAAGTCAGATGGTCTCCAGCCACCCGGCCCCGCGTCCAGATGGCAGGGAAAGGCAGGGGGAAACCAGAGCCCGTGCCAGCCGGGGAGGGGGGGGTGACGGGGCCACGGTTCCCAGCGTGTGCTGGGAACCTCTGCAAGAGCACGAGCGGAGCAGGGCAAGCAGCGACGGGGATGGAGCTGAACCGCTCTGAGGGCGGAGAGCTTGGACAGCCCCGAGCCTCACCTGCCGCTCGGCTCCTCTGCTTTCCAGCTGCCTGGAAAGGGACAAATCCTCGCTCCAACCTGGCAGCTCTGCCTGCATCGGGGACCGCTTCTGCCTGGGAGAGCAGCACCTTGCTGGGCCGGGCAGGAAAGAAGTGAGGAGGAGGAGGAGGAGGAGTGCTGAAGCAGGGGCGAGCGCATGGGATGGGCTCAGACAGGAGGCCGGGTGAGCAGCTGGACCGGGCAGGACAGCAAACCCCAGCGCATCACTCACAGCCCTCCTTATCTCTGATTTCCCATGGGGAAATAGAAGTAGGGAGCCCGGGGTGCTGCCGGCCAGGCTGAGCCCCAGCAAACTCGTTTCATGCAAACCACCACAGAGGAGCTGGGCGTGGGTGGAGGTGCTCGTTGGGAAGGGGCTGCTGAACACCACGGTGCTCCTCATGTCGGGGGTGTAAGACCAGGCAGGGCATCAGGACAAGGGGGACAGCATCGGCCTGGGCTCCTCCATCCCCTGCGCAGGGGCTGCGCGTCCCACCCTGCCTGCAACGCCCGGTGACCCCATCCCTGCCGCATCGCCCGGCACAGCCGGAGCGGGCAGCGAGCCTGGTCGGAGAGGGAAATCTGGGTACCGCCCGCTGAGCCGGCAGCGCAGAACTGCTGCTGGGTGAGGGATGCTGCAGCGCGCAGGGACCTGGCGGGGCCGGGGAGAGCAGCCGCGGGCGAGCACCCGCAGATGGGAAACTCTGGCACTGCGCTCGTAAAAGAAATCCAGACCCCTCGCCACCAGTCGCCTCCAGCATCCAATTAGGCATTTGCAAATACTTCAGACCGGGGTGGCTTAATTACAATTTCTCTTCTTTCCGAGGCGCAGGCGCGCGGGCGGCACACCACGCATCCGCGGGCTCCGCGCCGGTGTTTCCTTTCGGAGCCTCACGCCCCGGGTGTTCGCTTTGCAACCCGCAGCAGCTCTGCTCCTCTTCCCGCTGTTTGACATCAACTTTCCGGCGATGCCAGATGGCCGCTGCTCGTCTGGCAGGAGGAGGGCGAGCGTGCCTGCGCTCGGGTGACGAGCCGGGCTCCTCTCTGCTGCCGGGGGGCTTTGCCGGGTCAGCGCGGGCCAGGTCTGTCCGCAGCCTTCCCGTGGCTGCCCGGACGGGTGGCAGCCTCGCTGGGAAATGCCAGCCTCTGCTTTCCCAGGCGCAGCGGGTCAGAGTGCTGGGGGAAGCAGAACTTCACCAGTCCAAGCAATTACTCGGGATTTTATCATTCGAAACTAAAAACAGAGCCTATAAATAACCAGGTTCTCTGTCCCAATAGCTGCATTTCAGCGTATTTTTAATTAGCATTTTATGAATGGGTGCATTAGAGTACATTTAAATACTAACTTAGCCATGCTGTTAATGAGGCAGGATTGTTACAGGCCAGGCCTGGCTATATATTACGTTGGTATATACATATGCTTCGACATCACATTTAAAAATTAGCCTTTTCAAGCGTAAAATTATAATTGGTTTGTCTAATAAAAGGATAAATAAATATCTATTTAACTTCATTACTGTCAAAGGCAGGAGGCTTTTCTCCATTGTCTCCTTAGGGTTTTATGGCAGAAAAGCTAATTAGCCGTAATTGGGTGGATCCGAGGCAAAGGAGGCAGGCGCCGCAGTGGTGCTGGCTGGGAATGGGGTGCCGGTGCCTTTCCCGGACGGGTGCCCCGGTCTCTGCGGGGACGGCAGCCCCACCGGCCCCCCGGACGGGCTCTGTCCCCCACCCGCTGGGGTGGGTGCCCGTGCAGCGAGGTAGGACCACGTGCTGGTTTGCGAGGTCGTTTTGGGGTCCAAGCGATGACTTTTACTGTTTGCTGACCAGACATCCCTCCATCGTCCCTTGCCCTGAGCTGGAGCAGCAGGCAGGACACCGGGACCCCAAACGCTGGCCGGGACCTCCAGTCTCAGCCTGGGCTTCTCGTCCCCAGTTTGGGAGAAATCCTGCTCGAAGGCCAGCGCAGCCTTGTCGGAGTGGCCCCGGCGAGCCCCTGCGTGGCCGCAGCCCCTGCCCCGCTCGCCCCGCTGCCGCTTGCCGCAGGCAGAGCCGATGCGGGCAGGGATGCTTCGCTCCGGAGCTCCGCGGGGCTGGTTTCGGCACAGGGGTTTCTGGCTGCAAGCGAGGATTTCAGCGCCTGCCCTGCTTCCTCCGCAGGATCTCGGGCACAAAGCCCAAAGCCTCTCCGCACCCCCATGCCCTGCCGACAGCAGGCTTTTGCCCAGCCTGCTCTACATCTTTGCAGCTGCAGGAGGGCATGGGGGGTCTCGCTGCCCCCCGCTCCGGGCACTCCCATGCTCCAGCCCCTCGCTTCGGCCGGTGACAGCCACCCGTACACTGGTAAAGGCACCGGCCAAGAGCCAGCAGAAGGGATTAAATGTCCTTTTCGGACAGTTCCTGACCCGAAGGAGGAGCTGCCATCGGCTCTAATAAAACCCCAAGCGCGCCAAGCTGACCTGCTGAGCCTGGCTGGGTGGCAGCCCCTGTCTGACCCCCTCCTGCTCCTGCTCCCATTCCTTTGGATTCCCCTCTATCCCACAGCTCACAGCCCAGAAACCTCCCTCCTGGCCGTCGGGAGGTGGAAGAGAGTCTTGTCAGATGGCTGGGGTCTGCTGCATGAAGCGATGCCTGTGTGCATGTGTATAAATTTCTTTTGCATATGTTATTTGACATGAGGAGAGAGAGAAGCAAGCCTGACACCCGTAGCAGATCACCAAGCTGCCAACAAAATCTTTTCCTTTTCTTTTTTTTGTGAGAGAGAGAGAAAGACAGAACGTTAATAATTGCACAGCCACCCCCTAATGATGAAAACCGGGCTGGGGGGAGCGTGCCTGTGCGGGGGGACATTAGCATGGGGGACGTCGTCTGGATTTTGCTTATCAGTTCTGCTTGTTGAGCGTGTGCCAGGGGTGGAAGAAACACCAACAGACAGCGTGGAAAATTAATTTTTAATGCCTTTTATTAGTGCTTAAGCCATTCTGAGAGGATGAAATAATCCCTGTTTAGGTGGAGTGGCAAAGGTCTTGGAGGGCTGTCAGGAGGCTGAGTCACTCCACCAGCCACAATTATCCAAGCACATCTTCCCAGTCCTCCGCAGAGGCTGCCGATCTTGGCACCCCAACCCACACACCCCGAGGTCCTGCGGCATCCTCCTGCACAGCCATTCCAAACTAGCAAAAAGTTTTCTTTCCATGGAAGGGAGCGAAGAGCCTCGTCTCCCCCCTTCCCACCTTCTGTCGCTGCGTGCCACCGCTGCCACCACCCAGCACGGTGACAAACTGTGACACTGGGCATGCAGGAGCGGTGATGCAGACCCTGCCAGGAGCCGGTGCAATGCTCCCGAGTAATCCCTGCAGGCAGATGAATCCGGCCCCTCCTCGCAGCCAACGCCAGCTCCTGCGTCCTCGCTCGCACCAAAAGCCAACCAGAAGGACCAGAGCCACCCTTGGGTCTGCAGATCCTCTCCCACCCCCAGGTCTGCGGGTCCTCTGCCACCCCTGGGTCTGCAGATCCTCTGCCACCCCTGGGTCTGCAGGTCCTCTGCCACCCCTGGGTCTGCGGGTCCTCTCCCACCCCTGGGTCTGCGGGTCCTCTCCCACCCCTGGGTCTGCGGGTCCTCTGCCACCCCTGGGTCCGCGGGTCCTCTCCCCCCCCTGGGTCCGCGGGTCCTCTGCCACCCCTGGGTCTGCAGGTCCTCTCCCCTCCACAGCCATGCAGCAGAGAGACTGCGCTGGGAAATTGCTGCCACATGTCCCCATCCCCAGCAGCCCCAGGGCAGGCAGTCACAGGGAGGGGACCCCGTCCCCAGCCAATGCTCCCAGCATGGTCGCTGCTGCCAGCGCTGGCTCTATGTCGGGACGGTGTTGGAGAACCAAACCCTGCCAGTGCTTCTCCACTGACCAGGCCCTGGTGAGAGGCTCTTAATGATGAAGGAAAACAAATACGCCAAGGCTCAAGGAAGGGAAGGTGTCGAAGGGGAGCGGGTGAGCTAGCAATGGGCAGTCTGTGGCTGTCAAAAATGGGTTCGTTTGCCTGGGGCCGGCGCTCACTGGGTGATCTCGGCAATGCCATCTGGCTTCACACTCATTACAGCATCCTCATTAACGTGGTGGGTACCTGTCAGGGCCAGGCTCTGGAGGGCACGGCCATGCCCAGCTCTCCCTGGCAGAGCCAGCAGCCCAGGGCCAGGCAGTGTCCCCTCACAGGGGTCCCGCCGGCTCTGCAGGGCATCCTCGTCACCAGGAGCATCCAGCCGGGAGCCAGGCAGCCGGACCAGGCTGCAGCTCCACACCAGAGCCCAGTTCAGCTCGCGAATCTACCAGCCTCTCCTGCCCTGCTGAAGGTCCCTGCGTACGCTGCTTTCCCGCGGCTGAACTTCCACAGGAACATTTCAACCACTCCCCAGGGTTAGCAGAAATCTTATTTTTTTTCTCCATGTTAAAAATTGTCGTATCAGTTCACCGAGGAATTAATATGCCTCACGCCTGAGAGCTGAAGACCGCCGTGGCAGAAGGCTGCTCCGGTGTCAGCGAAGCGATCCTGCGGGAAGGCCAGCATGGGTTTGGGTAATTAAAACCGGTATCATGACAGGCGCTCGCCAGAGGGCCGAGTTAGACCTGTACAAATGACCCCTTTTGTTCTTGTAATGTATTCTTCTCTGCCATCTACTTGCCTTTCAGTGCATGTATCAAGCCCTAGTAATATATTCTCTGCCCACTTCTAATTAATTTTATCTCTGTGCATGCATATGTATGCATACATGTTACACATGCACACAGGGGTGCCTCTGTGTAGCACACACGTGTAGATATGTCACCCACTTGCCCCGATGCCTGAGCGACCCACCTGCAGCAGGAGGGGGTCTGGCCACGCCAGCTCGGTGCCCGCGCGGGGCTGACGTCCCGTGCCGATGCTCTGTGCCTGCTCCCTGTCCCCGCACCCCTGGGAGCTTCGGCAGGGTAAGGGCATCGTGCGTGCCCACCTCGGAGCAGCCCACCTTCCCCAGCATCTCCTCAGCTCGGACGCTCACCCCGGGATGCCGGAGGAGACGGAGGTCTCTCCCCAGGAGGAAGGAAGCTCCAGAGAGCCTCTTCACATGATGAATTTTAACATTTCTTTCCACATCCAGCCCAGGCACAAATCCCTTCAAAGCACCAGCCCAGCGCAGCAGAACTAATTTGAAATGTCACCGAGGTCAAGCCCGGCTTCCCCAGCCATTAACCTGCCTCTCGAGCTACACACTTCATATTTATTTACATAGCTGCATACTTGTTTAAGCCTCAGATCCCAGATACAGGAAGGGACATGGGGTCTGCACAGGGGAGGGGGCACTTGGGGGGGCGGCTCTTCTGAGGGGCTCCGTGTCCCGAGNACAATGGGGAGGATGAGGAGGGGTTCTTTGGAGAACCAGTTGTTCCACGACAGCTTTTCTGGCCATGCTTTTCTTCAGTTCGTTCCTGTCCAGACACAGACATCACAGCTTCTCCTCTCCAGGCAGGGCTTTCACAGGCACCAAGCAGTGCAAATTTACTCCAGTCAACAACGCTGACCTGCAGGAGCTCTGAGCCCCCCTGCATTTTTCAGCCCTTGCTCCCTGATAGATGAGCAAGCGCAGAGACCAGGGGAATGTTTCTGCAGGTGCACTTGCTGCCCGAGTCTGGTCATTGCCCCGCTTTGTGTCCTGCTTCCAGCCACCCTGGTGGACCACGAGACTTGGGGAACATCTGGACCCAAACTCTGCCAGACTCCACCTCACCTCGGGTCCCGTCCCCCTGAGCACTGTCCTTGGCACTACCGCACCTTGGTGCTACCGGCAGATCAACGCAGAACCATTTTTTCCCTGCTCACCGTTGCTCTGCCCCTCAAAGTCCTCGCGCCAGCTGCTCACAGGGATCTGGGCGCTGCTTCTCCCCTGGGCCAGCCTCGCTGGCGAGGATGGGGACAGCCTGATCCGCGCTGCATGAGAAGGCACCGGTACACGCACCACCATGAGCTGTTCCATGGGAGAACAACCTCCCAAGAGCACCAGCAGCTTTGTAAGTGCTTTTCCACTGGGACGTGCCAATTAGGAGATTAAAACCTCCTGCTGAGACGTGCCTGGGACCAGCTGGGACCACTTCTGTGTGAGTGGGTGCAGAGTGGGTCTCTGGGAAAAGGGAGACCCAGGCAGATGCTGTGGCTGCTGGAGAGGAGGGAGGCTGGGGATGAAGGTCTGGCTGAGCCGGCTGGGGCAGGACCAGAGCCTCTCGGATGCTGTGCGGGGGGAGCTGTGTGGCACTGGGGCTGTGTCCCCCTCACCCTGCCAAGCTCTGGCTGATGCCCAGCAGGTGCTGTGCTGGGGAGGAGGTGGGCTTTTTCTCCATTTATTCCCCATGTTCTCCCCTGTCCTTTCCTCCCTGGAGCCCCAGGGGGTTGGACAGGCTGGGGGAGCGCTGCTGCGGAGGGGGCTGTCTCCCCACCTTCCTTCCCACTGGGCAGTGGGTGTGTGCGTTGTGAAACACAGCCTGACCTTTCTCTTTCTTTTTTTTTTTTATTTCTGTTCTCATTGCTCACTTGCATGTTTAATTCAAGGCTGTGGAACTGGCTAGGCTGCGGTTTAAAAAAAAATTTTTTAAAGGTTCTGGCAGGCTATTAAAGGAGTTTGTAGTGAATTAGCAGGACGATCCGAGGCAGATGTTGTGAGCGAGGGAAGAGGAACTTACTGTGTCGCCTCTCTGCTGTTGTCCGAAAGATACTAACTCGATGCTTTTTTTCTTAAACACAGGAACCTCCAGGTCAGGATGATGAAAACCCATTTCCCTCCTACGATATTCCAGCATCTTCTTCTTTTCTTGCTTTCTTCCTCATCGAGCGTGCCCAGCCCCTGACCCCCGGGGCCACTGGCACGGGCGGGCACGGTGCCGGCTCCGCAGCCTCGGCTCCTCGGCCGTGCCTGGCGCTGGCTCCCCGCACGCTGGCTGTCCTCCCCGGGCACTCCAGGTGACACGGCGAATTGGTGGCCGGCTCCATTCCAAGCAAAGCTTTGCTTTGGTTCTGCTTGTGGGCAGGAGGGTGCAGCTCCCAAGGGAATTTTGTTGCTTTGCTGAGTTAGTAACAGCAGCACGTGCAGGGGATGAAAGGGGAAAAAAGGCAATGAAAAGTGGGGCAATTCTCCGATTTCCAAGCTGATCTCTGGTGCAGTCAGAGGGAGGGGGGGTGGAAGGATCCGCATCGGGGGTGCAGATGCTCTGCCTTCTGCAGGAGCAGCAGCTGTGGGAGCTCAGTGCCCGGAGGGATGCGCTGGCTGCACAGAGCATCTTCCCCTTCGCAGGCGGCGTTCGTTCGCCTTTCGGGGTGCCCTGTAAGCACAGCCTGGCTGCAGAAGAGTACAAAGCTGGAGAGAGGCTCGTAAGGAGGTGAACCTGCTGCTGCTGCTCTTACCGGAGGCTGTGGCAGGGCAGGTGGAGAGGAGCCTGGAGCAGCTGTGGCAGCCGGGAGAGCAACATCAAACCCTACCAGAACAAAAGGCAAGACAAAAGGTTTTGAGGAAAAAAAGCTTCTTGTCAGCAAAGCTGTCGGTGGGTGAGATTAAAGAGCACCTGCCACGTTCCCCAGAGGCTGTGCTACCCCTCGGAGACGAGGCAGGAGGGAGCTGGAAATGGCCTCGCTCGCTGGCCACGCTCTGGGGCTCAGGCAGCGACGCTCCTCCCGAGCCCTTCCCTGCGAACCCGGCGATGCCTTTGTGCAAACTGGGCCCGTGTCCTGCTCTGCTTGTGCCTCCTCCTCCGTGCTTTGAAGTCCCCTCTCGTTTGTGCTTTGCAGCCCTGGGCTCCGGTCTCGCCGCCTGCCAGTGCTGTGGGGTGGGCTTGTAAGGATGCACCAGCTCACGGCCAGCCAGGAGGGCCCCCCGCAGAGGAACCCGGGGGTTTGGATATATAAATTGCCACGGGGCCCAGTCCCGGAGGAGGGAAGCTGGTGTGGCAGCCAGGACCCCCTCCTCGGCACCCCTCCTCTGGGATGTGTGTTGCACCCCTCGGCAGGCTCGCTCTGGTGTGCGGGGTTCGTGCAGAAGGCACGGCTGTCCGCGGGCGTTGTACCTGTTACTTCACAACATCAGATGCTCTGGGGGGTCCAGAAAGAGATCCTCCCCCAGCTGTGTGCGAATTCCTCCTGACACCGTCCGCACGGCTGGGCTCCGGCTGCCCCAGCCGCTCGCAGGGAAACGCTTCCTGAGCCAGGACGGAGCATCCTCGCCCCGGCATCACGGCTCGCGGGGGGACGCAGGTGGGCTCTGCAGGGCTGCAACGCCGCTCGGACACGCTCCGGGGCTGGGTGCTCCGGTGGGAGCCTGCGGCAGGGGCGTCTGAGCCGGCGACGCGGCGTGTGGCTCAGTGAGCAGGGCCTGGAGCGGACCCAGGGTCGCTGCCTGGAGGAGTGCAGAAGATAATCCAGAAAGGCAAGAGCCTGCCAGCCGCCCAGGTGTTCGCCGGAGTTAATGAGAGTCTCGGTGTCTGATCTCATGCAATCAATTCCGCTCCCTAGCACTCTGCGAGAGGTGAACATCCGTGCTGCTGTTCAGTCCGGGTGACGCGCCTGCTTCCAGCTGTGATGCCAAAGGAAATTGCTGGACTGCGTCGCTGTGCTGCTCCGGGCAGGGCCGGGGGAGAAGGATTATCCTCCTGGATGGCCCAGCCCGAAGGCAAGGTTTCTGCTGGAGGTACAACCACCTAAGAAAACTGTTCCCTCTCCTTCCACAAAATCAAATTGGCCCTTGGTTAGGAGAAAATGTGCCGAGCGATCAGGGAAGATGAATGCAGCGAGGAGCACGTGTGGCGGGGGGAAGCGGCGAGCTGAGGGTTTGTTTAGTGAAAGCAGGAGACCTGGCAATTCGTCTTCTCCGGGCGCAGGCTTGTTTAGAGAGGGGGTCCCCGAACCTGCGCTGTGCAGCTGCTGCCCGGGCACCGTCAAGGCCGTGCGGGGGGAGCACCCGGTGCCAGGCGGGATGCTCCTGCCTGGAGAAGGAGCTGCTGGGCTAAGGGCGGGCAGGAGGGATTTTTCAGGTGGCACTAAAGCCTCTAGAAACCTTCCCAGTGGAAGAAGCAACAGGGCAAGGAAACACCCATCCTTAAGTTTGCTCTGTGATTATTTTCCATCGCTAAAACTCTGTGACAGATTTTTTTTGTTGTTGCTCAGTATCAGTTGTTGCTTTGCCAGCCTTGAAATGGGACCTGCAGGTGCTGGCCTGAAGGCACTCTGTCACGCTTTGTTCCTACCACCTGCCAGCAAAGATGGACCCAGCGGGTTGAGTTCCTGCAAGTTTCCGTAAAGCTGCGGAGGGGTCACTTTGTTCCCCTTGCTGCTCGACGGTGTGGAGCCAAGAAGCAGGGCAAGGGAGCAGCAAGGCGCTAAGGGACAAGCCAGACCAAGGCAGCAAACGCAGCAGACAGGCAGGGATGGGGATGATGCTCCTTGCTGGGAGCTGTACGCAGATGCGACAAGCGCAAGAGATGTGCAACATCGCGCCCGGCTGCCGGCTCCTTCTGAAATGCAAATCCCAGCAAGGGGACCCGTCAGCGCTGGCAGCGGCGTCTGCCGGTACAAGACAGCCGTTCTGTACACAACCTCGCACACATTTGCTGCTGGTTACGGCTGCGGATGGCGTTCGTGTCTCTGAGGGGCGGAGGGAAAAGCAGGCGGCTCCTGGAGCCCTGCTCTGCCACGCATCCGCAGAGGACTGGTGGCCTGTCCCCAGCCGGTCTCCTTACCCGCGTCGCCTTCTTACAACTGCATCAGGTTTCAGCTATGTTTTATTGAGGGAAGTGTTTTCACTTGAGCCTTTGAGGTGTGTCCGTCCTGGAAAACCAGCTGAAGAGTGGGCCCTCTTCTGAAGGTGGGTGTCTGGGACAGGCTTGTGGCCAGCGGTGCTCAGCCTTTCACTGGGGGTGTCTCGAGGGCTCCTCGCCACCTCAAAAGTAGTGAAGCCACCCCATTCTTCACCCGGAGCTGCCAAGGTCTGGAGAAGGGGAGCACCCCAGAGCTGTACCTGGTGCCTGCTGCCACCCGGGCTCGGGCAGGGTGGGGATCGACCTCCGGCATCGGCTCCCAGCTGGGGGTCCTGCGGGGTTTGCCCGTGAGCTTTCACTGGGAGGGGGCTGCGGTGGGGAGATGCTACAGGTGGGCTGGGTGGTGGGAAGGGGACAAAAGGAAGCTTGTGTGAAGGCCAGGGACTCCGAAAGGTGCCTCAAGTCGCCTCTTGCGTTAGCCACAGCTCGGATGGCATCGGAAGCAATGACTGTGCCCGTGAACGCTGTGTTGTTTTTCACTTTGAGAAGTAAAATTCCAGTCTCTAGAGCCAAAGATAGCTGGAGTGTTGACTTCTTTGCTCCCAGTGGAAACAAGCTTCAAAAACAATGGTGATGGACAACCTGGACTACTCCCTGGAGATCAGTAGAGGTTCTTACAGCTGTGCATCTGGTGGCAGCAGCAAAGATGTCTTGCAGGCAAGGGAGGGAAGGAGCGTGGCTCTGCTGCCCGCCGTCCCGTCGGGGCTCTGGGTGGGAAGCAGGCTGCGTGGTGGCGGGGGACGCTGCAGCCCAGGCTCTGATGTGCTGGGACAGAGGGGCTTTAGCATCCGGAGCAGCCTGTGACAGTCTCCAGCTTGGATCTAAAGTCTGCAGCTCCTTGGCCTTTGCTTTAGATGCTCACCTGGGGACCACCCCGGATCAGTCTGTGGGTGGTGAAGCAGATCCCGGAGCAGGGTTTGCCTCACCCCCTGTCATATCATGCTTGAGAGAGTTTTTTTTTTTAAAAAAAACAGTTATTTCAGCTGGAAACTAGGGCTGCAGCCTCAGAGAGCGCACGAGGGGACTGGGGCTGAGCCTGACGCCCTGGGTCAGTCTCTGCCAGAGCTGTCCAGCCCGGGGGCTCTTCTGCCGTCTCTGGCCGAGGCACCAGGGATGCTGGCTGTGTGGGATGCTGTGCTCCGCTGACCGCTCCTGCTCCCTAACCGGCTGGTGCCTGCGCATCGGTCAGAGCGGGCAAGGGGCAGCACCGGTGGGGGTGGAAGGTTTGGAACTGCAGGGTTTTCACTGACCTGTGACCGAAAACAAAAACCGTTTCAGGATAAATGTTGTTGTTTGCACTTCTCCTCCCCTCCTGGCAGCCCAGCCCAGCTCGGAACCAGCCAGCAGAGATGCGGGCAGACGCCACAGTCGCAGGACAAAGCATCTTCCCTGGGAGCCCCCAGCCAGGCTTGTCCGTGGTGGCTCCAGGCAGGGGCCTCGGAGGAGCCCAAGCCCAGGTTTCTCCCAGTTATGGCTGGAGGGATAACCCCAGGGGATGGGGGAATTGCTGCATTTTGCTGCTTTCAGAAACCTGTCCTTGCAAGCAGGGGACACGGAGGAGGTGACCGGAGTGACTGCGGCGGCAGAAGGCAGCTGTCTGCGAAGCAGAGCAGAAGGAAGAAGCTGCTGCAGAGCCTGAGCCGCCTGCTGCTGTAGGTGATGCTTCTGATGTCCTTGCTTTCTTGCTGCCTGAAGCGTGTCTGTCTGTCAGGCCGTTGCCCTCCCTCTCACCCACACCCAAGGAAGACCAGGTCCGTCTGCTCCACCTCCTGCATCTCTGCTGTTTTCTGAGATGAGTAAAGGGGCAGGGGAGCTGCTGGGTTTCTGCGCAGCCTCCGAGCAGCCAAAGGCTCCCTGCTTTGCTTTGCTGTACGCTGCAGGGCCCTGTTCCTCTCGCAAGCGCATGTACTTCTCACAAGGTGCCGCAGGGCTTGCTTGCTCGGCGTCTCATGTTGCTGTGGTCTACTTGAATGAGAGCAGCGAGGCTCGGCTTCGAGATACCCAGCGATGAGCTTCATCTTGCGCTCGCTGTTTCAAAGCCGTGGAGCCCAGGGGTTTCTGCAGCCCCCCCACCCCCGCCTCCTTGGTTTGAGTAGCGTGAGAGGCTGCGAAACCCTCTTCTTTTTACAAGCGCTTGCAGACCTGCTCTGCAGAGCCTTGGCTGCTCCCAGCGCCCTGCGATCCGCGCTGGACGGCCCCACATCACTCACTCTTGCTCGCTGAGTGGTTTAGTGGAAATGCAGCCAAGATCATTTTTCTGTAGCCACGGGGTACGCGGTACTGCCTTCGATGGCACATTTAGTTTCTGCAGGATCCAACGAAGCCAAGCAGCCCTCTGTCAGCTTTAGGAATTTACGAGACCTTTTCATGCCTTGGGGAGCCCCAGGCCAAGCTAACACCAGAGGAAGGGCCAGCGGATATAAATTACCGTTAGCTGCACCAGCTCTGTTTTACCAGCAGAGAAACCAGCCCCTCGGCTCCGTGCTCTTCCCACCGTCAGCTCTGTGCGGGTCCCCTGAGCACCAGTTCATTCTGGGACCATACTGGGCTAGAAAGAAAATCTGGGATGTGGGGGGGAGACGGGGGATATCTCTACACATATGTATATACATGAGAGATACATATGTGTGTGTGCCTACATTTATATAAATACTTAGCAGAATCCAGTACTTGATCCAGCGCAACCTCCAAGTGTTAATCACAATAAATGGGAAAAGGAAATAATTGCTGTTGGTAAAGGGGGAGGTGTTGCTGTGTGGGTGGTGAGGGGCCGAGCCCCCTGCTCCCCGCTCCTTCCCCAGCCCAAAGCCCTCCGGGGCTCCTCTTGCAGGGACAGCAGCCCCCAGCCCGCATTCGACCCCCTGCCCTGCTGCTGCCTCCCATCGCCGCTGCCCCGGGGTGGGCTGGGGCACCGGCCATGGGTGGGTTGTGCCTGTCCCCGCACAGGCAGCAGCAGGAGCAGGGACCTCGCCACTGCCCGCTGCCTGCCAGCCCTCCCTGTCCACACGGCAGCGAGGGGAAGCCTGACCAAGCACTGCCAGAGAGGGCTTAAACATCCCCGTAATTACACCAGCTCCCCGAAGACCACAGTCTCTTGAACTATAGCCGTTACCCGATGATTCGTAAAGACTCTTCGGGGACTCGGAGAGGACCGTTCAGCTGTAATTACCTTGGCTGCCTGCCACTGCCGGCCCGCCGTCGGGTGCCAGGGGACCGCACGGCATCGCTCCAATTAAGCGATGGGAAAGCGCCCGGCATTTGCTGCTCTCCCCGTGGTGAGATGGGGAGGGAAATGTGGCTCTGGCCAAGCCCCGACTTGGCCGTGCTGTGGGGAAAAGGGGGGTCTGGGGGGGTCATTTTGCAACCTGCACCTACTCCCCACTCCTGAAATGCAAAGAGGGCCTTTCACTTTTTGCTGTCTCGCGCCCATAAACCAGGCGCTGACAGAATTATTTGGCAGGGTGCAGGCAGCAGCCCGGGGCTGACTGGGGGCTGCCCTGCCCTGTGTCCCATGTGGCTCCCCCAGCTCTGGGCGCACAGAGCAGGAGGAAAGGGTGCCTTGCTCGGCGGCAGAGGGATGCGTAATTTTATCACACATTACAGCATTTTGCCCTGGCAGCTTGTCACAGGCAAGGCTGTTAAAACTCTCTTGAAAAATGAGGGATCCATGGCAAATTGCTGATTATAGGATAGGAAAGGTAATCTGGCTACCTGTGATTGATCACTTTGATAGTGCAGCGTTCGGTGCTCTAGAAAACCCTGGTAAGAGATGTAGAGATAGCGCCGTGCTGTATTAACTGTACCGACAGCAGACAGCAGCCCCGGCGCGCGGTGATGGGGGCACTCGGAGGCGGCAGCAAGACAAACAGACAGAGCAGAGTGCGTCTGAGCAATGGCAGACGGCTGCATAGAGGGGCTGCATCACCTGCGAGACGAGAGGACAGACAGGAGCTGATGGAGAGGTTTTAAGGGAGCTCCGGGAGTCCTCGGCGCGTCTGTGTTTGGAGTTTGAATCGTGCAGCAAGGCTGCCGGTTGCTGCATGCCGCTCTGCCAGGCTGTGCTCGGGTTGTTCTCGGTCCTCCTGCTTGGGAAGGGGATGGGATGGGGACAGGGAAGGTGACTGGGAGCTTTTGACCCTCTGTGCCACGGCTGGCTGGTGCTCAAGCTCCGACTGCCAGCAGGAGCCGTGCGTCGGTCCTGCCCCTTCCCCAGCGCCACAGACTGGAGGGGCAAGAACAGGGCATGGGAGGGCGGGAGATGCAGGGGTTGCAGTGCTTTTATTTGGGCGTTACCTTGCATCCCTCCCCACCACGAAGCAGGGGCATCAACAAGACAGCCAAATGCAACGGCATCAAAAGGAAGAGTGGACCTCTTGGAGATGTTAAAATCAGTCAGGAACAAAAGGCACTTGTGGAAATTCAGCGTGCCGTTTCATAGATTTGACCACACCAATTCTTAACAAAAGAAAACCCAGGCTCATTACATAGAAACATCAAGCCAGCCAAGATAATTATCTCTAATTAGTGCTAATTTTAAAGTGAGGTCTGTTCTATAGCTGAATTGTTGCATATTTCATTAGTTCATTAGATGCTGAGCAGACAACGCAGATAAGAGAAATCAGTTCATTGGGCAGATATAAATTTCATCCTCCCTTCACCAGAAACAGCTTGAGGGTCCATCTTCACAGCACGCCTTATTTGCTGGGCCACACAGCACAAACCAACAAACCCGGACGACCCCGTGGTTCATCCTCTGGGGAACGTTCAATGGATACTCTATTAACTTTGCAGAAATAAAAAAAAAAAGAGGGAGAGAAACAAGCAATTCGTCAGTCAATGTTCTTATCTTGCTGCCTCTGCAAATATCAGTCAATTAATTCCAGGTCTCTTTCAGAGCCTGGATGGGGAAGAAAATTGTTGTGCACTTTAGATTAACCCACGTGAAAGTGGAAAGTCACCAAAGCGGGGAGCGGGCTCCATCCGCGGATGTGCCTTGGGCTGCCATCCATCCTCCCTGGGCAGCGGGGACAGGGCAGAGCTGCATCCCCAGCATGAAGCATGCCCCGTGCCACCTTCGGCGAGCTCGTCCCCACCCACCAGTGGTGCAAAGGAGTGCACCTCCCATGGGGTCTTGTCTGTAGGGGCCAGCAGAGGATTTCCCCTGTGTCAGGGCACGCTGACCACCTACCTGCCTCCATGGCCTGGCAGGTTCTGCAGAGCTCAGCTTTGCCGGAGCCGACTGAGGGAGGGGCTGGTCCCACCCTGGGGACCCCGTTGGCCAGGTACTGAGACCCCGGCCTGGCCTCGTCATGGGAAGAAGACTGCGACACACATGGGTGATGCTCCAGGTCTGTGCACAGCCGAGGTCTGGATGAAACTGAGGGACAGGCATTGGTCCTGTCTTGCACCAGGCACCCCAAGTCTATCTGCTCTGGCCCTTTGGATTTTATTGCCTTCACCAGTCTTCTTCATCCCCTTTTCCATCTCTGCTTCATCTCCTTTTCCATCTCTTGCCAGACTGGCTTGCTCAGAAGCCAGTCCTTCCTCTGGCCACCACTGAAGCGCAGCCTTCAGCCCTGCCTCACACCCTGCTGGGAAGCCTCCCAGTGCCAGGGACAGTCTCTCCCCACGGAAAGCAGATGGGAAGCCATGCCTCTGCGGGTTCACTTCAGCCCCAGTTCCCCTCCCCGTGTCAGGGCTTGGCAGCCACTTCTGTTACTGGGGAAACAAACAGCTGGTTTGGGAAATGCTGGATTTTCAAAATCTCTGCTCACTGCAGAGCTGGATGCCGTGGGACTTGCAGTCAGCCCAGAGGGACAGCTCTGAGTGATACATGCAATGATACTGAAAAAGGGCCACGTAACAACAGAGATTCTAACTCGGTAGAGCTGTGCCTCCTACAGATCAATGGCATCGTGTTTTGTAATAAACATAACTGCCAACTCTTCCCTGCAGAGCATCTGGAGGAGGCAGCTCCATGATGCTGATGTGCCGCACACCTTCCCCTGCCAGCGGTCCAGAAGCCCCTGGATCGACTCTCGCAGTCTTGAACCATTTACCTCCTGCTGCAACCCTGCCTGGCCCAGGGAAGCTGTGACTTAGGAGACGAAGAGCAAGAACTGGCACTTAGGTGATGAAGTGCGAGCAGGAATAAAGCATTTTACTTTCAGATCCACTTCAAGATTGCAGGAAAATATCCCTCTCCGCTTGTAAACTATACACGGACCAGGATCCTTGCGAGACAATAAAAGACCCCTTCTCTTCACACCGCAGGTTTTTTAATCAGATTAACCTGACTTTATGCAGCTTTCAGCTTCAGCTGCCAGTGGAGAGAGGGCCTGGCTCAGTGCAAGACACTGGCAGGCAAAAGGCAGGGGACTTTCTAATCCTTGAGAAGCTACTGAGCAGGAACGCACTAACTGCAGAACATTACTGCAGGTATTTGAAGCCAAAATTAATCTATGAAAAAGAGATAACGCTTCAATTTATTTGAAGGAGAAAACTTTGGAGCTTTAAAGCATTTCAGAAGAGACAATTGAATGGGGAAGAAATCTGCAAAGGAAGAAACGCTGCCATGAGGTCCAGTTACGGGTGGTAGGATTGGGAAATCTGGAGAGGAGACGGCGGGGCAAACCCTTCCGGTACCCCAGAGCGAAGGAACCCAGCAAAAGGGCGCAATGATGGGAAGCCGTGGTAGTGACTCAGTGTGGGACAAGGCTAATTGAATCGTCCGAAAATGCCATTTATCAGCATGTTCCAGGAGTCAGACCCAAATCCCAGCCCTGACTAGCTGTGAGGTTTCTGGTGCCAAAGTACTGTTTATTTTCAGCAGGGCTGCTGGGGAGGCTGGGCATGGCTGGAGGAGTACATGCGAGGCAGGAGATAGCAAGTGTGTCACTGAGAACAGCACCAGAAGAGACCCAGGTACAGCACCAGGAAGAATCAATTTGTTAACGGCTGCCATTGCAGGCAGACAAGAATTGCAGAGATTTAATGAACAGCAATTTAACTTATAGATTAATCAGAAAGCTTTCCACTCTTGCTAATGCTAACGTTCTTAAGCAGGCATCTCCATCCTGACTGATCCCTGCTCTTCCCTCACTGCTGACTGGTGCAAAGAGCAGGATTTTGGGGAGCAGGATCTCAGGGAACCGGCACAGTGACAGTGACCTGCCCTAGCATCCTCTCAGTCCCGTTCCCGCAACACCTTCCCAAGGGCTGCCTTGTTCCTTCTGCCTCCGAGTTTCCCCACCCTTCCCAACAGATTACCCAGAAAATTGCTGTCTCCTATATAGAAGTCTGCTTTACAGCACTGCCCGGTCTCACGTAGGGTCTTGCCTTCACCCTCACGTCTAGGAGCCTTCCAGTAGCTGATTAAGCAAAGTTCTACAAGTGCTCCCTTGTCTTCACTCTACGAGAAGACTCGCATGTACCAAAGCACTTGATTTCATATAATTCTGCTTTAAACATGTGTATTCCGAGGATGTAGTTAGAGAAGCTGCACTGTCAGAAGCCGCCACTGGTGAGAAGGTGCTCAGGTTTGTGATGGTCTCTTAGATTTTGAGGACATTCTTTCCCCAGGCTGGGAACCACTCTCCAAAGCTGTTCTCCACCAGCAGCCCTCTTGCCTCACCAGGTCTGGTTTCAGGAAAGCACTCTGCCCGAGCTGGGTCTGGGAAGAGCCCACTCAATGCAATGGCTGGGTGAAGTTGTGCAATAAGACCCAAGCACAAGCCATCAGACCAGCCCGCAGCAGAACCCCAGGTCTGGTTCTCATGGGACTTGATGTGAAAACGATCTGGCTTTACATTATTACAGCTTTGGCAGCCAAACGTTACTCCCAGCCACCCTGGCCGAAGACAGGGACACCTCGTGTAAGCTGGGGAAAGAAGCTGCTCCACTCCTCGTTCCTGCCTCCCTCCTGCCATCCCCTGACCAACGGGCTCCTGCCTCCACAGGGGACGGTCCTGCCCAGTGGGTCAGCAGCAGAGCCGGTGGCAGAGCCCAGGACTCGGGGCTCTGCCGTTTGTAACCCTAATGTTGAAAAGACAGCCCCAAAGATCGTTTGAAACCTCGATCTAGTTGATGCTCTGCCCTGCCTGAAGACACCCATGGCTCCGCATCTCCCCAGGGCCCACACCGCTGTTCTTCACCCGGGTGCTCCTGCTCCCCCGGGGTACGGTACGGGCCCCCTCCACACCCCCCGTTATCCCTCACTCTGTGTCTCCATCAGCCGTCACCCCAAGTAATGCTTAGATTTCATGCTCAATATTCTTGATGCAAGTCGAACATCAAAACCTCAGCAGGGTGCCTGGGAAAATCTAAGCGAGAATATCAGAGGAATCTGTTTCTACAAAGCAAAAGAAATCAACAAAGGCTGTGCTTGGGGATTTTTTTTTTCATCCTGGACCATACACACAAATAATAAGTTCAGACTTGGATTTTTTTATTATTATCACCCTTCCTGATATCAATCTCTCCTTTCATTGTAATAAACATTGATTTGTGCTGTTCGAAAACGCCTGCTCCTATCTGCTGCTGCTCTTCCCGCAGGCGCGGCGGTGGGGATGCGGACAGCAGAACTCATCGTCCCCGGGTACAACCGCTCTGCTCATGCCCACCACCCCTCCAGCAGCACCAGCGGGCCACCGAGCCAGGGGTCTCAGGAGAGCTTAAGCTGCGTGCTGGGGTCGTCTGTACGGAGCCGGGCTGCCGAATCCCGGCTGTGGCCCTGTGTGTCTGGAGGCGTGGGTAAATCAGTCCCCCAGAGTATTGCTCCTTCCCTTGGCTCTCCTGCCCCCAGGCGAGACGAACGCCTCTGTAAACTCCTGATCGTGGTTTTTCTTGTCGGTGAACGTTTTCCTACACTGAGGCGCTTTTGGGGCAGTGGCCTCGTTCCTCCGGTGTGTCTGTACAGTTCCGGGCACAGCTCTTGTGCCACGTTAATTATCTTCCATGTGGAATTTGTTTCGTGCCAGCAGAAACGCGTTCAGGTTAGTATGAGAAGTGAAACAAAAATAGCTCCTTTCCCCAGAAGAGCTCTCTGGTTACACAAGATGGCTAAAAACCCACAGCAGAGGGAAGGACAACGCCACAGGCTGGCTGGTAAAGTCATCCCTCCGTGAGCATCCCAGCAGAAGCTCAGCTGTGACACAGGCGTGGATTTGGAAAAGGGGACAGTTGGGAGAGTCTGGGGAAAAGAGCGTTGGCTGGGAGGAAAGTGCCGTGCAGCTGGGAGGAAGAGGAGGAGGAGGCGCAGGCAGTCTGAGCTGTGTGTCGCTGGGCTCGATCTGCAGCCGGCAGGAACCTGTGCCCGGCTGCATCCCCGAGGCAGCGCCCGCAGAGCTGCCTGTAACGCGGGACGCCGCAGGCAGGGACCCCCGTCACCGGCAGCGGGGACGAGACGGGCCACCCTTCTGCCCAGGCTGGGCTCTGCCGGGCTGCGGGTGCCGATGCAGAAAGTGCAGTGCCAGCCCGGCAAACCCCTGCGCTGCCTCTGCTGCAGGCTGGGGAGGAGGGAGGGCAAGGGGGGGTTTTGGCAGTCTGAAGGTTTCCAGCCCTTGCTTGGCATGAGAAAAGCGTTTACCCTCCTATCTCAGTGCTTCCAGACTTCACCGTGAGTACGGCCAAAATCATTTTCATGAGATATCAACCAGATCTACATGAATAAAGTATAACAATGTTCGCTTCCAATCCAGGGAGTCCTTTTCAAAGTTCAGAGCACCTGCCAGCCTCAGAGCAAACCGCAGGCAGCTTCTGCTGGGGAAAAACCCAGCAACCCTACGTTTCCTTACCTGTCTTTGCCCGGAGGCACTCTCAGGCTACACCCAAGCCCGGGGGGCCAGGGCGAGGGAGGGAAAACAAATGTGCTGAGTTTAAAAAAAGTGACTTTTATCAGAAAGCTTCTCTTATTTATCAGCTTTATTAAAGTGCCATCTCCCCGAGTCGTGGGGTCACGAGTTAATTTCAGCTTTCAGCTAACTAAAAATACACTCTTCTCACTGTCGGAGCCGAGAACTTCGCTGAAATGAGGAAAACCTGGCAATATTTTCTGCTTCCCGGGCCCATCTCTGGGGGAGGCTGGCTCTGGAGACCTTGCAGGTGGTGGTACCAAGTTCGGCAGTTGGCTTTTACTCCCCAGAAAGCTTTCGGCTGCTGTTCTGGGTGCGGGTTCGTGCCTGCTCCGGCAGAACCCGGCGGAGGGCATCGCCCTGGCCCCCGGCGCGGGCAGCACCAGCCCTCAGCAGCCGCAGGAGGAGGTCCCAGCAGCCCGGGCAGGCCAGATCGGGCTGTTAACGAGGTTAATTGGAGGAGTTTTTCCCCCTGGAAGGAACCCTCTGCCGATGCTTCCCAACAGGCATCCCAGCAGGGAAGGCAGCCCCGTCCCGGGGCCCCCCGAGCCCAGCCCCTCGCCCCGCGGGCCGGCGCGGGAGCAGGATTTGTAAGCTGTTGACACGGACATCCTGCGCAGGCGATGGAGGCTTTGCTATCGGCGAGCAGGCACCTCCAGCAGACGCTTTCACTAACAGATTTATTATTGCTGGTGAGGAAAATGAAACCATGTGGAGCCGGTGTGCGGAGCCCAAGGAAGAAGCCGGCCACTTGGAGGCAGACGGGAATTTCCTGAAGGGTGAATATGGCAGAGCATTAAATGGCAAATAAATTAAAAAGCCTTGCTTTCTTCCCCTGCCTCAGCCGTGCTTCGACTTGCCCCAAAGCCCAGATAATACAGGAGCCGAAGAGCTGCCATAAAGGGCCAGACCTGAGCTTAGTCTAAAGGCCAGTCCCTCCCAACGCCCGCCGCCGGGTGCTGCAGGAAAGGCCCGAGATGTCCCAGAAAGAACAACCTGCACAGATGAGCTGTTTCTACCTGGCTCCAGGGATTCGGAGGATGCTTTAGGAGCTGAGGCGGGAAGGTTTATCTCCCCCATGTTTTTCTCCTCCTTGCCTACCCGGCTGTAATGCAAGTGTTCCTGGTGAATCCAGAGCACAGCGATTCATAGGTGCCATTATGGTTTTTTATTTCTGAAGCATTCTCGCCTGGAAGCCACAGAGGAGCAGGATCTCACCTCGGCTCACCTCCCTGCCTCAAAATGGGGGCCAAGACCCCAGCAGGTCCCCGACCAAAGGACCCCCCGTCCCGCCGAGCCCCTCGGGTGACGCAGACAGCGGTGCTGGGAGGGTGGGCATGCCCTGCGCCCGGGTCTGGGCCTTGCAGATGGACGCTGGCTCGGCGAAGAGGAGAGCTGCCTCGTGAATTCCCCACAGCGACAGTGTTGTTTCTGTGCATACTTCTCCCCGTGATCATCTCTGCTCTCACCGCCTCTTCCCTGCCTGCCACATTGAGCCCAGATGTCTCCTTTAAAGGGGAACTGCAAACTTTTGTTTAAAATAACACTATTTTTAAAAAAAACAACCCTTCTAAGATCCCCCGCAATTAATCAACTCTACGTGCAGGCTCCAAACTTGCAAACACTTTTGAAAGCAAACTACTTGAAGTTTAGCTTCCCCCATGCTCACCTGCCAAGCCCAGCGTCAGGACTTCACGTGCTCCTTGCCAGCAGCGGACCGTGCCTCACCGAAGCGGTGTCAGCCCCGTGTCCGGGCCCAGGCAAGGCTCCAAGCAGATGCAGAGGGAGGAAGGACTGCAAGGCGGGGGCTAGTCTGGTCCTGCATTCCTTCGGCACGGACCTTGGGATGCCTCGCTGAGAAACCGGGGAGAGCTGAATGTCAGGAGGGGCATAGCCAGAGCCCTGCTTGCAGATCCCCACTGTGCTTGGCTGCAGGGTGAATTTTAGCTCCGAACAACGAGAACTGGGTCTTTTTCCCTCAGTATCCCTCAGTGTGAAGAGAAATGGCCAAGGTGGGAGGGGGATCAGCAAGCCGGTCTGCAGCCACCAGTCAGCTCACGATTCTGCTCTTGTCCTACCGTTACTCTGACGGCTTCCACCCAGCAGCCTTGGCCTGCCGAGGGGCTGCTCTGCCTCCGCCGCTCGTGTGTCCTCCCAAAGCCAGCCCTGCACACCCCGTGACGGCGGGAGACAGCACAGAGCGGCGGCTCCCCAGCGCCCGGGTTCCCGCGGGGCTGCCCCGCATCCCGGCAGGCAAGAGGCACTTTGCTCCTCATCCTCCTCCCCAGGGGCATGCCGGCTGTCACCCCAGCTCAGCCTGGGATGGCTTCTCCAGCCCCGAATCTCTAAACACTTCCCTCCTCCCCTGACCTGCTCCCTG
>Ga0065711_1009491_pt1 | contig 24866 bp, 13 predicted proteins | sample Hoacrofraction12_FD_59098 | JGI IMG/M metagenome (GOLD analysis project Ga0065711, IMG submission 59098) | Hoatzin crop microbial communities from Cojedes, Venezuela - Epithelial fraction 12 v2 (version 2) | ecosystem: Host-associated > Birds > Digestive system > Esophagus > Crop | place...
CCTCTCCTGTCCTCCAGGACCTCTCAAAGATGATGGAGAGTGGCTCAGCAATGACGTCCGCCAGCTCCCTCAGCACTCGTGGGTGCATTCCATCGGGGCCCATGGATTTGTGGACGTCCACATCGCTTAAGCGATCCCTCACACAGTCCTCCTCAACCAAGGGAAACTCGTCCTCTTTGTAGGCTTCTTCTCTTACCTCCGGGGCCTGGGATTCCTGAGGGCCAGTCTTAGCACTGAAGACTGAAGCAAAGAAGACATTCATTAGCTCTGCCTTCTCCGCATCCTCCGTCACCAGGACACCCCCCTCATTCAGCAGCGGCCCCACATTGTCCCTAGTCTTCCTTTTGCTGCTGATGTAGTTGAAGAAGCCCTTCTTGTTGTTTTTGACATCCCTTGCCAGCTTCGATTCAAATTAAACAGTTGGTAGACTGGCCAGAACCTGGCAGTAATTAAGTCATTAGATTTGACCAAAGCCTCTGCAATAAATATTATGCAGAGGACCACAGCAAACCATCTTTCTTCCTCCAGCCTCAATCTATGAACATCAGCCCAACAGGTCTTACACCCTCATTGATCCCTGTGTTATGCTCCTTTGGTCAGGTAAAAATACAGTATAGACACATTGCTAATTAATTCCTATCTATGACAACAGCCCCCATATTTGCTCTAAAATGATCTGTTCAAGTAAGGACATACATATCTGTAAAAAAAGCCTTCACTGATCTTTTGTTCTTCTTCTTCTTCAAAAAAAAAGAAATGAAAAAGAATAATAAGAAAAAAATATTTCCTAACCAGCGAAAGTGAAGGTGTCTCTGCTGTTCTCTGTCCACCCTCTATTTTCTTGCAGTGTCTGCATTTCTGAAGTTCTATGTTGTATTTCTATTTTACCCAAATGTAGGTAAATGACGGCAGACAAATTCAAATTATCTCTGCATGCTGAGTCATGAATGTGATTATTAATGCAATTATTAATCCTAAAGATTTTTCAGTGCCTGTGGGGCACTACACTTAGAGTCAATAAGAGTAATCACATCACACAATGATTAAGTTTCACATTTTTCTGAAAGCTTTTTTATAAAGACCTTCTCAGAATCACATGTCAAGGGTAATACTGAACAGTGGAGCTTTTTTGCCTGCTTAAAGCTGGAGTATCTTACCTTACCCTTAGAAGTCAGATATGCTTGAGTGTATCTTCAACAAATAAAACAAGATGTAGATGACCGTGAAACTTAATTTTTTCGACAGTTGAATACTTTTTTATTATAATACAGAGAACTTCAATAGTAAAAATAAAAGATGTTTTTATGAGCAAAATGTATCATTTAAGGTGTTATTCCTAACAAAAGCTTTCATAAGGCATGTCTGTCACAAATAACAAGAACTCACAGTATTTATTTTTTTCTTATTAAATCCAATTTGATTTTAATCAATTTCCAATTGAAGACATGACAAGAAAGAACAACTTCAAGTGTTTTCAGAAGTTCTTTCCAAAATATCTCACCAGCATATTTCAAAGTCTTGGTGATATACTAACATTGCAAAAGAGCTCCGGTCATATTTACTTGTAAAGGTTTATTGGTGGCTTCCTCACTTCTTGCCGATATTTCAGCCGTTTTCCTCTCTGAAAGAAAGGATATGACAAGGCTGAGAAGAGACTTTTGAGATTTTGCTTAAGAGACAGGAACAGAGTAGTGACAGAGTTGTTTACTTGGTTCAGAGAGATTTATTTGCTTTCCTTGCAAATTTTCACAGGAAGAGGAAGGCATACCTCTTTTAAACTTGGGCTGGACTAAAATTTTTATTGCTGTCACTCTTTTACTCTCTAAACATGAATTTGACAGTTTTGGTTGTATTTTCAAGTCATAAATTAGTAAGCTCTTAATAGGCACAAGAAAGAATGACAACTAACTTGGTCCTTGTAGAAAGCAATTCTAATGAATTCTTTACAATATAGTGTTTAATAATCTCTTGGTTCTTTAAGATACTAGTTAAGTGTATTGCATTTATTGATAAGATGTAAAACTCTGTAGAAAAATATTCCAAACACTGCATTTTTATATAAAGGCTTTTCAGCCTAAAGGCTGTCTTTTACTTGAGACCCAGAGACACTACTCAAATTATTTTCAAGGTTTACTTTCTTAAAAATTTAATTTTCTTTTTTCTTTCATAAAAAATACTTTATGATTTCCAGATACATAGTTAATTCTTCTATTAGATCAAATATTCTATACTGGGATAAAGTACGTGCAGTAACAATTGCAAACAATCTTGTTATATTTCTAAATACACCTTACTAGCTACACAGCAAAGATGTTTAGAGGAAAACATTTCAGACAAATAATTTCCTTGGATTACTCTCTGATCACTTAAGCAATTAAGAAGGGAAATTGAGTGGTGTGCCTCAGGGGTCGGTACTGGGGCCTGTGCTGTTTAATATCTTTGTTGGCGACATGGACAGTGGGACTGAGTGCACCCTCAGCAAGTTTGCCAACACCAAGCTCTGTGGCGTGGTTGGCACGCTGGAGGGAAGGGATGCCATTCAGAGGGACCTTGACAGGCTGGAGACATGGGCCTGCGTGAACCGCATGAAGTTCAACAAGACCAAGTGCAAGGTCCTGTGGGTTGGGGCAATCCCAAACACAAGTACAGGCTGGGCGGACAGTGGCTTGAGAGCCGCCCTGAGGAGAAGGACTTGGGGATACTGGTGGATGAGAAGCTCAAGATGAGCTGGCAATGTGCACTTGCAGCCCAGAAAGACAGCCGTAACCTGGGCTGCATCAAGAGAAGAGTGGCCAGCACGCTTCACGAGGGAGGTGATTGTTCCTCTTCACTCTGGTGAGACCCCACCTGGAGTATTGCATCCAGCTCTGGAGCCCCCAGCACAAGAAGGACACAGATGTGTTGGAGCAGGTCCAGAGGAGGGCCACGGAGATAATCCGAGGGCTGGTGTACCTCTCCTATGAGGACAGGCTGAGAGAGTTGGGGCTGTTCAGCCAGGAAAAGAGTAGGTTCCAGGGTGACCTTATAGCAGGCCTCCAGTACCTGAAGGGGGCCTACAGGTAGGATGGAGAGGGACTTTTCACGAGGGTGTGTAGTGAGAGGACAAGGGGTAATGGCTGTAAACTAAAAGAGGGCAGATTTTGATTAGAGATTAGGAAGAAATTCTTCACTGTGAGGGTGGTGAAATACAGGAACAGGTTACCCAGAGGATCTGTGGATGCCCCCTCCCTGGAAATGTTCAAGGTCAGGCTGGATGGAGCTCTGAGCCGCCTGGTCTAGTGGAAGATGTCCCTGCTCATGGCAGGGGGGTTGGAATCAGAAGATCTTTAATGTCCCTCCCAACCCTTACCATTCTATGATTCTATGATTCTGTGATTTTTCACTTACTCCATTCTTAAAGATTATTTAAATTTGTAGAAACTTTACAGGGAGAATTATATACAGTTAAATAGGTCTGATTTTGGAAATATTACAGTGCATTCAACTACTGTCTTTCCTTCCTATGCAGGGAAAGGAGATAGAAGAAAAGAAATACCCATGTTCTTGGCTGTCTTCTGGATTTGGTGCTCGTAGAAGAAGAAAAAAAAAAGAGAACTTGCATACAATTTCCCTATAAATCATTTACTTGTCACTGTGTAAGAATTATTTCATTCTTTTCTCTAGCTACTGTGAGTTTAGAAATAATAGATTTTACCTGAAAAAAAGACCTTTTAGATCATAGCTTTACACCTTTTTCTTAGTCTGCGTATAATTTCTACAACGTTACAGCTAGCACCTCAGCAGTGTTATTATGATCTCAAAGTTCTTCCAAGTTTTATTTTCAAAAATAGTAATTTTTTACTATTTTTAGTAGTTTATGAATGTTTATTTTAGTCTTCTTTTAGGATGGAGAAACTTTATTGGTAAAGATGCACTATCAGTGTTTAAGAAAATTTGATTCATTTTCTTCTCATGAAATTTTATGGAAGATATCTTTTGCAAAAAATCATTAGTGTTATCTTTTAGTATCAGCTGATAAGTGCAAGTCTCTCTTTTAGTGAACTTTATTAGAGGTCTGAATTTCATTGTCACTGGATCATCTGTTGCTGATGACCTACAAGTCATTACTCAGTAACACAGATTTCAATACTTTTTGGACAGGTATGATTTGTTTAACACTTTTGCTCTGAATAGCTGCCCGAAACAGGCCTTCAAGCTATCGTACAAAACAGTCAAAATCTCTCATATCTCATTTCATCTCAGTTTTCTTCTCTCAAAGGAATATTTATCGTCAGTGAACACAAGGATAATATCCATTGCCCACAAATAGCATAAAGAAAAAAGAAAAATCCACTTTTTTTTTAAATGCTAGATGATTTTTTAATAATTAGCAAAGATGGAGACCTTTCAGTAGATTATGGATAGAATTATTTGAAATTCTGTACTTTAAAGAACATTAAATATTATGACTTTCACATGGAAATTCCAATTCTCCGTTTTAGTGAGGACGATACTGAAATATGTTGTCAAACTTTAACAGTATGAAAGGCAAAAAAGACCTCAATAAAATTAAAATTATTAGCAGGAGCTTATTAACTTAAAGAGACAAGATAAAACTTGCAAGCTCTGCAATGTTCTTAAAATGTACAATTATTTTAACATGAAAAGCTTTCAACTTCCTCATGCAGTTCAGGATTACAGACTACCGAATATTGTATCTTCAAACAAATTAGTAGTAATTCAAATGAGATTTGTTGAAACTGACATTTAAGTTTTCTCCTTAAAAAAGCAACTTTTATAAAATTAAATCTTTTTAAATTTGATTATTTTCTTCATGAATTTTTTAAAAGGTAAAACAATTCCAGTACTTCAGAATGTTTAGTTCACAACAAATATTTTGTCTTAGTTTTGCATTTAACTATTTAACCCACTTGCAATTTTATTTTTTGGCATATTTCCATGTCATGTCTAATGAATAAATTAATTATAAAGAAATTTCATACAAATCAGGTTTGAGAGCCAGGTTTCTATTTCAAATTAAAAAATTGTATTTCCCATTCACTTCTAACCAAACAAGAACTGTGTATTTCCAAGATAAAGTAAAAGCTATTAAAAGAGAATGAAATATAGTAATGTGAAGAATTCTGCTATTCTTCAGTAAAACTTTCAATGCATATTAAACTGCTTCTTTTTGGCCCTGCAGAAGCTACCATATTCTTCTTACAAATTATACAAGCTGCTACTTAGTAAATATTATTCTCTGATTTATACATTTCAAAACTCATAGCAATTGAGAAATACTTGCCATAATGAGCATTTGTTTCATGTGGAATTAAATTATCCCCTTCAGTCAGAAAGACTATATATTACTTGAATCTTCCCTAAAGCCCTCAAGACAGTGTTGATAACTAGAATTTGTGTTGACTTTTTGCATGAAGTTAATTTCTTCTAGGTTATGAAGTAGCACCTATTGATGGGTGGGTACACTTCATGGAACTGAAGGAGCTACATATTTTTGAGAGCTTAGTGTATATCCTGTTCACATTAAAAGCAATAAACAAAAAGCCCTACCTGACAGTACAGAAAAAAAGTAGAAATATTAATTAACATATTTTCTGTCAGGTGGTCAGATTACTTATGCTTGCACACTTAAAAAAATATATATACATATACAAAGCCCCTCCTTTATTTCTGTGTGCAGAGTCACCATCTATGTAATGTGTAGGGTTCAAGACAAGTTCACAAGTTTGTCATGAATAACCTACTTGTCAAGACTCTTGGTTTGTGGCTTATTGTACATGTATTACATACTATATAGGAATGCATGGGAAGCAGAGAGGAAAAATGGTTTCCTTATCATGGCTGCTGCATGCTCTGACAGGCACGACCAGCAGAAAAGAAGGAAGATTTCTACTTCCCTGGGAGCATGTATGCATGCGTAGTAGGAGGAAGCTCCAGGAATATAGGTTAGGGGAATGTAGGTTAGAGGAATGTAGGTTAGGCAAGTATGCAAGGACAGAGAGAGCAAGTAATATCTGCTGAATGTGGTGAGGAAAGCAGAGGCTGATGCAGAGAGCAGAGCCAAATCTATGCTTAAGAAGGGTCAGAGACTACTCCTACAGTCCAGGAGGGAGTTATGCTCATAGCAAGAACATTTGAATTCCTGAAAGATGCCAAATCTCATAGCAAGATGGAAGGAGACACTAAAAGCTGGAGATTTTTATTTTTTAAACCTCCTATTTAATCTCTTTTGTCCTGCAAGTCTGAGTTTTACCTTGTTCAGATTTCTGTTGTGTGTTCTAATAAAACTGAGTGTTACATTTTGACAAACTTTCATGCTCCACCCAGTGCTAACCCCTTTCATTATGATATATCCTGTTATGCTTGTACATATATATGTTTACAAAACACTACAGAAAGTTTTAGCCGCTAGTACCCAAAGAAAATTTTAAAGTATATAAAGAAATTAATAATTAATAATTATAATTTCACTATAGAAGGATAAAAGAGTGCTAATTTTTTTTCGTATATAATTCCAAAGGTGTATCCTTCTTAAAATTCCTGTGAGACATTTAGTCCCTAAAACCTTTTATTACACCAGGGAACACAAGCTTCTTCATGCCAAGATAAGACAGGGGTCAATGTTAATATCCCATCTCACAAAAATGCTATGTGTGTTTTTCTGAAGCTGAGGTTATACTGTTCTCTTCTCTAAAGTGAACTGCATATTGTTTCAAAGGAGGGAGGAGGAAACAGCAGGAAACTTCGCCACACTGATTCAAGAACTTTTGGGGCTGAAGTTAGATCAACTGATGTCACCCAAGTTCTCCTCGGCAGATATTCAGCCTGAGCCATCTAATCTCTCTAATAGCAATGTGACATTGTGGTCAGGATTTATCTGTCTTCTTTGAGATACACATATATATATTGGGATCTTAAGTTTTTTCAAGCCCTTTTTACAGACAATGAAGAGAAGCAGGTTTGTTTGTGAGAATTCAGATTTTTTGTTAACAGCCTAAAGTGGACTTGTAAATGTTCTACACAACTTGTAAAGTTACTTAAAAGGACTTAGTCTCACTATTCCCTTGTCTACAATGCAGTAATTCCTATTTTTTCTTTTTTATTTCATAGACTGAAACAGTTGAAGTCCCATATTTTCATTTAAAAAAACCCTCTAATTTTGTAGAATGTCATCGTTGTGACATCTGTTTTGTCCTAAGACTTGAACCAAGAAAAAAAGATAGTGTGAACATTCCATAGATCCAAAGAATTTAGGAAATAAAAAAAAGCTGAACAAGAACTCTATCTGCACAGAGGGGAAAATTTTTCCCTAGACAGGTCTTGTGAAAGGTGATAAATTTAGAGTATTTTCCCTTTATGCAGATTTAGAGCTATATTTTCACTTTCGTTTCAAGTTTCTTCAAAATGAGATTAGAAATGGCTAAGATATTAATCATACTTCAAATATATGTACCATAACAGCCAATGAAACTTCAACTATAGCATTACTACTACTGTCCCTAAGGTAACTCAATTGTACTTATTTTGTATTACATGATGTAATACATCAGTCTAAGAGCATAATGACATGATAAATAAAAATTGAGAACAAAAGAAGACTGATGGAATTAATTAAAATATTATGTACAAAAAAAGGAAGAGACAAATATAGTAAAATTTTGGGCCTCAATACAGAATTTATTCCTACATAACCCTACCACGGTAGTTCCAGTCACTAATTTCCTGTAGAGTCTCAAGACCTATCAATGTGAAACAAATGTACTCTATCAAGGCCAGAATTCTCAACATTGATGGAGACTATATGAGATTTATGAAATCAAATTCTGGTTTAAAAAGTACACAAATGTAAGTTCAAGGCTGCAACAGAAATTCATTTGACAGAGCCAAGATAGAAAGTTTGGAGAGTTAAAAAAGGAGCTTAAAATTCTGAGTACAATAATCTGTACAAGGAGAGAAAGAAACAGAAGACAACATTACAGTGCAATAGGATGAATCACAGAATCATAAAATCATAGAATCATAGGTTGGGAAGGACCTCTAAGATCATCAAGCCCAACCACCAAGCAAATACCACTATGCCTACTAAACCATTTCCCGAAGTGCCACATCTACATGTTTTTTGAACACCTCCAGGGATGGTGACTCAACCACCTCCCTGGGCAGCCTGTTCCAATGCCTGACCACTCTTTCAGTAAAGAAATTTCTCCTAATATCTAATCTATACCTCCCCTGATGAAATTTGAGGCCATTGCCTTTTGTCCTGTTGCTAGTTACCTGGGAGAATAGACCAACACCTGCCTCACTACAACCTTCTTTCAGGTGGTTGTAGAGAGCAATAAGGTCCCCCCTCAGCCTCCTCTTCTCCAGACTGAACAGTCCCAGCTTACTCTGCGGTTCCTTATAAGACTTGTTCTCTAGACCCTTTACCAGCATCGTTGCCCTTCTCTGGACACGCTCTGGACCCAAAACTGAGCCGTAGGGAACACACAGCCACCAGATGGATTTAACTCCATTCATCATCACTCTCTGGGCTCGGCCATTCAGCCAGTTCTTTATCCAGCAAAGAGTACTCCCTTTCAAACCATGGGCATCTAGTTTCTCCAGGAGGATGCTGTGGGGAACAGTGTCACAGGCCTTACTAAACTCCAGGTAGATGATATCCACAGGCTTTCCCTCATCCACTAGGTGGGTCACCTGGTCATAGAAGCAGATCAGGTTGGTCAAGCAGGACCTGCCTTTCATGAACCCATGCTGGCTTGGCCTGATCCCCTGGTTGTCCTCCACATGCCCAGTGAGTGCACTCAAGATGAATCGCTCCATAATCTTGCCCAGCACCGAGGTCAGGCTGACAGGCCTGTAGTTCCCAGGATCCTCCTTCCAGCCCTTCTTGCAGACAGGTATTATGCTGGTGATCCTCCAGTCATCTGGGACCTCCCCTGTTAGCCAAGATTTGTGATAGATGATGGAGAGTGGCTTGGCCAGCCAAGTTCCCAGGATCCTCCTTCCAGCCCTTCTTGCAGACAGGTATTATGTTGGTGATCCTCCAGTCATCTGGGACCTCCCCTGTTAGCCAAGATTTGTGATAGATGATGGAGAGTGGCTTGGCCAGCTCCTCCGCCAGTTCCCTCAGCACTCTTGGGTGGATCCCATCTGTCCCCATAGACTTGTCCAGGTGACATAGCAGGTCGTTGAGTGCTTCCTCCTGGATTATGGGAGGTTTCACCTGCTCTACCTTCCCTATTTTCCAGCACTGGGGGCTGACTACCCTGGGAATAACCAGACTGACTATTNNAGACTGACGTGAAGCAGGCATTAAGGACCTCAGCCATTTCCTCATCCTTTTTGACAATATTCCCCCTTGCATCCAATAAGGGATGGAGATTCTCCTTGGCTGTCTTTTTGTTGTTGATGTATTTGAAAAAACATTTTCAGTTGTCCCTTACAACAGTGGCCAGCCTGAGTTCCAGATGGGCTTTTGCCTTTCTAACTTCCTCTCTGCATGACCTAATGAGACCCCTGTACTGCTCTTGAGTCGCCTGCCCTTTCTTCCATAGATGGCAGACTCTCCTGTTTTTTCCTGAGTCACAGCAAGAGCTGCTTGTTCAGCCAGGCCAGTCATCTTCTGTGGAGGATGAAGCATTAAAGGACTGGGGACATGTGAGCAATCCAGCATTTTCTCTACGAGGCCATGAAGCCTTAGCATAAGGCCGCAAGGGCATCTAGAGGACAAATGGTGGTATAAACAAAGGAATGAATGCAAAGAAAAATGAGTCCAGAATACTGAAGCGGAACCTGCCACCTACAAGAAAGCCATGAGCACAGAGCATGAACAAGTAATGCACACCAATCATAATCGGGTTGCTATGTGATTTAATTTGATTATTGTCAATGGGAGATCGCCGCGTATGTAGTGGGGAATATAAATGTGAGCTATCTGGGGCTAATAAAAGGCTTGTACCTGATCACATTGATCGTTGTGTTGAGTCCGGTTCATCCTCTGCGACATCTGGCGCCTGAACAGGGACACTTGTGTGCCCCGAAGACTTAAGGCGATGGGATCCGTCTGGAGGTAGAAGGAAGTGTCCAAAGGGTGGAGAAGCCAACCAAGAGTAGCTGCTGCCCCGGCAGCTTGAATTTTGCGCGCACCACGATAAGAGGCTCCGATTGAGACGGGACGGTTATCCCCGTTAGTACGTGCCCCACGACGAGAGGGACGGAGTGAGATGGGACGGCTATCCCCGTCAGGACGTGCCCCACGATGAGAGGAGACGGAGCAAGACCGGACGGCTATCCTTGTAGGGATCTCACCAGGAACAGGTGAGCGGTTGGGGAGGAGATGGGGTCCACGCAGACAAAAGAAGAAAGTGCAGTGGTGAAGCTCCTCCAACGTATCCTCTCTAAGAGAGGGGTCTCCTACAATGCAAAAGTACTGAAAGAGTTACTAATGTGGGCATGAAAGCGTAACTTAATCCCCGGGGTCGGAGCCGCGTTTGAGCTGCCCACCTGGGAAGCCATAGGACAAAGCCTATGGGAGGAGATCAGCAGCGGGGATAAGACCGTGGGTAGTTTCTCTACTCTCTGGCGGTTAGTGAGAAAGACTTTGCAAGAAATGAAAAGCGAAAGAACCGTCGCCGCGTCTGCTTTCGCTGACCCCTGCTAAGCTGTCAGTGTCGGGAAACGCTACTATGCTTTCAAACGATGCGCCGAATTTGTTTGAGAATCGCATACGTATGCCACCTTTATGGGCGGTCAAAGAAACAACGGCAGCAGAGACACGTGAAGGGGAAATAGCTGAAAGGGCTAGTGAGGAAATTCAGCCTGAAAAAATATACCCACAACTATCGCAGACCTGACCGGGGACCCCAGAAGGGGAAAGGGAGTCAGGGGCAGAGGACGATAGTTCGCTTAAACAAGTACTGCAGGAGATCAGCCAGCAGTTAAAGGACTTGTTGTCGCGGTCACCTTTGCCAGGGGCTGGTGAAACACTTGTCAGGCAGAGCTGAGGAAAGGGAATCCGTTCCAGTCCAACCGGTCAGACTGGAATCCTGAGCTGTTACCCCCCGTGCTTCCGTTGCCAACAACATCGTTACCATCGTTACCGTTGCCACCTGCCGGACAGATGCATCCTGGACAACAATGGAGAGGAGGTTTTCCAGACGACACTGGTGGAAGGACAATTCATCATGTCTGTTGCAGCGTATCCAGTGGTGACGGGGGTGGGCAGGGAATCGAAATGGGAAACATTTGATTGGAAGTTATTGGAGAAAGTTAAGACTTCAGTAATGCAGTGTGGGTTAAGATCACCGGTAACACAACAAATGCTAAAGTGTATTTTTACTGCTGATCGGTTACTTCCTACGGACATTTTACAAATGCTGAAATTGTGCTAACTCCTTCACAACAACTTTTATTCCACAGGGCGTGGTCGCGACTGTGTGATCAAGAGGCTGCACGGCCTCGGGATCAAAATGATCTGTTATATGGGATTCAATCACAAAGGCTTACCGGACAGGGTCCTTTTGCAGATGCACAGATGCAGTTAGGATTTATACTGCAGATGATACAGCTGTCGCAGCATCTCACCTTGCAAGCAATTCTTTCAGTGCAGGAGTCGGGTCAGCCTACTGCTTTTGCACATATTAAGCACGGACAAAATGAGCAGTTTACGCAGTTTGTTTACCGACTTTACAAAGCTATCGAGATGCACCCAGACCTAACAGGGGACATGAAGACCAAAATGTTCCAGTTACTAGCTTTTGACAATGCCAATGAAAGGAATAAACAAATACTAGGCTCGTTGCCACGATCTGCACAAGTAGCGGACATGGTTGAGTTAAAGGAATGAACCCAACAGACCAAGTACGCTGTGTGTGTGGCTGCCGCGGTACAAGGGGCTATTGCACCATTGCTACACAAAAATCGGGAAAGAAGAAATTTAGAAAAGTGGTGTTTTAGATACGGGAAAGTGGGATAGACAGCCAGTTAATATTGTTTTTGATTTTCTGTATGTAGTAGGAGTAGTGTTGCATTTAGAGCGTGCTATGCTCAAAGAAGTATCCAATAGACATTTGTATAAAATGTTGCAGCAGTTGTTAGTTATGCTAAACAATAAAACAGTGCCATATTTTATAACCCATATTCGTAGCCATTTGATGACAGGGGGCCTGGCAGAAGGAAACCGACATGCAGATCAGCTTGTTATGCCGACGTGGACGGGACCACCCATGGATAGCTTCGCTCAGGCGCGCAGCGCCCATGAATTTTTCCATCAGTCCGCGAAGGTATTATCGAGACAGTTTCACATTCCTTTGCATGATGCTTAAGGAATTGTGAATTCTTGTCCAGACTGCCAAAACTTAAGTCCAGGTCTCGGAGTGGGAGTAAACCCCAAGGGACTACGATCCTTGCAGCTATGGCAAATGGATGTCACGCATGTGCCAGAGTTTGGACGTCAAAAGTACGTACATGTAGTGATTGACACATTTTCCATGGCCATTTGGCAACTGCGCAGTCCAGAGAAACCACGCGGCATGTAATAAAGCATCTGTATGCTAGTTTTGCAGTCCTAGGAATGCCCACAGAGATAAAAACAGACAATGGTCCAGCATACACCTCAACAAAAATTGCTCAGTTTTGTGTACTCTGGGGCATACACCGTACCACAGGTATCCCACATAATCCCACAGGACAAGCCATGGTAGAAAGAGCACACCACACATTGAAACAATTACTGCATAAACAAAAAAAGGGGGGAGACTGGGAGTATGCCACAGGAATGATTGAACAAAGCATTGTATGTTTTGAATTTTTTGCGTTTGACAGGGGAAAGGAAGGAACCTCCAGCATTAATACATCACAGGGCATTGATGGAAGGAGAACAGAAACAGGAAAAGGTGTTGGTTCAGTTTAAGAATTTGCAAACAGGAAAATGGGAAGGACCAGCTGAAGTGAAATTAACTGGTAGAGGTTACATGTGCTTGCTTACAGATAACGGAGTAAGATGGATTCCTGTTCGATGGGTATCGCACGTGGGGAGGGATTCCTGTTCACCCAGTAGGAGGTTCGTGCTACATAGGAAAGCTAACATTGTTTACCCCACGTATCAGAGATTTTTTGATCTTCAATAAAACTCGTAGTAAGCGAAGTCTTAGACACTTTGATCCACAGTGTGATGATAATGTACAGCTGGGATCTGTAGCTGGAACAGTAGCGTTATCTTTTTTCCTCCCTGGAGGCGCTGCTGCCAGGAATTGGAATATTCTCAAAAAATTAGCTTACTGGAGCTTGAAGCAGTCTAATACCACACCAGAAATATTAACGCAGCTATTAATGGATGTAGATAGCTTTTGCCATGTAGTCTTATAAAATAGAGCAGCTATTGATTTCTTATTGCTTACGCAAGGTCATGGGTGCCAAGAGTTTGAGGGGATGTGTTGCATGAATCTGTCTGATCACTCTCAAAGTATTTACCAACACTAGCTGTCTTGCAGGAAAGAACAGAGCACATTACGTACAATACATCACCGTTTGACAGTTAGCTGTCTTCTTGGGGTCTGTCGGGATGGATAAGGGAATTAGTTAAACAAGCTATTGTTATTTTGGTAGCAATTATTGTGTGTTTAGGAATTGTAGGTTGTGCTTTAAACTGCATAAAGAAATTGATGCTTAAGGTCTTCAACCAGGCCTGGATTGCTCAAAACAAAGAAGGGGGATTTGTGGAGGATGAAACATTAAATGACTGGGGACATGTGAGCAATCCAGCATTTTCTCTACGAGGCCATGAAGCCTTAGCATAAGGCTGCAGAGCCTTAGCATAAGGCTTCAAGGGCATCTAGAGGACAAACGATGGTATAAACAAAGGAATGAATGCAAAGAAAAATGAGTCCAGAATATTGAAGCGGAACCTGCCACCTACAAGAAAGCCACGAGCACAGCGCGTGAACAAGTAATGCACACCAATCATAATCGGGTTGCTATGTGATTTAATTTGATTATTGCCAATGGGAGATCGCTGCGTATGTAATGGGGAATATAAATGTGAGCTATCTGGGGCTAATAAACGGCTTGTACCTGATCACATTGATCGTCGTGTCGAGTCCGGTTCATCCTCTGCGACAGTCTTCCCCGCCGGTTCGTCTTGCGGCTCATGGGGATGGCCGGCTCCTGTGCCTTTAAGGCTTCCTCCTTGAAGAAACATGGTATATTTGTGTAGCTAACAAAAAGCAGCAGTCTTCAAATAGCATGATAGCCAGATGAATCCAGTAACACAGAGGATGACTGACCACATGCTCTTCCCTCCTGTGCCCTTGAGCGTTCTGTAAATGATATTAGGCAGTTTTTCATTCAAACGATCTATCCAAACTAAAACATAATCAAAGTTTTGTAAAGATAAGGTTGCCTGCCTTGATAATTTAAAGAAATGCGTTGTCTGCCAGTATTAAACAGTTCAGTCCCTCAAACCCAAATCCACAGATTTTCTGAAATTAATCACCCTGAAAGCCAAGTGAATCCCTTTATTTGATTCCTTCCTTGTTGAAGATCTTTGATTTGATTCATGTCAGATTTTCATTTAATGGTTTGAAGAAATAAAAGAGGGAGATGCACCAGGCATTGGACATCATTCATTGCTCTGACAAATTTAGTTCCTGAAATAAATGAATAGTTTTACATTGAACCTTGAAGCACCTGGCTATAGTTTGAATTTGCATTGCCCTCTTGATGTTTAACTATGAAATCTTTCTGTCTTTCTTACATGGCTCATATTTTAAGATGAAAATAGGATGACTAATAATACACTGTACCCCTTGTTTATTTTTTTTCTCTTTTTTTTTGTATATTCTATTAGTTCTGTAAAGGTTGTTCTGAAAGTGTTTTATTTTGCTTTTGTTAATCAAGCATTGAAATGCAGCACAAGTATCATAAACAGAAAATTAATCACTGAGTAATGTCTATCATCTCCTTTCAGGAGTGTTTTTTGTTATGTAAAATGCTCAATTACATTGGCACTTTTTACAGAACGTTCAGCTATTTTGTAGCAATTTTTTGGTTGTTTAGTGATATAATTTCCTAAAAGCTAGTAAAGGGACATTCAACAGCTGAACCAGTCACTCAATTTAGATAGGACCACCCCAATTATTTGCACTTTTTTTGGCAGGTAGGCTGCTGTTTAGGCTGGTTGTTGCATTCTCGCTTTATTAATATTAGTTTAAAACCTTTATTATTCTCTCCCTTTCCCGGTAGTCCATTGTCTCATTCTTTCCCCCCTCCCCGTCCATCCATGATGAGCTTCACTGACATACACAAAGGCTGTTAAAATCCAGACTTAAATGCAGAAAAGAAACAGTTTCTTTTATTAGTCTGCCTCACATGCCTGTTTGTTATCCTTTAATGATTTCTATTCAAATACTATGGCTTGTCTAAATATCTTATCCACATCAGTGAAACAGGTTACTCTTGTTTAGGTCTTTGCTCTCATTTTCGCAGTTTCTCTCTTTTCTTGCTAATCAGGAGCCAAACAATTTTGATTCCATGGACGTGACAAAAGTTATTGATTTTATTTTAATCAAGCTCATATTATTCGTTGTATATTTAAACCCTCTACATTGAGTGTTTTATTATCTTGTCTTTTGACCAGTTTCAGCAGCAATAAATATTCCTTTTGAGTTTGATGGTAGACGGATGAATGTGTACAACCTGGATTTCTGATCAGCTTGTTGGTGCAAGGAAAAAAATCCAGATTCCTCACAGACCAGAGAGACCTGCAAAAAGCCTTACTTCCACAAAGAGCCTTTAAATATCATAAAAGACAAGATGTTGCTTAAAGTCATTTATCATCCAAAAATTCAGGAAAGATTTGAATCCGTTTTGCCTGTACCTAGACATCTTACTGAGATTCTGAAATTAACATGTAGGTTCCTTGTGTAGTGGAGAGAAATAAACATTTCTAGAAGGCTTTCTGCGACTAAAATTTTTTTTGTTTGACTGGGGTTTTTTTCATAACATTTAGGAATCAAATATTGACTATGGTGGTTCACTACAGTATATACATTCATGAGTTTTTAGAGGTATTTTCGTCTTTTCTTTAAGTTCCTACTTGGTATCATACTGAGGAATTTCATTGTGGAATTCATTTTAACGTGGTGTCTAAACTAATAAATATTGTGTGAGGATTCTATATAACTTATTATTATTATTATTTAGAACAATTATCCTGAGATGAGAAAGCAATTTACAATATAGAATCATAGAATCATAGAATGATTTAGGTTGGAAGGCACCTTTAGAGTTCACCTAGCCCAACAACCCTGCAGTGAGAATTAATGTCTTTCTAGTAACAAAGTAATCATAACATAGCTGTTAACTAGTGCATTCAAAGAAGAGTTGAAAGGAAGCACTTTATTTCTGCATTCTGAATATTCTCAACTCTTTTGTTCTGAAGTAAGCATAAATTAAATAAAAGGGAATCAAATGCTAAAATAATCCAGTGGTAACATTTAAGTTATATGCGATAGATATTTAGCTTGACTCTTCCTAGGACTTGATTCAGCTGCAACAAGTGCCATACAACAGGACAAATCTTGTTATAAACTTCTCATTTGCAGTAGATTTACTTTGGATTTGCTCTCATTTAACTGAGATAATACAACAATATAGTATAACAGCACACGTCTTCTATAACAAAAAATGCCACAAGTATTTTGAGATTTTATCTTCAATATTTTTGTAAAATAATCCATCTGTAAGTGATCAACTTAATAGATATATATAGATATTTCCTGTCGAGGCATATATTGTAATTAATCTTTGCATGAGAAACAAAACCTCTGACTGGATTTTGTGCAGACATTTCAATCTTGCAAAAGAATATGACGTAGTGCAGCTTTATCTTACCTGAGTGGATAATCTTTCCATCAGTATATACAACTACCTAAAGCAGTAGATCAATCAGTAACAAGAAATCTTAAAAGACTGTATCAAGTATTCTCACCTGCATATATATTGCCATATATTTTGCAGTGATATGGATAACATTTTCTGAGTGGGGATTATGGCTATACTTCAGTAACGTGTAAAGATTTGTGCAATATGTGCTTTTTTAGCACTCGATTAAACCTCATTTTTAATATTATTAAAAATGGGAATTTCAGATTACTTGACCTAAGAGGGTGCACTTCTTTTATCCCAGGGTGAAGACCTCTGATAAAGACTTCTGTTACATCCCTTGTATTTAAAATAATGTATTTTGTTATTAAAAATTAATTTACATTATTACATTACACAATTTAGCTATTTAGTGATACCTTGTAGAGCTTCCATTTTCTGATGTTTTTAGGAGAGTCAACTGACAGGCATTATTCTTAATGAATACGGAAGAAGTATGTGTATGATAATTGTAATTTCTTTTAGTAACAGAAAGAGAAGAAATGGTTTAAAATAGATATAGCACTTCAGGTCCTTAGAAAAGTAGTGGAAAAAATACGTAAGAACCCAAATTTAAGCAGCATTTAAAATTAACTTTACTTACAACTTTTTTCAGACTCTTCTCTGTGGTGTTTTGTGGTTGCATTTCAGAATGCAGAAGAACAAACAAAAATTAAAAAACTAATGGTATAGTAAATTATAAAGTACATGGCAGCAGTGATATAGAAGGGGTTTCTGTATTCTCTCTGTGTATTGGGCAGTGAGCTTTCAATTCATACATCATTTATAACTTGTTTCAGTGACTCCACATCAGTACAAACCTTTTAAACAAAGAAAATCAGATGTACATATTTGTTTTCAATGTTAAAAACTCCCCTTTCTTTTTCATTTGAGAATTTTCATTAAAATCCCTGGTTTTCAGGAGAAAAATTTCTGAAAAAAAAACCCAAAACAAAATAAATAGGTTAATGAAGTCTCTCTTGCTATGTCTTAAATATTTTCAGGATTAGTCATTGCCTTAATATGTGGGTGTATATTTAGTTTTTCAGGAAGCTGAGAAAAATCCACTTTTCCATTTTTTTAGTTTAATGTTAGATAGTGACATGCTGTTCTCCATGGTGAAAAAAGAGGGAGGGAGGAATGATTTGAAGTACTTTTTAATGTCTACACACATAAAAAAAGGCTACTCTGTGCAATTTTAAGACTCACTAGTCTACATTGCCACCTACATAGCAGTCTAAGAAATCATTTTCTCTCCAAAAAACCTTGAAAATGTCCCCAAATTAATATTTTACTTGCATTTACTTTAAGTTTCTGTTCCAGGTTTTCAAATTCTCTCTTGGCTTGAACCTTGCTTAACATGCTGGTTTACCATGTCTGTCTTTGTTCCAGCCTCAGCAACTCTAGTTATAGGTTTGTCCAGTCTTCCATACCTCCTCTCTTTCTACTCATTTGTTAAATATTTTCCCAGCTATTATATAACAAATATTTGTTCTTGTCTTTGGAATTCCACCCTAAGAGTAGTTTACCAGCACAGATATAACCTGATCATCCCGTATAGGCTCAAATCTGCACTATGATGCTACCAGGTCCAGAGCATGAGCTGAATTATTGGCATGGCATAGCACTGAGTTGTTAGCACGATCCCCAGCATTATTTTATTCCCATCCAACTAGCAATTTCTCATGCAATGCATCAGCACAGCTGAGGGGTTGGCATCATCCCTACTACCACCTTCACATGTTTAGTAGTAATACCACAGAAAACAGGACTGGGAGAGACCTTAAAAGGAGATCTGATCCATCCCCCATGTTAGATGAGGATTAAGCTCACTTTGAGTCAACAATATGTCCTGGCAGTTAAAAGGGCCAATGGTATCCCGAGGTGTATTAAGCACAGTTTAGACAACCGGTCAAAAGGAATGATTGTCCCACTACTTTCAGCATTGGTGTGGCCACACCTCGAGTCCTGTGTGTCGTTTTGGGCTCCACAATATAAGAAAGACATAAAAATATGAAAAAGTGTCCAAAAGAGGGCAATAGAGATTACGAAAGAACTAGAGGGCATGAGTTATAAGAAGCAGCTGAGGATATTAAGTTTGTTCAGCTTAGAGGAGTGACCTCATTGTTCTCTACAACTTCCACATGAGGAGGAACAGAGGAGGAGGTGCTGTTCTCTGCTCTCTGATGTCTGCTGACAGGATGTGAGGAAATGGCCTAAATCTGTCCCAGGCTAAATTCAGACTAGGTATTAGGAAAAAGTTCTTTACTGAGAGGGTGCTCAAGCACTGGAACAAGTTCCCCAGGGAAAGGCTCATTGCCTTTTCATGTTGAAGAAGTGTTTGGACAATGTTCTTCTATATACGGTTTAACTTCTAGGTTGCCCTGTATGGACTCAGGAGTTGGACTTGCTGATCTTCGTGGGTCCCTTCCAACTCAGGGTATTCTATGATTCCATGATTCTATTTCTATTTCAACTGAACCGAAGAAGTGTTTTTTTCTAATCTGTATCTATAAAACCTTAGCTATCCTATTTCCATAAACTGTCTAAGTAACTCAGTTGGGTACTTAGCTATCTCCCCATGAGGAGGCCTTTCTTTCTGCCCAGGCTTAATCTTCCTTGCTGCAAAATAGGCCTATTCTTTCTTGTCTTGTTCATAGTTGTGGTGATGTGCTTTCCCCACCCTTCTCCACTGCTTAAGCCATAAACACCAGCAGGGGATGTGATGACTGCATCCAGCTTATGCTGGACTTTGAGGGATGGATGGTAGCACAGTAGCCAAGGGCTGTCTGGAACAGTGATCCTGACATCTTGCTGGTATGCATACATCACTATAAGTCAATCAATCATCTTACTCTATAAATAGTGAACAGCCTGGGGCCCACAAAGCTCTCCTGCACAGCAGCAGGCTGTGTGCCAGGATCTCCCCTTGAGATGCATCCCCTTGATGCTTCTCAAGGCTACTTCTCAAGGTTGAAAGAATCCTTATGAGGTCTGATACTAGGTAAGTGAATTTGGAATAATCACAGTGAAACTTTGTAATCTTAGCTAAATTGTATAAAGGATTAATTTGACATATATAATCCCTTAAATACAAACCATTGATCAAGTCTGGGACTAAGACTGGATCCAGCTGCACCACTTTCTTTCTGAGAAGGAATTTGGAATGCGACTGAACCTCATGACTCAATAGGATGGTATCCCTAACAGTTTTGTCTCACCATGTCCTTAATGCATTAAATAATCAAGAGCACCTTGCCATCAAAGCTTGTTAAACCACTCTTGTTTTACCATCTTTGTTAACGGTCTTCTATCAATAAAATTTATTGCTGTTTCTCTTTTGCAAGTGAATTACATCACTCCACCCATTACAATAGTGTAGAATTAATTATTTATTTTCTCCTTTGTCATAACCTTTCGTATTTCTGAATACTGTTAATTGTGTACTTCTGAAATCATTTTTGCTTTGTGTCAAACAATACCAGCTATTTCAAGATTTTGTGTAGGACACATTTTCTAGAACACAGTTTTCTGCTCTAAGTAGTCCAACACGCTTTTTGAAGTGTGATGCCCATAAAGGCAGGGTAAAAAGAAGAATTGTATTACAAATACATCTGTGTTTGTTAGTCGACTAAAAAGAACAAGAGCGTATTCCATGACCCTGAGGTGAACCAGCAATAGTCTAGATATCCACACTATTTAATTCCCTAAGGCTTCATAACATGGATGCTATATCCAGATTCCCTATTGGGGATGATCTGTGGCCAATGCTAGCCCTAAAACTGTGCCTGGGAATTTCCTGGGATAATTGGACTAGCTCAAAGAAAGCTAGGGCTTACATTAGTAATTTAACATAAGAGGTTACTGAGTTCCAGTTATAAGGTCTGTGAACTGCTCAGTTGAGACATCAATTTTTTTTCGCTATACCCCAGAATTATGCAACACTTTATTATAACACCAGTTTGCCTCCAGTCAGCTGCATCTCATGTCTTTCTGCAGTGAATAGTGACAACATATGTCCCATTTACCTTGCAAAGTCAAGGACAGGGGTCCCTGTGTGAACTTACAGATGGGAGTTAGCAAAGTCTCTACAGGAGTCCGTTATGGAACCAGCCTGGGATGCTTCAGTAGCCAAGTCCTAGCATAACCTGGTTAATGCAAATCTTATTAACCTTCCTCATAGAAACATCCCACTGATCCCAAGTCCAACACTGCTTTGGTAATTGTTATCTGAAGCAGCCTGAAATGTCAAACAGCAGCATAGAGCACAAAAGCTGTAGCTTTAGTAGCCCAGAAAGACCAGAAAAACTGATCTGCTATCTTGTAGAAAAAAGACTTGTAACTATAGAAGGAAAAGCATGTTAAAAGTCTATATAGTCATAAAAGGCTGCAAAAAAGTAAGAAAATCTTGTTCTTCACGTGCATAATAGAAAAGGAAAGATGGATTAAATTGCAGAAAAAATATTAAAGTTTGAACATTAGATAAACCACCATAAAAAGAAAGGTACTGAAGCATTAAAGCAGATTCTCTGGAGAGTCTACAAACTGCTGTTCAAGGTCTTTGAGAACAAACTAGACAAATACTGGCCAAGGATAACACAGAATAGTCTTTGTAATGAAACAGGGATAGAATAGACAGTCACCTGAGGCCATTCCCACCTTATTCTCTGGGATAAACACACATTTCTTTCGTGACCCACTGCAACTCTTCAATGCATATTCTGCATTGAAATTCAGTCTAGCCCACCATTTACCTTTTTGAATATATACACAGATGAGTATTTCTACTTAGATGAAAAATTTTGTACTTCCTTCTTTTGTAGTTCCTTTCAGGCCATTCCTCTATCTTTTCAACAACTTTACGTATTTATAATCCTGTATTCAAGACTTCTTACTAAGGTGCATAGGTCAGTGATTTACAACAGATATAAGTAATTCTTTATTTCATCTTTCAGGTCATGTTTTTTCTGTAGTATTAGATTCAAGTATACAATTACTACAGTATCCAACACACATCAACGTCATACAACCTCTCAGTAAGCACACAAGTTGAGAATTACCCTTCCTGAGCTGGGTGTTGCTGATTTAACCCTTGCAACATGGTCAGTGACTGCTGCCTCCCCTGCTCCATCTTCAGTCCTGTGGGTGGCTCTGCTGGGGAGAGGGTGACACACACACACACACACTCCCAGTCACTGCCTGACCAACCATAGCCCTTCATGTACCTGGGGCTGGGGGTGCTGGAGGTGACCTCCAAGCTGCAGCTAGGATCTCAGCAAAAGATAGTGGGATGCGATTGGAAAACCTATAAATGTATCACCAAGCAGAGCCCAAGTCTGAGGAGAAAGAAAACATCAATGTCACAGTTCTCTCAGCAGACAGCTGTGGATTCTGATAAGTCACTGTGACCCACTGTCCCATCCTTCTTGAAAAGGTCTGAAGCATCAACCTTAGGACCCAGGGGAACACGAGAAGGATAATCGTAACATCAGAAGAAACACATAGATACTATGCAGACTTTAAAAAACCCCACAGTTTTAACTGCATTATTAATGAGACTATGGCCTATAACAAGACTTTGAGTGTAACATGCCTTCCGATAATTTCTCCTAGTACATATCTTTCCCAGATCATAAATATTTAAATTAATTCAAGCAGGAATAACACTTCAAAACTGAAAATCTTTTTCTGGATCACTTCCAGTATTATCACTGTAAAGCTGTGTTATTTTTTCATGATGTTTTTCATGTTGTTGACAGGTAAGTTATAAACAAAAAAAGCCATACATTCCGGATTAGTAAGAACAGTGTTCACTGCATTATGCCTTACGGAGTCCTAAACTTTAGAAATCTGTGGCCATCATTGGCCATTTAACAGAAAACAGTATCTTCAGGGCAGTTCAGTCTAGTGAAACATATACTGTATATTGATTATTTTCCTTTCTTCTGTGTACGTGTTTAAAGCCAGAGGGAGGTCAGATGCTTGAATACAGTCTGGATTGATAGAATACTGAGTAGAGATCAGAAAGTAAGATAAAAATATTTTTCGACTTGTTGTATCATTACAATATTTATCCCAGGTTTAGTTACATGCTATATGTTGCTGAAGTGCACTTGTCCGTATACATCAGTTAAGTATGTATGCATCCTCCTATACATGTGGGAAGAACTCTATTTTAAAGAAGATAGAAGAGCCCATGTAACAAATACCAGTGCATAAATGTTTCATCAAAGATCATTTATCTAACAAACCTTGATAACCCTGTCTAGATATCATAGTATCATAGAATGGTTGAAGTTATAAGAGCCTGTGGAAGTCACCTAGTGCAATCTCTTGTTCAAAGCAAGGTCAAATTTGAAGTTATGCCATTTTGCTCAAGGCCTGCTGAGCTTCACACATCGCTAGAGACAGCAAATTCACTGCTGCTCTGTGAAAACTGCTCCCATCCTTGCCCACAACCCTGTTGAAAACCTTTTTTTCTTAAAATTTAGTTAGAATTTCCTTCACTGAAAATTCTCTCCACTGCCTCTCTTCCTCATCTTTAAGAAAAGCCTGGGTCTGTTTTCTCCATACCCAGCCATGCTTTCTTGATTACTCGGGTAACTTAACATGGAAATTACTTCCCCCTGAGCATCTTCTTTTTCAGGCTGAAGAAACTCTGTTCTCTCAGCCTTGCCTCATTCCTCTGGAGCTCCAGCCCCTCGATCATCTTGGCAACTCTCCTTAGAGATTTCTCCAGTCTTCCAATATCTGTCTTGTACTGCAAAGCCCCAAACTGGACACAGAACTTTAGATTTAGTCTCAGCACACTAGATAGAGTTGAGTAAACCCATCCCTCAATCTGCCAGCTATGCTATTACTAATGCAGCCCTGTATGCGGTTTACCTTCTCCCCTGCCTGGCTGCGCTGCTGGCTCATGTTCAACATGGTGTCCACCAGAAATCTGGGTCCTTTGCTGCAAAACTGCTTCCTGTGCCCAACCTTTCCTGTTGTTGCCTTATTCTACCCCAGGTGCAAGACTTCTCATTTCCTTTTCCTGAACTTTATGGTGTTTCTTTCTATCCACTTCTCCAGTCTGAAGAGTTCCCTTTGAATAGCTTTCCTTTGGGATACTGACTGTTTCTTCTGACTAGATAAAGTACTTTGCTGCCTTTACAGGAAATATCAGATTGATATTTACAATTAAAGGCCACACACATAGTGGGTACATATCTGTACTTCATTTTAGATTCTATTCTAAATTTCATTTAAAATATTGGTACGTCACACACAAGTGAGAAAGAAATATGCTTGTGGGTCTAAAGCAAAACTGTATTCAAACTATGCTGCAATTCTGGAACCATGAAATTATCTTTAACAAATCACCTCAAATGTTTTTAAGTTATGTGAGCTTTTTTCAGTTAATGTCTGTAATAATGAAGAATAGTCTTTATTGTTTCAAAATTTTTCTGTAGATATGATATGTACCTTCTGCACTTCATTGGAGATAATAAATTAACTCTGGGATAATCTACAAATACAGACAAGTTAATTTCCAGTTTTTGTGCACTTGCTGAATATTATATATTTCACTGAAATTTTATGCTCCTAAGAATGTGGCTGGCCATCAATAGCAACCATCAATCTTCTCATGTCAAACATAATGAAAAAAGCAAGAGAAATTAAAAAGCTGACGCTAGACATTCCTATCGGTTTTACTTGTACAGAAACCATGTGGGATATTCCATTGTGGAATATTATCCGTCAAAATATGGTCCATGAAAAAGAATACTACCAATGTAGGCTACTAACCTGCGAAAGCAGTTCAAACTATGACACTGAATATCATGGAAAACCTATTGTTCATCACTTTTTAAATTTTCTGCTATCAAATACAATGCAGGTGAAAATCTAAGGTTGCCGGCTGAAAAAAAAAAAAAAAAAAGAAAAAATGAAACCAAGAACAC
>Ga0065711_1004133_pt1 | contig 24865 bp, 16 predicted proteins | sample Hoacrofraction12_FD_59098 | JGI IMG/M metagenome (GOLD analysis project Ga0065711, IMG submission 59098) | Hoatzin crop microbial communities from Cojedes, Venezuela - Epithelial fraction 12 v2 (version 2) | ecosystem: Host-associated > Birds > Digestive system > Esophagus > Crop | place...
GCTTACAAATATCTGAAGGGTGGGTGTCAGGAGGATGGGGCCAAGCTCTTTTCAGTGGTGCCCAGTGACAGGACAAGGGGCAATGGGCACAAACTGAAGCAGAGGAAGTTCCGTCTGAACATGAGGAAGAGCTTCTTCCCTCTGAGGGTGACAGAGCACTGGAACAGGCTGCCCAGGGAGGTTGTGGAGTCTCCTTCTCTGGAGATATTCAAGACCCGCCTGGACAAGGTACTTTGCAGCCTGCTGTAGGTGACCCTGCTTCAGCAGGAGGGTTGGACTAGATGACCCACAGAGGTCCCTTCCAACCCCTACTATTCTGTGATTCTGTGATTCTGTGAAGAAACAGTAATACAATCCTTTCCTCCTCTGCAAATCCTCTCCATTTTCCTATTCAGCTCCTACAGCACTATGAATTAGTAAATCTCAACATGACAGAAGCAGCAAGTCATTGTCACCATTGCATATGGATGGAAAAACTGAGGTCCAGTTGATAAGAAAGCTTAGATCGGTAGCAGGCAAGAGACTAAATGGAAAACTCTTGTCAGAGTAATGCATTCTCCTTAGAATTCACCGGACGACATCCTGTCAGCGTGACTTAGTCTTGGCCATCTCAGGGCAGCTATTAAAGAAAATGTTTTGGAGAACAACCACCAGAATGGGCCTGTATTCTCCTCTTATCTGTAAGGGCAGGTCAGAGATGTATACGAGTACTTCTCGAATGGGAACAAAATGGTCCAGATATGGTTATTCTGGAAGTTCTGAACCAGAGAGTCACAATTCTTATTCCAGCCACTACTTAAGACAGTGAGGCCATCAAATACACTCAAGGAGGGAGCTAAAGCAGTATATCAGCAGAACTAAATGCTAGTCGACACTAGGATAACAGCAACGCCTGTAAAATGCAAGGGAGTAGGACCAGCTCACCCACACAAGATGCAGTAATAAAGCCAGAGAAGTCATGTATTTCTCTGAATTACCGTCAGATAGCCCAGCTGATAATTTGTAATATTGTCGGTTCATAGAAAAATAGAATTTTTGGACAAATAGTTCTGTTTGCTCATCGTTTCCATGAGCTTGTTGTTCATGCAAGCCTCTCAGTTACTTTAAAAAATGAAAGCAAGCACAGGAGCGAGCTACTCAGATCCTGGATAAAGGAAAATATTCAAGTGGTTTAGAAGTGAGCAGAGAGTAGAATTTTAAAAAGGCTGATTATTGCTTCAGCAAGTTTTACGGAAGTGAAAATACATCACAAATGGGACAGATCAGCCTTTTTGAAGGAAATTGATATTGCTTTTAAAAGCATATCAAAGACCTCTTGCAGGCAGACAGCAGTTGTCTGAGATGCAAGATGTCTACCTGCAGGCACTCAGATCCCCTACAAGAGATGTTTGCAGGTTTTGCAGTCACACTGAGGGGAAGAATTCAAGGCTTGAGAAGGGTAGAAGTGACTTTCTGGAAAAGAGACATGGGAGATGTAGGCTGAGGTGTTGCAGGAGAACCAAATCTCAGAGCCTCCCTCCTGATTTTCTGGGTGGCTGGAAACAAAGCTGGTGGGAGTTTACAAAACACCCACTGGTTTAAAAGAGCTGTTGGGGAAAGCGGCCATTTCTGAAGTGTTTGATCTCCAAGGGCAACGATACAGGTACAAAAAAGAAAAAAAAGAGAGGGGTACTTGCAGAGAGGTGAAAGAAAAAAAGAGAGAGGTGAATAGATCCCTCTTTAAGGCCACCCTCCAGGCACAGGCTGAGCAGCTGAGCTCCTTGTAGATGATCAGCACTGTGCTAACAAGGCCAGCCCTTGTTTCTTACCAGGCAAAGGACCTGGACGCTGTCTTTGTTGACTCCCACTTCTAACAAATTCAAAAAAAAAAAACACAATAGTAAGAAATGCCCTGCCCATTCCCATCCTCAGGGTGGAGGAGCAATATAGATGTCTGTCTATCTCCAGAAACGGTTTCTAGCATTGGTTCTTGCAAATCTCACTTTGAAATGGAAACACGAACCATCAAATATTTGTTAAAAAAACCTCCTTCTGTTCCAGTGACAGATGAGGAGCTACACTGGAAGAGATAGACGTCGAAATTTCACCTTTTCAGCATTTTACCTATCACTCCTTCCAATTAAAAGGAACAAAGCAATCAAATATTCTCTGCATTACTTATAAAATCAGCATCTAACCAAGGTACCAGTGCATAAACCAGGATTCACAAGAAAAAAAAGGCAAAACTCACTTGCCTTATTTCACTGGGGAAATAAATGATCAAGTAATAAACAAAATAGATGGTTAAACGTAATTATACTTACATAACACAATGCTTTAAGGCACCTTTTTTTTCCCTCTGAAAAATGGAAACTAGATTTTCAAAATACTTGTACAACCGATAATTTGCAATGCTCTAGTGAGTTTGCAAGACCGCTTTTTTTATAAATACATTATTTTTATCTTGAGAGGATTCCATCAACAATGCAAATAAAATAGGCAGGCAAAGAAAGGCAGATGAATAGAAGGCGAGAAAAGGAGGGGAGGAGGGAGAGAAGGGGAGAGAGGAAAAGGAGGGGAAGAGGGGGAAAGAAAGAAAGAAAGGGACGGAAAGGACAGAAAGAGGGCTAAGCTAGCTAGCTAGCTTCAGTAAAATCAAATAATCTTGAGTTAAGTAGTAAGAAGTAATAGCAAGTGCATATGGGGATCAGGATGCATAATATATGTTTGGAACAGAAATAGAAAGCACAAAATAGAACATATTTCAAGGAAAGAGAGAACTGGAGAATGAGAAGAGCCAGGAAGTAATATAGTATTTTTTTCCCATTACTGTAGTACCAAATCTACAGGCTGTATATCAGTGAAGGAGGCAGTTAGAATATTACAGAATGGATATAAAATCTGTAAAATATATGCAGCATTATTCAAAATGTATTTTCAAGCAGAATAGTAACTGCATATCTTCTGGCTCCGGCTATAATATTAGGGTTTAGACAAAGCATGCTGGGGAGCTAACCAAAAGGAAGGAAATGGAGAGATGCCCAGCATGTTTCAAGGACTAACAGGAATGTCATCAGCAAATAAGGATAATAAAGCCCAACAGATGATGGCACAGTAAGGCTATTTGCAACCACTGCCACATCCTAGAAATGCCCAAATACGATGCAGTCTCATGGCTTTCTGAATTTTCCAAATCTGTACCATATAATGACTCTAACCCCCTCTCCTGCCTCCTTTCTTCCCCTCTTTCCTCTCTTCAGCTATCCCAAAATTTGCTTTCATTAAAAAAAATCAACAAAGAAAACACACAAAAAGAAAAGCCTAAAATGTGAATAGAGCAAGGTTTGGCCCAAACTATCTCCTCAGCTTTGGGTTGTCCCAGAGCTCCTGCCTCACCTCAGGACTTTATTGAGTGGAGCATTACGTCCTGCCTCCCTAAATGCACAGTCTCCCCAGACTGGCATTAATAAGTGACCTTCAGCACTCATTTAGCACTTTCTTGCCGGACCAACCCCAGCTAATAAAGCTGGTCCACAAAAACATGGAGAGTTATTCCTGGGGCTACAGGAGAGAATATCTTGCACGTCTTCTTTTCTTCCTCAGCTAACTAAGGAGCACAGTTCAGCCAACTCGTCCCTTGCTCATTAGTGTTTTACTTTGCATGTAGCTGTTCAGAGATTAGTGTGCAATGTATTAATTTATCACCCCCACAAGAGCCCTGCATCAGGCCCTGCAGGTAACCTTTCAGTGAGCAATCTTGTAAGCACAAACTCCAGAAGACAGCTCTGTCAGCCAAACGCAAGTAACGCGTCAGGGTATGAGCTGTACCTTCACCTTCTTGCACCTATTAGGTTTTGCAATGAGGGCTCATATCATCCGCATACCACTGTGTCCTTCTGCCAGCCCACCCCAAAATAAATAAGAAATTCTTTAAAAGGAAACTTTATGGAACCACCCAGACACAAAGCTGGATTTGATATTAAGATGTGGTGTTGAAGAAACTAGAGTTTCAACAGGAAAATTATAACCCCACTGTGAAATCAAACAGCTTTACCTTCACACTGAAACAGTGCAGTGAAGGTACAACCAGAAGGAAAGTGTTCATTCAAAAACAATAATATTAGTTGTTTGAAAACCTCAGATNCACTTGTAAAAGCCACAAAAAAATGTGTTTTTCTAACCTAAGTGAAGTGTGCTTGTAGAAATGGTACCACTGAGTTCCCTAGCCACTGCTCTTTACCAATTTCAAACTTACATCTGTTTGATTCTCAGGTAAACTGCTGTTTACCCCTCCCAAACCCATGGACAAACCCTGGTCTCTTTCCAGTCAAGTTATCAGTAACAGGAGGACTTGACATCTTGTATCATCTACACCAGGCAACACAGTCATCAGCTCCCCAGGTGACAACCAGAGCTCACTGGTTGCCGGAGCAATGCAACCATCTTCAAAATACAACTTCTGCGCAGCATCTACCCACAACTGCCTGGCACTACCCTCTGTGCTCATTCACATGAAGGAAATGGGTATAAATGAGCTTCTGCAGGGACAGACAGGCACCTCCAGCACTGGCACCAAGCTATGCAGAGAAAAGCTAACTGACTGCAGCTGACCCAAGCAAAGGCAGAGCTGTCCAACAGCGTGGGAAAGAGCGGGGAAGTTCAGAGAGAGATCAGCGAGATGTGATATGCACAGCATACACAGCAGAGCTGCGTTCTGAGTGACTTTCAATAAGCCACACAAAGTTATGTAAAGAGCCATTATGTTGGCAGTGCATTTACTTAAAGCCTGGCGATTCGGGGTGGGCCAGCTACGGTGGGTATTCATTATGCAATCACTATTCTGCTGCGCTGGGAGCATGCAATCACATTTCTCACAGAGAAAAAGAGGACCTGCGGGAGAGGCCACGTGCAGCGTCTGCTCTGAGCAAAGCACTTCTGAACTCCATGCTTCATCATGCTGCTGATCCAAAACCAAAATAATGAGCTGAAGAAATATCTGGTTGGTTGTTGCCTTTTGCCATTTACACACGTGGTATACAAGTAACTCCGTGAGGACTGTTCTTACACATCTGGCCCAGCTACAAGTAGAAAGGAAGAAGCCAACTACTTGACAATTTTAGCCCAGCCTGGCATTAACGAGCAACTTTAATGAGTTTTGGGTAAATATTTCAGTACTTCAGCATTTATTAGTCAACTCCCAGTCACAGTGTGCATAATCTGCAGTTGCAGCAGTGGCTGCGGGCTAATGCAGCTACACACTGTGCTGGCTATAGAGCAGATCTTAGTACCCAACCACCACAAGCTGCAAAGCCCACCCGAAGGGCGAGGTGCGTAGCCCAGCTCCAAGCTCTATGATGCTAGGGGTAAGCCAGCTGAAAGCTGTCTTTTGTAGTCCTGAAGTGCACCACAATACAGTCTCTTACATAAATTCAGTTTGACAGTAGATCCACACCCTTGCTGTGGTCTCTTCTTGTAAATATGCTGCTGGGCCTACTAATACAGGGACTATCCAAAGCAGCAAGGTGAGGGGAATACTCAGACAACTCATAGAAGTCTAACATTTGAAATCACAAACATTTGCAGTGGAAGACTGTACCGTTACCCCTGAAGGCTGGAATACAGCAGGTGACAGGAATATGACAGTGCTTTCATCCAATCTATGAGAGTTTCAAATCACAACTGTCAACTAGATTCACTGAGCAGCTTATGCGTAAACATAAGATGGATGCATTGGCATAATAAATGGACAATCAATAACAGTGAAAGGACAGATTAATAAAAGTTGCTTCTGTCAGAGGACAAATTGAGGACATCAGAAAAGATGAAATTCTATGAATACAATTGCTTCCTCTGAATAGTAACATTCAGCTCTTGTTCTGATTAGATGGAATTGGTTCAGATGAGCATCAAAAACTTCTGAATGCTTTTCTAAAACTGCTGAGGCTTGTCAAAAATGCACTGCACCAATGCCAGAAAAAGGCAACAAAGCAAAACACCAAAAACTCTCAAACCAATTCTGAAAGAATCCATGGGATTTTGCAGTCGTCCTTATCTGCCCCATTTGTGCCTTCCAAGTTTTCTTATCTGCTCAGTAAATATATATTGCAGGGTACCTTCAAACTCTGAATAGGCTTGGACGAGTAAGCTGGGCGCTACTTTGCCTCGTACAGCTCCAAGAAAAATAGCCAGTCAGTCAAGCCCAGATTCTAAACTCTTTACCATAAGGCAGTGATGATGATATATGGGATGAAAAAAAACCACAACTTGATTTTTCTAAGAGCAGCATGAGCTAGCCACATTGGCAGTTAGAAAAAAATCTTGTTCTGACTTGTAGTGCTGACCAAATTTGATGGATTAGTCACTAGCTAAGAACTGATACAGAGTACCGAATTACTGTATTGCACATTCCTCTGAACACAATGCATTATATTAAAATATATAAATGTCATCATTTAGAAGGCAGATCTTTGCCAATGTTCTTAAAGAAACAAGACTCTGATCTGCCCAGCTGCCTCGGTATTTCGGCACATGCGCGCACTTGAGTAAAAATATCAACTGAGTCTTATCTGAAACACTTTCTTTATCCTATTGCCCTAGTAATCCATGCACATCTCATGAAAGCAAAAGTAGAACATGTTACTGGTTATCCTCCACCTGCTCCAAATGCAAAAAAATGTTCAGGTAGAATTTGGAAAGCAACGGCAGAAAAGCTATGTTTTGTCTTTAGAAACAGAAGTTATATCCATGAAGATCTAGACATTAATAAGGGAATACTGCCTAAACAGTCATGATATCCCAAATATAATCCACTTCAGCTGGGAGTCACAGAAATTATTAACTACTTGCCTCCTTATTTTCTCTGTGTTCTGTCCACAGGGAACAAAACTGGGATGCCAAGTAAACTAAACAGTCGCTAACGTAGGAGGGCAATACCTGGGGAAACAGTCAAAACACAGCTTCTGACACTTCCAACTTCAGAATTGTTGCTGGTGGCCCAAATACTGAATCTCCCTCACCCCTGCCATAAAGAAAGACGATTTCCTTCTTCAAGAGTGCAAACTCATTGAATTTACACTGAACAGCAATAGATGGAATACAAAACAGTGAACTATATGCAGCCTATGGATGCTATGCTGAAAACTTTGTTTTTATACATCCTCTGAGGTCCTAGAGAGCTTCCACGTCCAGGATTTGAAGGCATGATTACACATTAAGTACAGGAGCTCAGAGCCAGTGCTGCAGGATTAAGGCCACAACGAGGTAAGAGACAGATCAGAAACAGCCAGGGATACACTCCTGCCCCTTCCCAACCCTGAGCCCATGCATCTTCCTACACTGCTCATCACTTCTTTAAGAGCTAGGTACAGGAAAGGCACATTCCTTACAGTGAGAAGAGTCATCAAACTTGAATTGAAGGCTTACGTATTTTTAATATTTACTACTTTTTATTACAGGATTTCAAAGAACTTTAGTTAAAAAGCTAAGTTTTACCAGCAGTCCCAGTTTACAGGCAAAGGGTTTAGGCAAACTGGTCCACATGTGTCAGTCTGTGAACTGCAGACCTAGTGACAGAGTGCAGAGCCCTCAGACCATCGAGGATCATCTTGAATGACATTTTCTCTCTCCTACTTTGCCTTCTTTCTTTAGTGTAATCTAGATGCCCTCAAAACCCAAGATTACTGCTACTGCCTGCTTCATGAATATGGCAGAAGTTAGGCAGAACAAACAAAGAATAAACACAAAGCTTTTAAAATAAAAATCAGAAGTAAAGCGCCAAGGTATAGAGTTGTGGCCAGTCTTTCCATCATTCCTTCCTAAGCCTACACCAACATTTAGTGCAAGTTTCTGGACCAAAAAAAATGAAAGCATCTTGTTTTTTTGGTCTGAAAAGGCAAGGTTTTCATGCAGTCAAAATTATCAGTACTATTTTGCTAGTGAATTGCTGTACTGAAATTTCCTATGAAAAACAGAAAACAATTTCCCAATACCTCTAAATTATGCCATTAGATACTATAGGCTATTTCAGTCTTGAACTGGAAAAGAAACACAGAATTTTGTTTCTGTCCAGTAGTCTCTCTGCTGAGAGTTTCCTCTGTATTCATTACAGCCTGTTCCTATTTGTTCTCTGCCATCAGGCATGCGTAATTGCAAGTCAGCAGCAAAGATTATTTTTTAAATAAATCTACCAAGTCAGCGGTGGTATCATACAACCAGAGATATAGCATCTACACTCAGTAAAGATGTGGGTGATCCAGACATACAGACCTGTTAGCCCAACCCCGGCAGGATTCAAGGCTGAACAGGTTCTGAAGTGCAAAAGATTGGGGGTGAATGGAAAAAGGGTTGAAAGGTGTCTTGGGTTTAGCAAAAGCTGGTGGATCCAATAGAGATATTTGCTAAGGTAATTGATTTCTAAACAAGTGCAGTGGCTTACATTCCACCCATGCAAAGTATTTGAGACAGTGCCATGGAGGGAATCTATGAGATTGGGAAAGCTGAAAGCTAATGGAGGAGAAGAGCCGAGAGAGAAACAAGGGAGTAGCTAAAAGCAAAGTAGTGATAACCAGCTGTCCTGGAAGGGGAACTCACGACGAGTGGTCTTCAGACCATTCCTATAAATATTGCTGGATACAGATTCTGTAGCTGTTTTCCAGACTGAACTGAAACAGCCGTATATTACAGAGCTGCAAGGAGTGTTGCGGCAGTCACCTGCACACAGAAACAGGGACTATTTCAGTGTTCTTCAAAATGACAGTAGCTCACCCTTCTGGGAAGAGAAGGAGGAACATAAAGTGTTAAATGAAAGATTGGATGCCTGGACAGAAGTACCAGATTATGGAGAAAGTGCCTGTATTGTCATATATTTAGTGATTAACAGTAATTATCAGACAAAACAAGACGTAAGACACATTTGAGCCGTCAGTCTCAGCACAGATCTGCTCTGGCACGTTCCAGCAGGATGAGTTTGAATTGGATTACAAGCATGGCTATTAGTGTGAACAGGAAGAATGGAAGGGGACCAAATATCAAATAGAAATACAGGGTGAAAAGGTAGAAGACTGCGGTCTTTAGTATGTCTGAAGATAAATAGCAGGGGGAAACAGAGTCCTTAAAGCCAAACAGCACTACTGGCGTGTGAGCAAACAAATACAAATTGATGTTAAGAAAGTACACCTGTAAATGAAAACAAAGCTTCTCAACAGCAGAGGAACAAGGTTCAGCAATAACCTTTTTGCAGTAGTAATGGGAAGCAGGAAGGGAATCTCAGCTACTTTTAAAAAGGGTTATTTAAATCTTAAATGTGGTTATAACTGATAGTGTGGGGAAGCAAACGTGATGACCCAGTATATACCATTCCTCCTACATGAGGTTTGTCTTCGTTCTGCAAACTAATGAATCCTTCCTATTCTGTGTACAAAGCATCTCTTATTTGAAATGAGAGACAACAGGATTGTTAGAGTCCTGTGTAAGTAATGTTACCTTTGGCCGCTCCAATGGTTAACTGTAATCCCATCACACAGGGTCTGATCTTGGATGGTTCTGCAGCCCTTCATTTCACAGGAAAATCAATAGTATCTAGAGTAATTGATGCAAGGGACTTCTACTAAGAGGCTTCCTCTAACATGAGTACATCTTCCAGAGAAACACCAAGTATGTAACACGCGTGAAAACTATTCAACTCTAACAGCCACTCTGTCACTGCACAGCTTTTCCTTACTTTTGGCCTTTTATAAAGCATCTAGTTTTGTTGTAAATGTACTTGGACCTGCACAGAACAGCACAGACAAGCAACCAAACAGCAAATCAAGAAAAAGAAAGACACTACTGTTCAAGGGCTGTGGTTCCTGCCTTGAGTTGACATGGCTCTTAGCCATAGTAAGTAGCTCAGTAGTCCCTTAGTAAGAGAACTGCAAACCAGAAACTGAGTGCTTCCACTGCTGTAAAGGGAAGTCCTGTCTGCACTGAGAATCACAGCAGCAGCCAAAAATCGTTGTCACTCAAGATCTGTTCAGGCCTTCAGTGAAGGAAGCAGATGTCCTAGGCAAGTTGCTGCAAAGAGGTGAATTCAGTGTATGTACTAAAAAACACCAAGCAGTAGGAAGAGACAATACTTATGTCTATGTGGGCCACAGTCCAATAGACAGGATGGCACAGGGACAAACAGTCCACAAAGAGAGGTCTAGGACTGCTTAAGCCACCAGAAGCCTGCAGGAGGCTCTCTGAAAAAGCTGGTGCACAGATCTGTGGATAGCAGGAACCCTGGAGTGCTAGAAAAACATTTTTTGTGCTGTGGTTTAAAATAGTCCAGAGAAAGCACGTGCAGTTCACTGGGAAAAAAGAAATTACAGTATCATCCTAGGGGACCAAGGTTCAATTATCTGCCATAGGACTTGTTATGAATCACCTGCTGATCTGATGGGCCTCTGGACTCTGCGAGTCTGGGCACCCACACCATACAGGCTGGAGTTTTCTAAACATTATTTAAGGTTTTGAAGATGGGACTACCAACCATTAGTTCCCTATTTCCCCTACCTGCAAAGAAAAGTATCTGAAAAGATAGAGGCACCCAGATGTTACAATATTAATAACTTAGATTGACAGAAGTTGGTCATTCTTTTTAATGTGGCCTTGATAATTGGTAGTAACTGAAGGATCTATGCAAGGCCCACTTCATTTCTGTTGAAAAGCAAGTTGCAAAAGGTAAATCTTTGAGATAATTGAAGCACACTAATCTTCCTTAATTATCCGTATTTCTCTTCAGTACCTTCCATCCTCCCACTACCAACTCCCGCTTGCTCAGGCAGTTATCGTTGCAGGAAATAAACAAGATTTCAACCACGCAGTCCCTACTTGTATGCCTGTCACCACTGCAATGAAAAAGAGGGTGATGAACAAGGAGAAAGACCGACAAGAAGCAGAGGGTATCCATTAACCTCTTCAACAAAGAACATCGAACACAAGGTTTATTAATCAAGAGTAGGACAGCTTAAGAGTTAGCACTCTTTTCTGCAAAATGTAATTAGATTGTGATCAACAGCCCTAGAATATTTATCCAACAATAACTAAATTAGCCAGTGCTTCTCTGAAGAGAGTCCTTGGACTTCTTGTTCATAGTTCCCTGAAAATATCACTCCAACACTCAACAGAAGTCAAAACGCCAACTTCAGAAAATATTCAAAAAGAAATCAAGAAAAAGCAGGAAATGTCATTATGTTACAGTTCTGGCCCCATTTTACCCTCTGAGATGCCTACCTCTTCCCCTCATTCTCAACGCAGACATGCAAGAGGTACAAAAGTTTCAGGCAACAAAAGGCAACAAAAATGATCAGCCAAATGGCAGACCTGGAGAACTTAAATAGGCTAGACTTGTTCAGCCTGGAAAAGAGAGGACTGAAGTGGTTTATAATAACGGAATATGAAATGATGACTTGCAGGGAGAAGTTGGTAATTATCTTTCATAAGTCAAAACCTGTAAGTTCACAGTAAAGTCATCTGACAACTTTTAAAATGCAATTGTTTCTCAAATGATATAATCATTAAATTGTGACACTCAGGTCCACAAAATGTCATGGAAGTACAAAGGGTTCCAAAAGCAATGAGACAAATTCTTGGAAGAAAGGTCCACTAAAAGTTATTAAACAAGATGATGCTGATGGAACTTCCATCTCAGGAAGTTCCTATGCTGAAAATTGATGGAAATTGGGATATAATAATACCAAGGAATACACCACTTCATATATGCTCTATTCTTACACTTTTTTTTAAATAATTTTTTTTAAAAGCTATGACCATTGGCAGATATCATAGGTTCCTGCTCTAATCTGGTATAATCATTCAATGTTTGAATGATGTCAACTATTTTTGGAAGCGAGCAAGGATGATTACGCTCATTTATTGCACAAAGCCAATGAATATTAGAGAGCTGCACCATCAAACTTCTGCCTCATTCTCAGATTTGTGGCACAGCTACTACACGGAGGATGTCGTTACAAGACTGCAAATTATATGAGTCACCAACTACTTTGCAGATTGTTGTCCTAGCTGGTTACTATTCAAAGTCCTTACCTCAGATATTCAGTTCTTTTACTACAGATATATATCTTGTATCAGCAAGAACAACTGAAGAGTCTTCAGTGTTACTTGTACAGTTAAGAAGATCAGAAAGTGCAATGAGATTCATCCAAATGAAAGACCTCATTCACACACGATCTATTTTTTAAGTCATAGTATGCAGCTGTATCTAAAGATGTGTAACTGGTCCGCTGGCTGAGATTAAATATTAATGGCATGTTGAAAATAATGATAATGGGAGGCATAGTATTTTTAAGGCTTGTGGCTGAATTATCCCAGGAGGGAAACCAAAACATGACAAGTCACCGAAGTGTGCTGGCTTATCTATCAGTTCATCCAGATGATAAGACTACACAGTCTTCGCTGCTTGCTTTCATTTGTGCTTGTATGTCACGGTTTTAGCATTCATAAGATCATCCAGGCTTACAGAAGCCTCATGCAATATTAAAATGTTTATGCAACCCCTTTCTGTGCTTTAAGCAGCAACAAGAAGTTCTGAGTGTGCAGAGAACAATAAAAAATAGGTTCCACATCTCAGGAGAAAACCCTGCTCCAGTCAAACAATGGTCTCTGAGCCATCTTGTGATTAATCAGAGCAGTAACGTTTCTGTCAATTCGCGCCATTTGCATTCCACCACTCTTTCCCTCTTGGCACGTGTTTAGAAGTTGCATCTAGGCTCAGATGCATCAATAAAGCTGAAGAACATGCTTTTATTTCAACAAATTGTCTCTTCAAAACAATTTTGTCTGTACAAGTGAAGCATTCAAGCTGTATATCATGAGATAAAGATTCAGATATCTAAAAAAGCATGCCACTTTGATCTAAGTGGCATTTTACTGAACCACTTGATGCTTAATGAGATGTAAGTGCTATAAGCAGCAAGATTCAGAGGAGGATTTGGAGAAGGCCTCCACTTCATTGTACCTTGGCTTAGCAGCATGAATTGCTTCATGGCAAACTATAATGAACAAAGTAAAAAGGACACACCCCCCCAAAAAAAAAGAGGAAAAAAGAAGAGTTCTACTTAGTGTGAAGGGACTTTGATGTTAAGAGGACCAGCTTGCTCAGATATGCAGCTGAAATGGGACGTTTCAGAGGCACAGAGGGCTAAAAGAAGACAATATTGGATAGATGGCTCTACAGAAAAGCAGTACACTTGTACCCTCGGGATGTTTCATGCCAATGTCTGTACTGCTCACACACCCACTTGAAGTCTTAAACCACAATTCAGATGGAAGCAGCAGACCTTCATCCCATGCGGTTTGCATCAGCATATTACTTTTCTGGTCCTCTCCACTACAGAAATGCTCGGTTTACACCGCATGAAAAGCTCAAGCCGTGCTTCCTAGCTCACATTTGGCTCTCGCAGTAAGCTGCAGTTTTGCCAGAGTAAAAGTCAAGCTTAGTCATAGGTTGGGGTTATGTAAATAAAGGACTGTATGATCCCATCTTCTCACCCTTGCATACCACTTAGCAGCATAGTTTATCTACATGGTGAAGCTAGATCCTAATACCAGTCTGGATGATAACCAACAAATTCTCTCTTTACCTTCATTTCCATCAGCTCTTTTAATGACGTTTCCTCATGAACTGTTAAGTTAAACATTTTACTATGGGTTGACCATTAAAGATTTAGAACTTAGATAAAGCCAAGCTGAAAAATTCATGCTCTGCACTTGATTTGACCGTCCCTCGCAGAGCTGCTGACATGCTTGACTGGGGGCCCTGTGATGAGCATGATGAGCTGCACACGCACTAGCAAACGCCCTGCAGGCACCCCTGAGCTGAGCAGCAATGCTCAAAATGGCACTTTAACAAGGCACCACCAGACTTTTTAATCCCATGATGCAGCCTTCTGAGATGATCACAAGCAGGCTTCAATTACTTTTTTTCTTTTATTAAATGATCTTAAAAAGGTTTTATTCTTTAGAACAGCAGCGTTTGCATCCCTCGGTAACAGTGTGGAAAGCATGGGTTTGCAAACCTGCTAACGATGTGGTGCTTGTTACAAATACACACTAACACACAGTCTCCAAATGCCACCCGGTAGCATGTCTGCAGCCATGTAGCCAGCACTGTGCTGCCTGCTCTGAGCCAGGCCACAATGTCAAGAATGGTCTGAGGTTTTCCCACTTCACAGCTAAGCGTGGCCTCTAGTCGCTCATTTTAACCCAGCCAGACACTTCCCAGCAATACACAGTCCAACATGCGTTAATACTGGTTGTTTGATCCAGTGATAAACTCCATGTATCAACCAGCCAAGATTACTGATTTTTTTTAAACTTGTTTACTTTCATTCTCAAAAGTGACTTTTCTTAAGGAGTTTGAAGGAACTGGGCTTCACAAAAGGAAGAAAGAAAGGCTTAACAAGACTCCATACAGCATTCACTCAGTCTAACAAAAGAGCTATAGAAAACCAACACCTATAAATATCCAGCAGTGTTTTCCCCCTTGTTTCTAGGCACAGTAGTGCCTCATTTAATATCGCAAACAGCTAAAAATCAGCCTAAATACACTTGTTCTATTATCACCTCAGCTGTTTGCTCTGAAAAAAACCCACAACACAAAACCCCCCGAACTGTTCCTTCCAGAAAGATTTGCTGCCTTCTCATTATTTTTTGTGCTTCTTCATGTCCTAACTTGCACATGTCTTCTCAGTTCAGATTAATGTTATGTGAGTAATTGAATTCTCAGTTCTGCTGCAGAACTGGGAGAGCATGTGTGTGGCAGGGAGGGGAAGTCACTGTGGGAAAGAGGGTGCAAGCTTTTTGCATCCAATACCGCTTGCTCTTATCCGGGTCTAAAGTTCATCTGAGACCTGCTTCCCAGGAAAGTGCCCTATAACCAGTAAGTTACCAGGCCTTGTGAGGTAGGTTGCCTTCAGCTTCTCCTGCTGGAGTGTCCCTTTTTGTACAAAATGCTTGAATATTCGTGGCCAGGCCAATGGAGAGAAGATGATGCAGTGACCTTCTGGAGATATGTCTCACCTGGCAGGTGGGACACTGGAGCTCCAGCTCTTGCTGAAACGAATACTTAAGAGCTCTGCATAAAATGCAGCACCATCTGACAGGGATTCAAAGAGTCCTGCCTCCCCCACTGAGTGTAGTGCTGCTTGATGGCTTAGCTGCTCTCCTGCAATGTGAGAGTTGCAAGTCCAAACTCCTTCAGGCAGAGAAGGAAATTAAACCTAGAATTTCTGCACCCTGGGTGACTGCTCTAACCAGTTGATTAAACACACAAAAGAAAATCACTGGCCATTTTTATAAATCTAAATCCTCATACTTTTTCTAGCTGCAACTATTAAGTTAATAAAACCAGAATTTTTAATTAGTTCCAAGAAAGAACAGGCTTCTTTCTTCATTGAAGAAATTATTCTGGAGTGGCATAGCCAAAGGAGAAGAACAGTGAGCTATAATTTAGACTATTTAGACTATATAATTTAGAACTATTCTCTTTACCCAATGCTGAACACCACTGGAGCCAGGATCTTGTATCATCCTCAGGCAACACCCTCAAGGAAAGAATTAACCATATTTATTTTATCAGTTTACACACAAACAATTAGAGTGTTATCATATAAAACTCCCAATCAATGCAAAAGGCACTAGGAAGTCTTGTTAACAGGGACTGGTACTCTGACACCCTCCGCTCCTCACAGCCCCTGTGAAGTGCTGTGACTACAACTGATGTGTGTGCAAGCCTCTGCAGCTGGGACCTCTGCAAGCATCTCTCCTGCGCTGCACCCACTTGTGCTGAGCTACCTCAATTGGAGCTGCCTCAAATAGCTCGAGGTGATGTGGCATGGTGCCACACGGGTGGTCCCCAATGTACCGTGCAGCAGTTTTGGGGTTCTTAGTCTTCGACTGAATTGCCTCGGTGAGATTTATGTGGAATTTAGGTGCCCAGGAACCTTTGTGGATCTGAGCCCAGGAAATTTTAAAATGTATCAATTCAAATTCATAATAACATATAAGAGAGTTAACATTTCTGGTGTGGAAGGTAATTGCCCATTCAGCTCTTTGCTTCCTTCCTGTCTCATTAGAACTGCCTAAAGGATATCGAAGTTGTGGCATTTCAGTTAAGGTGTTCAAAATACAGCCTTGTAAATTCAAACTCATATGGAAAACTAGAGAGAAAGAAAAAAGAAAAAAAAACCCACACAAAAACAGTCTGCCAAATCAAATATGACAAATTCAGCTCTAGAACATATTTTAGTCTTTTTAAGTTCAAACAAAAAACATCAGAATGGTAAATATCTTGTCTGCTTTTTAAGAGCTAGAAAATCAAATATCTTCCACTGGTGAATTTGTCATATTTGATTCGAAAAGCACTGATTTTTCTCTTCTGCGTTTCACTTCTAAATTAATATATACAATGTAAATAAATTTATGTAACATAAACAACCTCCTTTCAAAGAGGGCTGTTTGTTCATGGTACATAAGCTAAGCTCTAAGTTGCTAGCACAACTGACATAAAAATAGAACAACTGCAATATAAAGCTATACGCTGTTCATTGCAGATGCTGAAACCTGTTAATGACATATCACCAAGCTACAGAGGATATACTGAAATATTTTTAGGCAGCATGTGACTGAAGTATACACATGTGTATACATGAGTGCAGCATCTTCTTCAAAATGGTATTTACTTCCTCAAATGCTTAAGAAAATATTCTGTGTAGTGGCCAACTCCTCTCCCTATTTCTTCCCTGCCCTTTGAGAGGAGCTGGCTAAAAAAAATAGGAAGAGTGAAGAAATGGGGAAAGTTTTCTACTCCCTTACATAAAAATAGAAATGAAACTTCTTTTAAAAAGGTCTGGCTAAACCAGGTATGGTTCCAAATTGGAAACGCTGCTACAGCGGCTCACATAGCTGAAGCAAGTCAACTGCTGCTCATTGCTGCAGCCCAGCCCCTGCAGTGTACTAAACCTCTTGGGTCAGGCAAACTCATGTATTGTTGATATCCCTGGCTGAGATGGACCATGGAGGGCATAGCCGAGTTGATGCCAACACCACGGGGGAGCTCACTTCTCCGAACACTCACAGGCAAGCATTCAAGTCCATATGTTTTTGAAAGGTCATGATTTTAAACCCAAAAATTGGAGGCTAGTTTTGCTCTACTTTACTCTTCCCCTCTTTGCCACACGAAGAAGAGACTGTCTTTTCACAAAAACTGAACAGTTCTCTGTCAATTCCATGAGTGGAAATTTTTTTAAGAAAAAATATCAAATACTGTAAGGCTTGCAGTAAAATTGCAGGAGTTGGCAAAAGTGCAGCTGTAATTATAACGGCTATTGTACTCTGTGAAGTTGCAGAATATTTGTATATGAGTGGCATCCAGCAGCCAAAAGCCAACAGACCAGATGCCCCAGCACCCAGACTCTGGCCAGAGTGGGGCCAGGCAGCGCTGGCAGCATCGATGCCTGCCAGTTCACGTGCCTGATACCAAGCACTGGCACGGCGTCAGCACAGCTCTGCTCACCACCATGGGTGCTGCAACGGCCCAGAATACAACAAGTTTCAGCTGCAGGGATTATAAGAGTGGAGAAGATCTAGTCTTCACATTAAGTGATGTTTGCGATTTACTGCTGTAAGACTCATAGGATTATTTTGGTTTTGCATGCTATCTATCCAAATTTTCAAGAGCTCAATTCTTTCTCATGAAATAAAGGCAGCAATACTATGATTAAGCTGTTTCTCTATATGGTAAAAGTGAGACAGCTATGGTTCAAAGTTGAGATCAGTTTTAGCCAGTATTAACTTTTAAAGGAATGTACCATGTTTTAGCCATATATTTAGACATGTAGTTGGTTGACATCTGGGGTTTCATGGCTCAGTTACAGAGAACTTACATTCTTTCTGAGCACACAAGAAGAGCAGGTACTAGAGCACATTCAGATTTCTAGAAAGTAGAATCTGAATTACAGTTAGATGTATCTATCTAATCAAGAGCATGTCTTAATATCCTAATTATACAGTCTTGGCAGCTGGATGAAATATGAGATATTGAGAACCACTGACCAAGCAATTTTAAAGGTTGGCCTAACATTTTTCGTATTCCTCAAGGGGAGAGAACCAGTACTTTACATTTGTGAGGAATAATGATGTAGGGATGAAAACAGTGATCATGACTAACTAATCCCTAACTGCCAAATAAATCTGTGTAGCTGGCTGGTACCTGTATATACAAACACTTAATCCACTCGTATTAAGCCTTTCCATACACTAGACAGTTCCTATAACCTGGCTTCAATTACCTTTGGATTAGAAATACCATTTTGAAATATCCTATGGAAATGGATCTGCAGACTGATCTTGGTTTTGATTCCCTGGAGGAAATCTGCCATGCTTATGTAGCAACCTATGCAATATGCTCTAATGCTCTACCTGCTGGGCATCTCTGGTCAGGAGAAAGTGGGACTGATTTAGTGCTGGCAGTCCTCAGGGCTGGACTCTGCTTAAAAAAAATACTAGATGCCCTCTCTTAGTACTTTTTTTTATTTAAATAATTTACATGCTAGTGAGGATAGCTGAGAAAAGCCCATTAATAATCTGCGCCTACACAAAAATAGACACATAAATAGAAAAGCATCCTCTGAGCCAGTTTCCAATCACTCAGGATTTCAGTAACAGACTGAACAGTTAAACCATGGAGCGAGACATCAGGGGAATGAGGAGATGGTGCTGAAGAATATCTTATGTTCAAGGTGAGGGCGCAGCTGATGGGAGAGAAGAGGGGAAAATTTGCCCCTCACTCACCTTCTGTGCTCCTTTGCAAATGTTTTTCCCATGAATTTCCTACGTTAAAAAGAAAATCAAAGAAAACACAGGGAAAAAAATTGAGTATTAGACTACTGGGAATATATAACCGTCATAGGAGGCAGCAATAAACAATACCTGAAAATAACTGGGGTTTTTATTAAAAAACAATTGGGACTGAGGCAACAGGAGACTTCAAATCACAGAATCATCAAGGTAGGAAAAGACCTCTAAGATCATGAAGTCCAACCGTCAACCCATCACCATCATGCCTGCCATGTCCTGAAGTGCCATAGCTACACAGTTTTTTAAACATCTCCAGGGCTGGTGACTCCACCACCTCCCTGGGCAGCCTGTTCCAATGCTTCACAACTCTTTCAGTAAAGAAATTCTTCCTAATATCCAATCTAAACCTCCCCTGGAGCAACCTGAGGCCATTGCCTCTTGTCCTATCACTAGTTACTTGGGAGAAGAGACCAACACCTGCCTCACTACAACCTCCTTTCAGGTAGTTGTAGAGAGCAGTAAGTTCCCCCCTCAACCTCCTCTTCTCCAGATCAAACAGCCCCAGCTCCCTCAGCCGCTCCTCATAAGACTTGTTCTCTAGACCCTTCACCAGCCTCATTGCCCTTCTCTGGACACGCTCCAGCACCTCAATGTCCTTCTTGTAGTGAGGGGCCCAAAACTAAACACAGTACTCGAGTTGCAGCCTCACCAGTGCCAAGTACAGGGGCACGATCATCTCCCTATGCCTGCTGGCCACACTATTCCTGACACAAGCCAGGATGCTGCTGGCCTTCTTGGCCACCTGGGCACACTGCTGGCTCATGTTCAGCCGGCTGTCAACCAACACCCCAAGGTCCTCTTGCGCCAGGCAGCTTTCCAGCCGCTCCTCCCCAAGCCTGTAGCATTGCACGGGATTGTTGTGACCCAAGTGCAGGACCCGGCATTTGGCCTTGTTGAAACTCTTGCAGTTGGCCTCGGCCCATCGATAAAGCCTGTCCAGATCCCTCTGCAGAGCCTTCTTATCCTCGAGCAGATAGATTGACACTGCTGCCCAGTTTGGTGTCATGTGCAAACTTACTGAGGGAGCACTTGATCCCTCCATCCAGATCATTGATAAAGATGTTAAACAAGACTGGCCCCAAAACTGAGCCCTGGGGAACACCACTTGTGACCAACTGCCAGCTGGATTTATCTCTGTTCACCACCACTCTCTGGGCTCAGCCATCCAGCTAGTTTTTCATCCAGCAAAGCATACACCCATCCAAACCACGAGCAGCTAGATTCTCCAGGAGGATGCTGTGGGGAACAGTGTCGAAGGCCTTACGACAGTCCAGGTAGACAACATCCACAGCCTTTCCCTTATCCACTAGGTGGGTCACCTGGTCATAGAAGGAGACCAGGTTGGTCAAGCAGGAGAGATCAGGTTGGTCAGCTAAGGTGTGATTTAAATTCAGCACCTAAAATAACGAGGACAAAAAAATATATAGATGATAAAAATAAATACAGGTCTAATGTCCAAACTACCTCGTGTATGTGGGTCTGGGCCTTGATCTGTCAGAGGACTAAATGTTCTTTGTTGCACGAGCTCCCGAGGGATACCCGAAGGGCCTAATTTTTCACAGTCCCACGCTCTCCCTGTTCTTGGAGCACGTGCCTCACTCAGTTGTCTGCTCAAGGTGACGCCCGTGTAAAGACCTGCCACAATCTTCAGGGTACGGGTCTGGAGTCTAATTTATGACATCTGAGACATTATTTGCAATAAAGAGATTTTCATTCACTAAATATAGCAGCACTAAAGGAGCAACACTCCCTCCCTGTACTGGCCATTTTGCTGGCATGAACATACCAAGTGAAGGTAGTTTAGTTCAGGAAAGAAAGCAAGCTCCACATCACATGTCATATATCTGCCACATGCGTAACGCTACCTGCCCCAATATTTGGATTGCCATAACCACGTGCCAGAGCAGCAATGTCTAGCATCACCCCCTGTAATTTCCAGTTATTTTGGTGTCCTGTTGCCATACTGTTTCACTGTGAACGCTCACGCAAAGCAATACAGTAACACAGTTTGGGCCATGTGACAAAGCTCTGATTTACATACTGATAAGCAATTGTGTACACAGTTGTACTAGACTTCATCTACTAGAACACAGGGGGAGATCCATTTTAATGTGCTAATAGTCTCATTACCTACCTATTTCAACCATGAATATTACACACTTAGAGTATTTGGGGCTCTGGATTTCAAAAGAAATCCTTGATTAAGAGCCAACTCATAACCTTTAATTAATTAGCAGACATCCATGCACAACATCCTTGAACTTTCAGGAGAATTAGCGTAAGAGATCTGAGCAATTAGTTAGTGCATTTCAGAATCAGACAAGAGTGCATGAAAGAGAAAAAATGTTTTTCTGAAAAGATAACAAGATACAATCCCTATTCCATAAAAAAAAAAAAAAAAAAGAAAATCAGATGTAAAAGTACTGGTTCTAATTTCATCAACATTTCTTTCTTAATATTTAGGGTATTCTGTGCCTTTTGAATTTTTGCTAAATAATCAAAATGCTACTGTTGTCTGAACTTCAGTCAGCTTGGTAGTTCAGGCCATCTCCAACAGACTCTTACCCAGACCACCCCGCAGTCACCTCTCAGCAGAAGGTGCAGTAGGACCTCGTTGGTGAACTTCCTTCTACCCACCCCCCCCAAATTCTGGCAGAACCAGAGATCCCACGAGATCAGATGACAACATGGTTGGGCAACTAAGAGTACCGACAGGAAAGTCTGTTTTACAAAGCCACACTCAGTAGTCCTAGGTGAGTCACTTAGCTGTAGTCTACACATTTATATAATCTACCTACCTAATAGAACTGTAATGAGGATTCATTAATTTTTTAAGTGTTTTGAGATCCTTGAATGAAAGCAGGAACATTTCCTTGCAGTACTTTAACCCTGCTAATTCCAGACTGGCTCAAAAATGAGGAAACGCAGGACACGAACAAAACAAAAATCCCAATAAGTATTCAAATCTCAGAAGGAGACTGCATCAATTTAACCTGGGGGAAGAGCCATATTTTATACCATCTGAAATGAGAGCGGAAAATGACATGTTCCACTCCCATTCTAGGCCACTTCTAGCAAAATTTCGTAACATCTGTTAATGTTAAATACTTCAGACTAAAAGAATCCATTTAAGACTATTTTTTGCAAGACCGTACTATTCTCAAGGGTTACCACCTGGATGCGTTTAAGGAAACTACCCCTCAGAAAGTTATTTCATGCTCAGAATGGGAAGGAGGATGAAGACCAAGATCTCACTGCTGATTTGAAATGTATAATGTCATTGGGCTACCAGGTTATGACACATTCAAATCCCACTTGTTATCCATGACCTGACATTAGCTCAACAGATAACAGGGAGTCTGTTTGAACTAAAAAGTGACTGAAGATAACTTCTGCAGAGTTAACAGTCCGGCATGTTTTTGTGACACAGACCTAACTGTTAATTCTTTCCCTTCATGGTTTCTGGGAGCCGTAACAATTTACTTTTACCAAAATCTTTGTCACTCTGGGCACGAAAAATAACCTCCTAATATTTGTACATACAGTCCCATCTTACTCAAATCCCAGGTTTTATGTATTGCTTTTCAGAAGCAGCTTTTGATGTAAAATCGTAAAAGCATTTAAGCAAATTATGTGTTCAAATCCCACTATATATCAAACAGAACTTCAGTACATCCCTTTTTCTGGTAAGCTCCTAATCTAAATTTTGAGTCATATGCAAATAGTGAAAATCAAAAGAAACTTAGCTGTTCAGAAAGAGCCTAAGTTCCTCACATGACAGTTAAGCTTCCTAAAACAGGAGACTGGAAGGAAATAATGCATTCTGAGTAGCTTGCAAAAAGCAAAATCTGAAATGTTCACACAAGAGCACACATTCAAGCACCTGCATATATTGCTTATCTTTGCATGCACAGGTAACCTGGGCTGCACTTACATCTGTTGTTGACAGAACTTCATTTGCCATTTTTCTAATAAATGCATACAGAACCAAGTTCTTCAAGCTTCCTTAATCCCAGTTTAGATTGGGACCACAGTGTAGATGTAGAAGCGGGTAGTCACTGCCGTTTTTTGACTTTCACAGAAATGTGGTTACGGCATTTCATAAACTATGCAGAAGGATACATGGTCTGTAGAGGAGAGTGGGAGTAGCCAGTTTTCAGTCCAGCTCCTTAGGGGCTGCAATTTTTTATTCAGGTCAAAATGTTACATATAATATCTCTATGGACTTTTCCCCCATCTGGGGGACTTTTCTCAACCATCTTCTGTCTAACCATACATAATCCTCAAAACCTTTTGACAATGTGCTATATAGAGTCACATTTTTCAGTAATTCTCCTTAATTTGACAAAAATCACACAACACTTCAAAAAAACCACAATGTTATAGCCACCAAGGACAATGGGACAGAAGGGCCTTTTGATGGTTTACTTAAGAGCATACCACAGGGCCACTGCAGACACACAGGCCTCTCCTTAAGACAATAACAGAAGACCTGACCGGATATTTTTTTCTTAGCCTGACCTTCAAAAATGATCATCAAGTTGCCACAAGATCAGCAGGACCTCAGTACATGACTCAAGAATGCAACTACCCACCAGTAGTGTTAGGTCTCTTTCACATGCAGAATGAAGGGCCTCTGCAGAAGCTGCTAAAGAAGACAGCCTACACGCTCAAGGGGCTGCACTTGTGCATCTTTTTCCAGAGGTAAAGGTAGTATTTGGGAGACGTTAATTCACCAAAGAAGGAGAAAAAGAAAGAGAGATCATACAGAACGATCTCTACTCATATACAAGGTCACAGAACTTTCAGGATGTCCAAACACATACCAAATGAGGAAGACGTATCCCTAGTTCACAAAGAACATTCCAGAGTTCAGAAAAAATCCAAAACATGGCCATAGTTATGCAAGCAGGAATAAATAAATAAATAAAATAAAGAAAACAAGGACACCCTAAAGGAAGCGTCTCCTACTGAGAGACAGACTGAGCGTTAACTTCAAGAAACTCTGTAAAAGTTCATCTTCTACGGCTGATTATACCAATCTCTAGAGACTTCAGTCTATTTTAGGTCACACAGATGTTCTTCGAGGCAGGGGGGGAAGGAAAAAAAAAAGAGGGCAGCAGAGAGCAGAGACAAATGTTTGGTTACATTCTGTGAAGAATTTGTATAAAACCCAAGTCACAATAGGATATTCGGATGATAATTTTATACATTCTAATGTCCATATGCATATAAACACATGTCCCTGAAGATCTTCTTTACTTCTGTTGATACTTTCAAAATTATTCATCTGATTAATGAATTATACACTGAATTTATACATTAATGCCTAATACTTAGGCCCAAATAATTTCTAGACTAATATATTATTTAAAAGCACGTAGGAAGATTAGAAATTGGGTTAATTTACTAGTATCTAGCTTAGGGCTCTGATTTTCTTAAAGACAAATTCAGTACACGAACAGGCAATTGGACACGTGAGGACATAAACTTTCAGATGTTTCAGTTATTAGAGCTGTTTAAATAGATTATCTGTCTCAAATGGAGAATACAGTGTAAGCCACACTTCAAAATGGTAAACTAAAAACTAAAAGCTCTTGAGAAGAATTTAATGAAGTTTTAATTACCCAAAATAGATTCATATTATCTGAAACAGGAAGAAGCAACATCCACAGGTGCATCGACCTTTTAGATTCTTTGCTCTTACACACAGCAGAAGCTGTCCGTATTCTTGTACTCTGTGGCAAATGCAGTATCAGATCTAGCTCAACAAAAAAGGAGGGGGAAAAAAAGGCACTCTCGAACGCAGGGGGGTCCAAGAGTGTTGGTCGCTCTTTAAACGACACTTCCTCCATGCTCAGGAGCAGTGCATCCCCCTCAGAAAGAAATCGAGCAAAGGAGGCAGGAGACCTGCATGGTTAAACAAGCAGCTTCTAGCAGAGATCAGGCAGAAGAGAAAGGTTCATGGAATGTGGAAAGAGGGGCAGGC
>Ga0065711_1009513_pt1 | contig 24865 bp, 16 predicted proteins | sample Hoacrofraction12_FD_59098 | JGI IMG/M metagenome (GOLD analysis project Ga0065711, IMG submission 59098) | Hoatzin crop microbial communities from Cojedes, Venezuela - Epithelial fraction 12 v2 (version 2) | ecosystem: Host-associated > Birds > Digestive system > Esophagus > Crop | place...
CACATTCCATGGACCTTTCTCTTCTGCCTGATCTCTGCTAGAAGCTCCTTGTTTAACCATGCAGGTCTCCTGCCTCCTTTGCTAAATTTCTTTCTCAGGGGGATGCATTGCTCCTGTGCATGGAAGAAGTACGTCCGTGGTCTAGTACATCAAATCTTACTGAAAATATGACTGCCGCAAGCAGTGGCCAAGAGTTTCCATCTGTGGCAATTAGCAAGTTGTTAGATACTATCAATAATGCTGAATTGCTCTGGTTTCGTGCACTTGCCCAAAGATTTTCAGCCAGATCAAAATGTGAATGTCAGGCAAGTAATTACAATATCTTCCAAATATTTCACTTAAAAGAAATTAAATACAGCAATTTGGAACTCAGAAGAAGATATAAAAGGCTGTTAATATTCTTTTTGATATTAAGGGTTTTGTGCAGATAATATATTTGAGGAAGCTCAGAACCTTCTGGTGTGTCAGGATGCAGCGAGTACTTGCAGTTGCATTTCAGGTATATTTGTAAAAAAATCTCGGCTTTTCATGACCTGTAGCCTACTAGTGACTGGAAGAGGTTGCCCAGAGAGGTTGTGGATTCTCCTTCTCTGGAGATATTCAAGACCCGCCTGGATGCGGTCCTGTGCAGCCTGCTCTGGGTGACGCTGCTTGGGCAGGGGGTTGGACTGGGTGACCCACAGAGGTCCCTTCCAACCCCTAACATCCTGTGACTCTGACTCTGTGATTCTGTGACTGCAAGTAGCAGGTTTTCATCTGCAAAGTGGAACTGTGTCCAAGGTGATGGGTCTATTTTCGTATTATGTGAGTGCAGCCTGCTTCTTTCTCGTATTTACATCAAAGTCACTCTCCTGCCTGTAACAGTAACGGTGGGTTTGTGCCCTCATGCCACTCAAGCACAGACCAAAAGCTGATGCCTCTGCCTAATGCACCGGCCCCCTTTGCCAAGCCGTGCGTGCATTTTGTTGTGTTTGTAATCCAACAAAGCAGGAGGACATACAGCAGAGCCCTTGAGGAAGCAGCTCTGGTAGGAAACTTCTGTTTCCCCCTTTGCCGTCACAAAGAAGCTCTGCTATTTGGACACTCCAGCAAACTGAACTATCCCACCTTTAAACATTCACTTCTTGGTAGCAAGGGCACAGCAAATGAGTGAATTTTCACAACTTGATCTTACTTGACTTTGTTGTATTACCCAGAGTGACACAAACTGTCTCCACCTTCATACAAGCAAGATAGACATTTATTGTTTTCTTGATGTAAAGTAGATTTACTGGCATTCTAATGGATCTTTCACAGTATTAGGAGATAATTCTTCACTGATCTGCAATAAACGTTTTTTTTGCTGCTCTCAGGAACATACTTCCCACAGTTACAATTTATTCTGGATCTCATAGATCACTGCAGGGTGGTCCGTGGCAACTCAGGCTTGCTCTATGTGTATGCAGGCAGATCGCATTATCTATAATGTTTTGAATCAAATCATGGCATGTATTTAACCTCCAAATCAATTTCTGNATGAGTTCTGAGAGNTTTTATTTCTGTTTGTTAGCTAAATTCTGTATAAGGAGAACTTACAGTTGTGTGGCTGCAATAGCTGGAGTCTGTTCTGTGACAGGCATATTTTTTCTATAGGAGTCTTATAACAAAACCAGACCAAGGATATCTGTGTGCCCAAAGTGGCTCTGTCATTTACTGAATGTAAAAGGTTTGGGGTATTTGTTAGTACCAGTAGATTTATGGAGAGACCAGATATTTTAATCCTCTGGACTTAATAGAGGAAGAGACCTGAACAAAATCTTCCGGCAGCTCAGCAGAATCCCCTGAAAGGGAGATCAGGGGCTGCAGATTTCACTTTTCTTTCAGAATCATCACAGGAACTTGCAAGCTGGTTGTCTGGACAACCGAGCTAGGGCCAGAGCGACAACCTGGGCTTCAGTCCTCTGATAACTGATGTCTATACCAGGTTTTTTGCACCATTGCCTTTTTCTTTTCACTAGCTCTTGAAAGCCATGAGATGTGAAACTAAATTTGCATGCAATTTCCTTACTGGGGCAGAATGTTTTATTTTTGGTAGGTAGACTGCTCTTACAAACCCAGAAAGAAATTAAAATTTTACTGGTTATTTCCTCCAGAAGTACGTCAAAGAAAGTCTGTGGCTATGGTGGAGTCAAAAAGGTTTTAACTTCATACATTTCACCGGCTTTAGAGCTAATAATTTCTTCTCTTGATGTCAGTTGGAAACATTACTTGCCTGAAAAGAAATAATTTCATGCATGGCATGCCAATTAAACCTAATCCTTTAGCTGAACTGGCCAGAAACCTAGAAAATACTCATATGTATAAACAAAAAAAGTTGTAACTTGAAGCAGAATGCCTCTCCCAAGAGACACAGTACAGGGGCTTGGCAACGAATGAGGCAAAAGAGTAAACTTTGAGGAAAAGATGAAGTTTGCCTTTTATCTGCTTTCCATGGGAAACCCACCAGTTTTCCAGTGAGATCAATGGGAGTCTTGTCTTGCCTCTTTCTGGTTTTGAAGAGCACCTAGAGCAGTGGCAGATTTAGGTACAACAGTGCAATTACTGGCTGTGCTCTCCACTCCTTGTGAGTATCACAGCGTTAGGATGAAAGTACCGGGGAGAAAGCCTCCATTGTTCGTAGTGTTTCTGAGAATCCTTTGACAGGCATCGCGGAGGAAGGACCGATTCCACCAGAAACAAGGAGAGCTTGAAAGAGGAAGACTTTTTTCTTTTTTTCCTCTGATGTTCTCTTTATAAATATTTCAACAGGGCACCGCCCTTTGAGATGAAGTAAACAAAGTAATCGCAGAGAAATGCTAGCTGTGTTGTTACAGGGGAGAAACTGGAGAGATTTTGCAATAAAGTGGTTGAAACTCCCATGCACTTAAGCGGGGATAACGACGGGCTGACTTGCTGCACCTTCCACTTAAAATTACTCTGTATAGACGGTTTGCTTCACCCACTTCAGCTTCTAAGACACAGCATGACAACAGCTTAGCAGTACAGCAAAGTAAATTTTTTTTTACCTGACCAAAGTACATATTCGTTACACGTTATCAGTAAAACAGGAACCATTTAGATGAGCTGAAACAATGACCTGCATTTTCGGTACCTGGTTGCTACACATGGCTAATTATAATCTGCCCTTTCAGTTCTTCTCGTTGCCTCAATTGGGTGCATTATAAATGGGCAACCATTATACTGCATCTGAGAAATATCGACCCAGAAAACCATCTGCTGCACTGTCAACAGCAGCCTGGATAGCACCTGCATCTTTTCCAGTCCTGAGAAAACTCATCTTATCTTACGCATTCAGCTCCAGCTTGGCTTGTTATAGGGGGGTAGCCTTTTAGAAACAAAGCTCAAAGAAACTAAGTAGAATGGCAGTGCACTAGAAATGAAGGTACCTAGTTTCAAATTTACACCCAAGGGCATTTTGTATTGGTACTATTGTGAGATTCCTCAAATCCAGTCTTAAGGTGCAGACTTGCAAGGGCGCAGCAAAGCCAGAGCCATCGACACCTCATTTTCTTCCCCAGTATATAACAAGCCGGTCTGCTGTGGCTCTGAAATCAGATACAGTCGGTTTTCAACAATATCACTATAGGTGTGTTTTTTTTAATTTTCTTAGATGATTTCCAGTTAAGAGAATTAGAGAGCAGCCTATGGGGAGAAGACCAGCTTTGATGACATTTCTCCTGTTTAATGTTTGTTATATCTGGTGTGGACACTGCCCTGGAACAGGTGCTATAGCAAAACATAGTGTGGGGGTCGCTGGGTTGGAGCATCCTTGTTGTGAGAGTTTCTGTGGGTGTCTCCAGTTTCCAGAGTCCTTCCAAGAATGACAGATGTTTTTTGGTTTTTTGTGTGGTAATTAATAAATGATCTGCCTTTGAGAAATCAGAGAAGGGTCGCTTTTGGTGGAATACTGAGATGCACCAAGGAAAAATTTGGCTTTGTGATGGCAGTGACAGCCTTTCTTAGGCCAACTAGCTATGCCCTCTTCATGACAGGTAGCATTCCAACCCTCCAGATGACTGATGAATATGTTATGGAGTCAGGGGTTGCTTAGCCTGAAGTACACCAGCATTGTACCCAGGTTGCCAAGAAGGCCAGTGGTCTCCTGGGGTGCATTAAGAGGAGTGTGGCCAGTAGGTCGAGGGAAGTTCTCCTCCCCATCTACTCTGCCCTGGTGAGGCCCCATCGGGAGTCCTGTGTCCAGTTCTGGGCTCCCCAGTTCAAGAAAGACGAGGAACTTTGGAGAAGACTCTCTACTGGACAGAGTCCAGCGGAGGGCTACGAGGATGAGGAGGGGACTGGAGCATCTCTCCTACGAGGAAAGACTGAGGGAGCTGGGCTTGTTCAGCCTGAAGAAAAGGCTGCGAGGGGACCTTATAAATGCCTACAAATAACTGCAGGGTGGGTGTCAGGAGGACGGGGCCAGACTCTGGTGCCCAGCGACAGGACAAGGGGCAACGGGCACAAACTGAGGCAGAGGAAGTTCCAGCTGAACATGAGGAAGAACTTCACTCTGAGGGTGATGGAGCCCTGGCCCAGGCTGCCCAGGGAGGCTGTGGAGTCTCCTTCTCTGGAGATATTCCAAACCCGCCTGGACGCGGTTCTGTACAACATGCTCTAGGTCACCCTGCTGTGGTAGGAGTTGTTGGACTGGGTGACCCACAGAAGTCCCTTCCAACCCCTACCATTCTGCGGTTATGTGAGAGCTGCAAAAGTCTGCTTGCATGTGAAAAGGAAAAATACAGACTCTCTTTGGGCAGAAAGAGCAACCAAGCATTTTCTCTGCATATTTAAAAAATATTTTTCCCAGTAACAACATGAAATCCACCTGTAAAAATTCAGTCCCTTAATTCACATCTAGATAAATTTTCCTGACTGGCAATGGCATTATTTGTTTTAATGGCAAAATGTTGATAAAGCTGCTGTTAGATGAGAAACGCTGCCCTGCGCAAAGGCAGACACCAGGAGCACGTGCGTCTGCAGAAGCACATTGGAATTTTTCTCTGCTTCTGGCTTGTCCTTGGGATGTATGAACTGCAGGCAGCCTATCCTGTCTCATGGTAGTTTAGGATCTCTGCCTGTAGCTCGAGTAATAAGGTAGTCTTAATAAAAGTTGTATTGAGCATCAATACTTGTGTTTCTGTATTTCGGTGCTCAGGGTTCAGCATAGGCTGCTTCGCTGGTGGATGGGTCTGTGTGTTTCCAGCTCAGCTACCACAGCCAAACGCAGAGGCGTGATACCTGGTACCCAATTAGAAAAGATTGACAGTTGTGATAACATGAAAGAAGAGGGTTTTTTCTCCATGAATTTGTTGAATGTAGGAGCAAAGACTTGTGACTCAGGCCCCCAGGCTCATCACTTTGGCTTAAGAAACATGCAAGGTGGTTTTTAAAGAATACTTGTTAGTTCTTAACACTCCTCTGGTTCTTTGGTTTCATACAGAATCTGTAAACTTTGGTGTTTAAAGCAAAATTGAAATTAAATTCTAGGCTTTTAAAGCTGCAAGAAAACAGTATATCTGTTGTAGTTTTAAAGATGCATCTTCAGAACTAGTAACAGTTGGGGGGTCTGACTGGCTGACCCACAGAGGTCCCTCCCAACCCCGAACGTTCTGTGATTCTGTGAACAGTGACTGAAGTGCATAATTTTTTTATGGTATTGTTTTAGCTGTGCTCAGAGTGATATAATTTTTTTTTCTTGATGCCCTCTTTCTCTGCAGAAAACACAACTTTGTTCATTTAGATGAAGCTTCTTTTTATTCAACACTTTGATTCAATAATAACATTAATAGGAATAACAGAAATGAACGTTCTTATATACGGCTTGGTGAGGTCTGTGCTAGAGCTTTCAGGATCATCATTTCAACAGAAATCTTTGGGGGGTTTAATGTCTTTCAGACTGCCACCCAACTGCATTCTTACGAACACAGCTACTGCAAAGAAAGTGCCTTTTAAGCTCAGTAAAAGAGAGATTCTCTTTATTTTTGTGCTGTCTGGATTATCATCTGCATTTTTAGTTGTCATTTAAAAAAAAAAAAGAAATTGCACGGGTTTAAAGGCAGACCAAAATGTTGCTCTTTTTCTGGGACAGGTTTATTCATTTTCAAAATATAAGAAGCAACAAAAGAAGAAATATCAAGGTATCTTTCAAAGCTTTTTGCTGAAACCATTTGTGCTGGCAGAAACCTAATACATTGTACCAGATCTCAAAAACTTCTAATATCAGCTCCTCTCCTGTCTGCAGTGTCTTAATTAATAATGCTGGATCTCTCCGCCTATTAAAAGGAATCCATTTACTTGAAGAAAGAGAATTAGGTTTGGCATTTTTTCCCCGCAAATCAATTTGCATTCACTTCCTATGCTACTATGGACTTGGATAAAACAATTGTACTTTTAAGACTCTGGCACAAGACAAATTTCAATGGAAATTTCTTTTGCAAACATTTTATTCTGACAGCTTTACTAGGCTATGAATAGCAACTTGGGACTGAATTTAGAGTATTGATAGGTTTTAAGATACTGCATGAGCAGAGCCTGCTGAAAGCAATTTCACAAGTCAGGCACAATATCCATTAGTTTACAGATATACTGAAAGTAACTTTTGCCTTGTTTCCACTTCAGACCAGTTCTTTCCCACCTGTATAAAACACGACTTTGTCACTTCAGAGTGAAGGTCAAGCATTCAGGACTTACAAGCTAGCAAGATCCACACAATGGTGGAAAGCCACAAACCAAACGTTCAAATACCTTATTCACATGCATTTGCAATACGACCTCTGCGCCGATAATCGCTAAGTCACTCGCCAAAAAGCAATATAGAAGATGTTTCTGATTCACATGCTGCTCTGGTGCTAGCAGCTGAAATGCCATGAGCTCCTGCAGCAGCTTTAACTGAAAACCCCTCAGACTGGGAGCACCATGGCTGTTTCCAGTACTAAATGCCCCCAAAATCTCTGCCACGGAGAGCAGTATGTCTGCATTTTTTCCATTTACTCTTTTTCTCTCTACGAGGGTGGATTTCTTTCCCCTTGGAAGCCCATCCTGGTGAACTTGCCTCTCTTCCCTTCAAGCTGTCTGTGTCTGGGCATTCTGAGGGCTTGCTTTTTCTGACACTTCTATTATTTTTAAGCTCGTTACTGTCCAGTTGATTCCTTGTCTTGGTTGTTCGAAAATAATCATGTTATTGTTTTTTGTGTTTCTTACAATGTTTTTGACACTGAAAATGATTGCAAGAAAAATGAATGGCAGAGATGTAGTACACTTCATCCTCTCTGAGTGTTCAATGTGCTTTAGTGGTCTGTCTAGTGGTGGGATAGTAGTTAATTTAGAGCATACAGAGCTGTTCTCGATGCAGCTTTTCCTATTTGGTACAATAAGTTGCTGGAAAAAGTCACCCTGTACAAGTACCCCTTTAGTTTCCGCTTCCCAGAGCTGATTCTGAGACACAAGGACAGTTTAAGGGAAAGATTAAGTGGGTTGTTTTTTCGTTGAGCCTAGGTGGAGGGGGAATAAAGGAGAGGAAAAGTAAGAAAGAGAAGGAGAAAGCAAATGAGAAATAAGATGGAATCCAGTGGCTCAGTGGCTCTTGATTCTGGGTTCCTTTATCACCTCCTCTTTTTGGCAAACACACAAAAAACACCTTGATTCTGCTACCTATTAAAAAAAGGATTTACTTTCTGTCCAGCCCAGTTCTTCAGAAAGAGCTCTAAGTCTTAAATTTCATGGTAGAAAGACATTTGCGACCTGGGAACTAAAAAAGATTAGCAGTCAATTCCTGATTTCATACCAAAATTATGTCTGTAGTGGCATGGTCAGGTGTAGCATCATGACTTCCCATAATAACATAAAATAAAAAATAATTTTCATACAAATTTACATCAGCACCCTTTGTGTTTGCTGTGGAGCATGACCATTTCCTTTGATATACTAATAATTTCCTCCCGGCTGACACTGTAAATATGCCTGTTTGTTGAGGTGTTCTGGTTTTTCCATGCATATTTATTATAAATTAAGTGCTAAATTTCCTTGCATTAGCTCAAGGATGGATTTAAAGAGCAAAAAAAATGCAAGTAAGCTTTTGTTTTATGGGTTACAGTTTTTATAATATACTTTCTTCAAGGAAGAATGAACATGCTTTCCTCATTGACATAACTCTTTGAAAGCTAATATTTTTACTAGTGTTCACAGAGTGCGGTAAATTAATTTAAAATACCTTTTAAGAGTGTAATAACACAATGAAGAAGAGAAGTGAAGAGGAAAAATTGTAGTGAGAAAATCAAATGAAAATAATCAAAGCTGATCATGCCAGTGAGCTTTCAAACTTTATATGATGTTGAACATTAAGGAGGTAAAAATAATAATAATAATAAAAATCTCATTTACTTCAGCCTAGAGACCTCCTTCCATTTTTATCCTTAATTATCCTTGGTGACCTTCATTATATCCTAGCTTAGCCGTCTTAAAAATTGCCACTTGTCCTAAATCTGTAATCTTGGCTTTCTCTACAGTCAGTGAAGAGACCCTGACATATGTGAAGTACAGCTTGTCTGGTGTCAGATGTGTGTCTCGTACAGGTGAGGTGTTGGTAGGATGGAGGGAGGCAGTCCAAGAACTGGCACGAAACAGATCAATAATTTTAGAAAGTGAGCCATGACTGAAAGATGCTTGGATATGATCTGGGCACAAGATCCAGCTCTTTCATAGACTTCCTGGGCGATCTCAGTGTCAAAAGAAAACTTCCCTGTTACAGGGACCTCCCAGTCTCAACAGGCAAGGGGAGAACTCTCCTCCGTTGTAGAGATGTGACAGTGAGACACATGTAGAGGAGTAATATCTCTGTCTGTGCCAAGGGCACTCACATACTGGTTTCACTGTCCCACAGCCTCTGTAGTGCCAATATTATACTTATGCCCTTCCTTTTGCATCTGTCCTGGACTATGTTTTTCTTTTCTATCCGAAGCCTGGGAGATGATTCACTGAGCACCTTCCAAAGGTGCAAATGGGCAATTACTGCTCATTGCCCGGCTCAGGTGTCTTCAAGCCCAGGATCACATTTTGAAGGTGTTCAGTTTTTTCCTACCATATCTTTTCCAAATGACTGCATTTGGCCCTGTATGGGAATTTCCCATGTACAGGAAACCCACCTTCAAAGTGCTTGTGATGTGGTTTTGGCTTTGACTTGGGCAATAGCTGCAGCTGAGACCTCAGACAACTGCACTTGCTCCATAAGAAATGACACCTTTGATTCTAATGCTTGCTCACCTTCCCTTACTGCCCCTTCCAAGCACAGGGTATGGAGCTCTCGGGACACACTCTCTACTCCAAAATCTGTACCCGCTTCCAGTGCTGTGGAAGAAAGAAGGTGAAAAAAAATGAGAATTGCAATGTAGCTCATGCTCTGGGCTACCGGTCACCTGTTGGTATTGCTGACCCCAGTCTCTGGCTTCCCATCTCTGACTCACAGCTTTGGGTTCTAGAAGGTAATGAGCAGTAGTCAATCAGTCCATCCATCAGTCAGTCAACCCAAGTGAGTTATCTTCAGCTCTCCTGCTCCAATGAAGTCTAAACCAATCCTCTATCTTTCTATCTTTCTGTTTTCACATAGAAGTGTGGCCCTACAGAAGGGCTGGGCCTCACCAAGTTTAACTTGCTGTATCTTTTAAGGAAGCATATCATATCTGGCAGCTGGAAAGTGGAGAAAGAGCTCAACATTCATCCTTATAGGGACATCTGCAGAAAAATACGTGGTAGGATAAAACGGTGTCAGAACCTGCAAACCTTCCCATAAAAGTCATGGATACTCAGACAGCCCGTTGCCAGCTCAGTCCCACAAACGTGCAAGGTGATGTACATACTTCCCTCATGATTATTTTCACAGAGTAAACCAGCTGTGGCAGAGGAACAGTGCTCTCACTGCTGAACAGGATTGCTTTTAAAATCATACAATAACCATAAAATCAATGAATGGAAATTTCCCAAGTAACGTAATTTCTCATAAATTCTGTGAGAACAGTATTACAGTGAGTTTGTATCTGCTGCCTGTACATCTGTAGCCCAGCGACAGCTAAACAGATGAGCATCAACTAGTAATGAAGAGCATTTGAATGTTCACAAGTCTGACTATGGAAATTCCTTATATGACAGTATGTGAGTGCCGAAAAATAAATCTGGCCTTAAATTCTTGCAAAGAAAGCTTTTTTTTTTCCTATAGATAGCCAGTTCAGTTAAGGGAATAATTGTTTTTCACACATTTGTAAGTTTTAAGGTGAGAAGAATTCATAACAATTATCTAGTCTTGACCTTGCTTGTAAGGCATTGCAGAATTTTACCTCTCGCTTCCTTTTACACTGCCTGTTTCAGACATGGATGAAAGTCTTTAATTCATCCAAGGCAGCAAATATCTTCTAAACCTCATCTGTCATAGACATCTCTAGATCCATTAAGGAACCAACAGTGTCTTAAGAAGTGTGGCCTTCAGAGTGGTGCTAATATAATACCTTGGGATACAGAAATCTGATTTATGGTTAACCTTCCTATGTGCTTGCAAATCCTAGATTATATTATTGGCAGACTCATGCAGGTTAAGGCTGGTGGGATGGTTTCATGCTCGTGGCCGCTAGTCTGCTGCGAGCCATTGCATTTTGCTCCGCTTGCTCTTGCCGAGACTCACGTCTGGCCTGCAGGATGCTGTTCGGTTCCCAGCTGCGCAGAGGGACGGAGATGCCTCCACTCTTCCCTGCTCCTGCAGCTAATCGCCCTCGTTGTTCATAAGTGTGGGTGACTTCTCCCTGGTACCTGTCTCATTCCAGTCTCCAGCCTCTCATTCTAGTTCCCACTTCCTCTGCTGGGTTGAGGAACATTTAACAATTCAGTACTACTTTGCCTCTCAATCTGTCTTTTTTGCTACTGCTTGCAGACAAGCTCCCTGCAAGGAATTTTGTTTCTGGCCCATGTAGGGTTTTTTGAGACCTTTTGTGCACATTTTAATATTTTTTACTGTCTTTTAGAAACATCAATGCCAGGACTGTGCTCAGTATGACTGTGCAGTCTCCCCAGTGCTATATGCAGATATAAAATTAACTGTTCTCGCTTTCTGTAATCCTACCTGTGCACCCAAAGACTGCTGCTTGGGTCTCAGTAGCATATAACAAAGTTATGCTGAATCGCTATTTTCTGCTATAAACCCATCACAATTTCCAGTCATTGCTTTCCACAGTTTGATCCCTATTTCACAGGTAGGAACAGATGCCTGACCCTGAACAAGACTGTAATTAAACATCACTGCTTAGGTGGGCCTGCCTTATTCGAGTCCATAACTGTCTGCAAATACCTGGTCCTCAACACTTTTTACCTTTCTGCTGATCTTGGTATAATCCGCAAATTTCATCCTCACGTTACTGACGGTAATGAGTCTCAGTCTGTGATGTAGCCAGTTCCACGTTCACACACCATGGACTTTACCGGAGATGGAAGGTGTTCCCATTCTAGGAACAGCAGCCAGGGTAGGTCAGCATGTCCCTTCCCAGGCTATCACCATAGTAATCAACGTTGCCTTTGGCTTACGTAATTTTTTTTCTTTTTTGGTGCTATGACTGTCTTTGCAATGTAACTCTACCATGTGTGAACTGCTTAATTGTCACTGAGCTTGCCTAGCTATCACCAAGGTTTGTAGTTTCTTATGCTTAAATGGTTTCTCTCCCCTCTCTACCCCAGAATCACTTCTTTGAATCTTTCTCATTTTCGCTGGGCACAGGTAACCTAATCTGTTTATAATATTTTAGAAATAATCTCCTTATCTTCCCTGATGTCCACTGCAAAGAGTGCAGCAGAATGTCAACCTACACTAAGTAGCTGCAATTTTTGTAATGTCTGTTACAACAATCTAGCTATAGCTTCCATGCAAATACCTTTATTCACCAATTTTATAAGATTATAAAATAATGAAATCAGATTTGTCTGACATGACTTATTTTTCATGAAACACTGTTAACTGGAATTAATTATATCCCTATCTTCTAATCCTTATTCATTTCCATATCAGCATCCTGATTATTTTGCCTGGGACTGGGGGCAGATTAATCAGGTTGTAAGTTACTTGTTTCATCACAGATGCTTTTTTGAATGTTAAGACCACATTCAGACTTTACCGCTCTTCTGGAACTTCTTATATTTTATCANACTTATTATGACTTAATAGCAGTGGGAAAGAGATTTTCTCAAGTTTNTTTATTTTTTTTTTTTTTTACTATTCTGGGCTAAAATTTATCTGGCTTTGCCTTATTTTCCCCTGCTGACTTTATCTTCAAAAACAAGGAGGCTTATGAATGTCCTGGAAGATGTTTCACCAAAGTTTTTGGATAGGAATACTTCCTGCTGTTTTCCAAAGGTGCTGCTCAGAACTTGCTCACACCACAGATAAAGTTTCTGAGGTCCCTGGGGGACATAAACCCCTATTCCCCCACACCCAGGGGTCTGATTTCCCCCTTCTATATTGTCAGCTGTGGAATTGGGAAAGGAAGGTGACGAAGGAGGAGTGTGGGGAGGTAGCAGTGAGGTGAGGAGCAGCGTGAGCTCGTGGACCGTGCCTCAGCCGAGCTGTCAGGAAAGCGTGATCCTCTTCCCACATTGCAGCTGAACCCCTCAGGCATCGCTGGCGGTTCCCTCCATCGCTTTCTCTTCCTTTCCTTTTGTACAATATGTCTGTACCGTCCATGACTGGGGGGATTGTGTGAGTGGGTGGGGGATTCTTATTCAGACGCTTTAATAAATAGTCACTATTGATAATAATACATTATTGGTTGTTAATTTTAGTGCTTTGTCTCCCTGCATTTGTAGGGTTCCAACACTGACAACTTTCTGCTGCTTTTAAGTAGGTCATTACTTTTCTTATTCCTAATATGTAATTATAGGAGGAATGTTAAAATAGGTATAAATTTAGTAAAGGTCACATCTTACTTTTATGCTTTGGAAATTGTACTTTGACAAATTTGCAACTTGTAATGTTTACGTGTCATTGAATACAATGGCAGTGGCCTACTATTGTAGTTGAAAGTTCATTAGTTCTGGTAGATTAGACAGTATTAATTAACTAAGATTAAATATTCTTTTAAACCGTCGTAAACTGCCATCTCAGTGTGGCAGCTTATTAAAGAACATTTTCTGGTTGTTTGTTAAACCAGACTGAAATGACAATGTAATTATATTTGTTCCATCAAAGAGAAAGGTCAGTTGACAAGGCTGATGTTTTCTGGTTAATTACAAGTGGATGATTTCATTGATTAAAAATATGAGCTTGTTAAATCTGTGCACAGACCTAAGAGATCTATGGGAACCTGGGGGAGGCAGGAAAGGGGATGGGAGGAAGATGATTCAAAATGTTATTTCCACTCCCTCCCATTCAGAGCCTTGCCATGAGCAGAAAATTGTTCAAGCGCTGATAATTCACCCATCTGTAGGGTTCCTGCTTTTAGGGGTACAGCTCCGTGTTGGATCAGGACGGTTGATCTCCCACACCTGATCCCAAGTGCCGATGCATCATTTCCATAGAGACAAGCGTGCCTAAGTAAAAGGCTCTGCTGTGCTTGGGAGACCAGAGCTCTGTACAGATGTGTGGTGGGACGTGGGGTCGTGGTGNTGAATGGGTTCTGTGCAGATGTGCAGTGGGACGTGGGAGCGGGGTCGTGGTGCTGAATGAGCTCTGTAGGAATCTGAACCCAGGCTTGGCATCTGGAGCAGGGGGCAAGTTCAGAACTCCAGGACTGAAAACTTGGGAGTTCAGTTCATTTTCTGGCTGGAAGAGACTGAATTGTGGAGCTCTGCTGTAGGGTCTTGTCTGTCGGTTCCCAGTTAAGAAATACTGAAAGCGACTTTGAGAAATCTCCAAGAACTCTGTTCCCAAATCTATCTCTCTAGTATTCCTCAATTATGAGCTAACCTCTTTAGTGCAATGCAACTCTGCAAATACGAAGTGGAAAAATATTTGGGTGTAAACCTAATTTGAAGCAATACCATCCACAAGCGTATTATGGTTTGGTATGTCATGGCTGCTTAAGAAAAAGCTCTTACATCTACTTCTAACTGCTTTGTCGCTGGCATGCTGTCAAAGGCTGATACTCCACTTCAGTGCTGAAAAATAGGGATTCAGCTCTGGTTGAAGTGATGTTGGCTGAATCAATGTTGGCAAAATCTGTGAATGGGAAAATTGAGTTTGGGATTAGATAGTCACAACTTTTCTGTTCTTCATGGGAAAAGCTATTGCTCTTGAATATTCACCAGCTTACCTTTTATGTGATTTAAAGTTTTTTCAATTTTATTTTGAAACACAGAATTACACACTGAAAATTTGGGGAAAATGATGGGTTTCCCTTTTAATTTATTTTTTTTTTTCTTTATTTGTTGGCAAGATTTTCTGTGGAAACTTTATACGGAGATAGCATATAGAATTCAAACATAATAAAGACCCATCAGAGGCAAGACCTGCAGCCTTCTAGGACAGAGCTGATGTCAATCCAAATGAGTAACTGATTTTCTTGGACTGATCTAACTAAAGGTCAGTGATACCCTAAACAAAGGAACAACAGACATGTTATTGTTAGTTTAGACAATGTTCTTTTGAGGCCCATTTCTAAATGAGTTCAATTATTAGGCAGTTTTTCATGTCTAACATCTTCAAAAAATATATCTAGATAGCACAGAGTGCTCCAAAAATAATGCAAGTGTCAGATAAATCATTGCATTGTGTCTACAGTTAGAGAAAGTATGGTGCTGGTGTGGTGAGCAGCGGCAAAGACTGAAACTGATCTTTAGAGCCACGGATCAGACAGGCTTCAGGAGAGCTTGAGTTAATGTGTTTTATTTCTGTCCGTTGAAGGAAGCTGTAGAGACAACCCCCACATTTGCAGCCAGGTGCAGGAACTTCATTATTTTTGCATTTCTTCAACTTGTTTTGGGCTCAGTTCTTTAGGACTAGGATTTGTTCCTAGTTAACAGCACAGATCAGGGATCTAGGGGAAGGGCACAAAGGGTTTATTTTTCTCTCCTCTCAAGCTTGCTGGAAATGGACTTACAGAAACCACCTTGCAGATCCTTGTTTGACCTGGGGGAGGTCCATGTGATGTGCCCCTGGCTCTCTAGCCATCCATCTGGAGACACTGGGTTGGAAAGGACAGAGGGTTACGTTGACAGATGGCAAGAAGGACTTCTGTCCCATGTGTTCCCTTTCCTGCACATAGTATTTTGCAGGATAAAGGACTTTGCTAACTGAGGGGCAAAGCAAGCAGGATAAACAAACACAGGCAATGGGAACTGAGCAGAGAGGTTCCAATAATTCTTGGCAACAAGAGAAATAAAGATGTTCCTTCTCCTTTCCTGATCGCCAGATTCTCTCATGTTAAAGAAGCTGCTTGGAGCAAGCGCAGTGACTATTATAAATTCACTTTGAAAACTCAAAAGGCACCATGTGGTGGCAAAGTCAAAATGAGCAGGCCTTGTACAGGGCAAGCCAACCATGAAAACAAGAGCAGCGTTCCAAGCGCAGAAGGCATGGGGCCACAGAAATGATAGGAATTGTGCCAAGGCGCCAGGAGCCAAAAGCTGCTGTTAACAACAGGCTTCAACACTACAAGAGGAAGCAACATTGCAAGCACCTTGATGTCTTCCAGGTTCAGCAGCTGGCATCCTTGTTAGAAAGACCATTCCTCTGACTTCGAGGCTGAGACATGACAGCAAAAACTGGAAGACTGTCTTGCCAAAGGCTGCTCTTCAGCTTGTGTTGGGTGCCTGCTGAATTAGACATTTCCTTGTAAGAGACCAAAAAACACGATGTTGACTTCTAACATTGATCAGCTTTCGAAGGATAGGGCAGTTAAAGAGCCATTTTTTATTGGAAGATCCCATGCTAAGTCATTCAGAAAGTAAATAAGCACTGTAATGTCTAGAGGGGTTTCGAGTAGTGACTCTTAAGAGTTTCTTCAATGTGGCACTGTTAGGGTCAGCCATTCTTTAGTTTGCAGCCTGATAGGCTCTGTCTTTCTCCCTTGCTTTAACAGTTTCCATTTTGTTAACTACCACCGAAGATGAGTCTGAGGACCTGAGTGACACGATCCTGATTGCATGAATGGGCTGTGCAACCCACGGGCTGCATATTTCTTTATCTCCCTGTAGTAGCCTTCCTTCTATAGAGAGGTGTCCTAATCTATTACTGCCCTCCCAGTTAAGCAGTTCCCTTTTATCTTGATTGCCTCACCTCAAATTCATTTCCTATGAAAGCCATTGAGATGAGTGGTGTGTTGCAATAACATCCCCATAACAAATAGTATAAGAGGGTACAGGGCTTACAACGGTTGTTCGTGTCAAGTTCGTGCTGCCTACAGCACACATTTTGCTGTTAATGTAGAGGTTTATAGTTCCATTAACTCTAAAGGGAGCCACACAATTAAATGCTCCACAGCTTCTTGGAAATTCACTCCTGGAAACATCTCACACTCCTTCCTCTGGCTGGTGACATAAAGGTATGTCATCAACGTAGCAGGAATTTTCTGTAGCAGCTTGTAAACTGTTCCAGGCAGAGCCTCGTATAAGGGCCAGTGTATAAGGATCAGTATATAGGCAAAGGGCATAGGGTGACTGAAGGTCTCGGTGCTTCCCCCAGCATGGCATGGTATGGGCTGAAACCCAACCCACATCAGGAAAAGCTGATAACTGTTGCTGCTGGAGGGAGACCTGGGGACTCATGTGACATTAGCAGATCAGGGAAACAGAATCATTGAATGGTCTGGGTAGCAAGGGACCTTACAGATCAATCAGTTCCAGCCCCCCTGCCATGCTCAGGAACATCTTCCACCAGACCAGGTTGCTCAAAGCCAATCCCAACCTGGCCTTGAGCACTGCCAGGGAGGGGGCAGCCACAGCTTCTCTGGGCAACCTGTGCTAGTGCCTCACCATCCTCATAGTGAAGAATTCTTTCCTTCTATCTAATCTAAATCTACCCTCTTAGTTTAAAGCCATTACCCCTTGTCCTATCACTACAAGCATTGTAAAAAGTCCCTCTCTCACTTTCTTGTAGGCCACCTTTTCATTTCCTCATGTGAGGTGGTTTTTTACCCCTTTGGCACTATCATCAAACCACAGAAAGAAAAAAGAGGAAGAGGAATGAGAGCACAGTGAAAGACCTGCCCCATCCTGGCAACGTCTCGGGGACTAAGGAACTGATTCTTTTGCAGGTCTGCATAGAGGACTTCAGTTTCTGGCCACTGCCCTGGCCTGTTCCCTAAACCCTCTCTTGAAATAGGCAACTAAAAACATGGAAGAGCTTCTTCTCTTTCCTGGGACACCTTAACCAAGCGTGAGGTAAGAGTATGTGAGGCAAGGTCAGGAGAAAACACACAGCAGAACACAGAGCTATTTCTGTTTTCTAAATCATATTGCAGTGGCACAATATCCTTTGAGAGAAGTTGCCGGAGGCCGTTACGCAGCTTATGTGGCCTTGTACTTAATGCATGTGAACTGCCTGCAGCTTTTGTGTTACTCCCACTTGCTGGTGCTGAGGGTCGTCTCATATAATGCATGAACACGTTAAAAAATACCTTGGTGCGGAGTAGTAGAGGCTGAAACTTTTTATGAGGAATGCTTGTTGCTGAAGTTTCAGGCAGACTTTTTTGTTGTCGTGTCACTGCCATAAAAGAAAGTGGCAAAGGAGAAATTCTATTATACATTAAACACCTCAGTGAAAGCAATATTTATTGACCTGTGTTTTGGGACACTAAAATGCATGAAAAAGAGAAGATTTACAGAGTTTGCTATGCTGGCCTTCCCTTACAGACACTCATTAAAGATCTTTCCCTCCTAGGACATGATTCTTCTGCTTCTCAAATCTTTTATTCCTTCTTCTGTTCTAAATCCCAGAACATTTGTCTCTAACCCTCTACACACCCTAAAATCCCCCAGCTTCCAGGGCTTTTATTCCCACAGATTTGTGGACTTTGACATCAAAGAGCTGCAGTCCAGACCAAGGAGACCTCTTCCTGCAGCGCCAGAACTCTCCCTTCTCTTTAGTCACTGGTCCAGTGCCATCTCCTAAGGTGATGGACTTCTGCACAGACGGCAATTTGCAGCTCTCTGTCACTTAATCTTTTGGCAAGTTTGTGCCTCAATAACCTGGCTCTAACCCAACGGGGCTGTCACTGCTTTATTGCCCAACAGTTCCGCTATGTATGAGATTCAGAGAAAATGTTGCAGGCTACTGCTGGCCTTGAGATTTGAAATTAAAATAACATACAATGATGTCAGAAGGCAGGCTGCAAAGTAAATGTGATTCTCATCTTGCTGTTGCTCCTGTAGCTTTAGATATATTTGACCCAGCCTTAGGGCACGTAGATAGGGCAGGCAATGTCCCCAAATCATCCCATCCAGTCCTGTTTTTCTATTATTTCTTCAACACATCCAGAACAAAATGCCTCATGCCTGGTAGCGTTCACATATTGGTGCTTGATTAGCATTTGTACTTACCTAATTTACAGATTTACCTCTGTTCTTACAGATTCATAGGGGAACTGTCTTGTCTTACTTGGTGTTTCCATGTATTTCAAGCCTAGATGACAGCATTCCTTTTTTTTTTTTTTTTTCAACTAAGTGTTGAATAAAGGATTACGTTTGATTAGTCCATGACACCTTCTGAACAGCATTTCCTCTCACTCCTTCTGTTCCTTCTGATGCCTTCACTTTGATTTACATAGCAAATGAAAAAGTAATAAATCCCAGCTGCTGTTAGTCTGAGATTTGGCATTTGAGCGGCATGACAATTATATTACTGGAACTTCTGGTCCCCTCACCTCCCTGTTTCAACTTAGGGGCGTTCCCAAGGTATCTCCTACTTTTGTATGGTCAGATCGTATTTTCAAAGATGAATAAAGATCAAGGTTTGCCTTTTAGTCTTTGCTTAACTAATTAGTCTGACATTACTGAACTACACTCCCAGGCGTTTGCAAAAACACGAAGATAATGGAGGTGACTGATGGGGTGACATGACAAAGGCATATGCTGGATTTCGCCTGCCAACANGAGAATAAACAGNTTGGTAGTTTAGAAGAGGTACCCTGGCAAAGAAANGTGGAGTGGNAAGGAGAAAACACCTCCTTCAGAAATCAGGGCAGAGGCTTGAGGGCTTAGCTTGTGTGGTTTCACAAGCATTGTAATGCTGTGCCTGTTTGTCTTCAAGTTCCAGGTCCTGGCATCAAGGGAGTACAGAAGAATTTCAGTCTTTTTTTTTTTTCTTTCTTTTCACTTTAAAAAAAAAAAAAGCTGATAATAAGTTTTAAGGATATTTGGCTCTTCTGTACAATGGTAAGGACAGTCTAATGTTATCTGGTCTTGTAAGGGTGAGTGTTTTCTGCTGCTGGATGGGGTGGGCTCCCAGCTCCTGAATTAAATGAAAGAGGACAGAGGTGTCAGTCTGAGAAGCTGGTAGCTGGATGAACAAAGTGCATTAAATACAAAGAAGAGTTCAAGGAGGGAGTTTATAAACTTACATATTGGAGGAAAACTAATAAAATCAGTCTCAGTGGGCTTCAAAGATTCAGAGACACAGCAGAAAAATAACCCAATAATTTGTTTAAAGGAAAGCGTCCTCTGGGATTTGGAAGCTGATGTAGGAATTCAGGATATTTGAGGCTGAATTTCTTAATCAAAGAAGGGTAACAGCTTTGGTACAAGAGGGGATGCTAAAACAATCTCGAGTGAAAGCCATGTAAATATATCTGTCATATGGCTCCCCAAATGCCCGTGCTAGAGAGATGGAGAACCTTTCAGCTCCGTAAATCAAACCAGCTGCGTCTAAACCAGACAGTTCAACGGAGCCAAAGCCCATGGAGCTGAGGGTCTCGCCCTGAACGTTTTGCAGTGGGCAGAGAGCAGGAGAAGCCTTTCTGCCAAGGAGGAGAGATGGCAAACCAGCTTTGACACGTACTAGCCAATGCTGCCCATGGGCAAAGCCTCTGAGACAGCACAGAAGTGACCGCTTAAAGCGTTGTTTCCTTACGAGGCCTGAGCAGCTGTCAATAAATTCAATACCGAAAAGAAAGAGAAACGCTCTGGGGTTTTGTTTTGGTTTTTTTCCTCTCATGCTTTTTTCTTCACGGCTGGAACAGAGGTTGTCATACTTCCCAGTAATAGCAACTGATTTGTATTCAGTCAGAAAGTTTGGCAGATACATTAATTTGGAAGTTTCTTGCGAAGATGATCCAGTATTTACTCTGGTATGACTGAAAAGGCTCCAAATGGAACTGTAATCCATAAAATAGGTCTTGAATCATGTTATTATAAATTCATATTATGCCCTGAAATGCCAGGCTACAAATGAAGACTTAAAGGGAGGTGAAACCTAAGGCTGGTGTTAGTATTCAGCACAGTGGTTTTGTTTGTGACAGAGTAATCGCCGGGATTTTCATGAAATAACCAAAGAAAGCCGTTTCTAAAGGGAATCCATTTGCAATGGAGATACCCTGACCCCTGTAACAGCAGTGCGATGACCTGCTGCCCACAGAGAAAGAGAGTAAGTCAAGCTAATGAATCTTGCTGTTAAATACCGTCCTATCTCTCATATTTACATAGTGCTGGGATATATATCGTACATGTGTAATGAACTCCAGCAGACAGCCTTGTGTCAGGCAGCTTCACCGGGCAGGAGGGGGTTTGGATCCACTAATGAAGCTGTACAAGCTGGCAGACTGGGGAGAAGTGGAGAAGGGACGTAGTCTACCTGCCAAAGCAAGTGCCTGCTCCCAAACACCTTCCCTGGTGACCCTCATGCAGGGAGGAGCTAGGGGAGAAAGCAGATCTGGGTGAAACCTTCCCACTCGCTGGTGACTCTCCAGCTTTCTGCAGGCAACTTAATTCATGCACTGAGCGTGATGGACTGGGAGGACTGGTGTTCAGAGAGAGACTCAGGAACGGCTTGATAACATATGCGTGCCATGTTCAAGTCAGTATGATCTGGTAAATGAAAAAGCTTGCTTAGATAATATAGACCACTAAGGGTCTGCTAACGGGGTTCAGGCAATTAAGTGAGTTCCCACCCACCCCCCACCCCCTTTATGTAATTTATACTCCAGCCAAAACTATGGGAGCAGTTCTGTACCAAGGAGGTCACGGATCAATGCCTTTGTGCCTCCTGCTTTTCCCCAGCTTCTGCCTCTCCTGGATGGAAGATCAGAAACTGCCTGTCTCCTTTTTTTGTCCAAGGCACTCACAGCAGCTGCTCAGAGTAAATATAATACACGGAAAATTAATTGCGTGTTTGCCTAAATGAGCCTGTGGCTGCCATTGCATTTTAAAACAGCAAGGTGGACTGTACCCCCAAAAGCTGTTTCTGTGTTTCATGCAGGGGTGGCTTAATGGAACAGTTCTGGACGAAGGGGTTAGAGGTTTGTGTCCAATTTGCATTCCAAAATACTTCCTTGGCATCACTCCAGACTGGGTCCTGGCTTTGCCTCACAGCCCCTGAGCCATTCCTGGAGGTCATCTCCTCCTCACCAGCAAGACCTAGCAAGGGCTGGAAGAAAGAATCTGGAGCAGGGCCCATCACAGTGGTCCAAAGCAGGATGACACACACACCAACTTCTCACTCTGTTCTTGCTCCAGACCAGGGTTTCTAAAAGACTAAAACACCCAATATGTTTTAAATATACAAATTTTGTTCCATTTATTCAACTTTGGAGATGGAATAGCTGTTTTAACTTGCAGAAGAGACCCAGAGTAGGAAATCTGACAGGCTATCAAACCTGTAACTGAGGTTTCACAGTGGAAAATATCCAGCTAGCTACTGGCCAAAGTACAAATAGCAGGTCTGTGACAGCTGTGAAAAAGATGGGATACAGGGATACAATCAGTGTTGTGTATCCCAGTGATAAAGCCACTCATTGCCTCCCAATTACTATTCCTAATTAAGAGCTAAAGTTTACCTTTGACTGCAGGCGTTTCTCATGCTTTCTTAAGACACGTGTGAGGACTTATCACGCACTGTTTTACTAATTCCTTTTCATGTTAAGATTAAGGTCTTCACAGGGTCACGTTCCCTCCCCTAGCTCATCCCTACAGTCTCCCTTGCCAGGAGTGTTTTGACCAAGGAATTACTGGCAGGTTGCCTTTTGCAGGGCTGTGCCATGGGGTGAGTGTTGTTGCTCAGCATCAACACCTGTGGTTTGCAGGCTCTTCCCTTCCTTTGCAAACCTCACAGTCCTCTGTCTGCCTGACGAAAGCACGTAGGAGTTTACTCCTTCCCCAGGCAAGCCTGGCAGTGCCCAGGCTCGAGCATCTCTCCAGAGGGGACCAGTGCAAACCTGCAGCGGCTGGGCAGCTGGAGCAGCATCCTTCCTTTGCTCCAGCCAGGTCCTTCATTCCAGCCAGGTCCTTGGCTCCAGCCCAGTTTGCATTCCTCCCAGGCACTGCAGAAAGCAGGGCAGAGCAGGGGTATTGCAGCCTCACCCCCTTCTTATAATATCTTGAGTTTAGGATGGAGGGCAGTGATTCTTCACTTTGTACAGCACCTTCTCCTCTCTCCCAGCTGCTGTCAGCGTATGTCTGCAGGTCCTGCCCATCTTTGTGTCACCACGGTACCTGCCCACATGGGCACCAGTGCCAAAGGGTGCATTGGCAATGACATAGTTCAGTGCTATCTGGACAATTAATTGAAGGCCAAATTCTCCACTGGTGGCAAACACTACTGTGCCAGTGATTATGTTTAGGATGGATTTGGCAGTAGAGACAGAAGACAAGTACAAAGTCAGAGCATGCTGAGGACTGTAGAAGTCAATGGATGCAAGAGCTGAAACAGCAGACTTAAAGAACATGCAGAGGCCGGAAGATAGGTTGGTGTCTCATTCAAGAAACAGCAACCAGTCCGCAGGTCCCCAAACTGGGAGGTCAGTTACTTCACTAGTGGTTTGTGTGGCTGATGCACGAGGCACCTGCCACGCTGCATCCCGGGCCAGAGGCCATCTGGTTAAGCTCATCCAAGCATCACTTGCTGTGGAGATGAGCTGGTGCCAGCAGCAGGGCTGAGCACATCGCCTGGGGCTGCCGGATTCCAGCCTGCCAGCCAGGCAGAGGGGGCTGCTCCCTGACATCAGGTTGCTGTGCATCGCCTGTTTGTATGAAGCCTCCCTCGGCTAACACATTGTCTTTCTCTCCGCTGTTCTGCATGCATAAGTAAAAAGGCAGTCAAATTATATTTCAGCCAGGAAAGAAACAGGACCTCTGGGTGCTTGTTTGCTGGCACTCAAATCCCCCACGTAGAGCTTGCTGGCATCGTACCGCTGACAACTCGTGGCATTTGGTTTAATAGTAATTTGTGATGGATGTAACTACCAGCAAAAAGCACAGAGCTGTTTCACAGGCAAGTGCACTTGTGTAGATTTAGTCAGCTGCCCTGTGATTGTGTGGCCATATGCACACACAAATAACCTGAAAAAATAACGTTTAAAAATTGCAGACACCCACCAACAAGTCCAAAGTATGGGAGAAGGTAAGCTGTATCCTGCATTCAGTGTGTTGCAATGAAGCATCATCATTAACCAAGATTTGGAAATTCACTGAGTTTAGCTTTGTTTATGCATTCCTTTGGGTTTGTGAGTTAATGCTGCAGTGTTATTGTAGTGAAATACAATTGTTGGATTTGTGGGCTTTAGTTATGCAGGGATTTATAAGGGGAAGGCACACAACAGCTAACTGGTGTGTTAGCTTGCAGAAACCTTTGTTAATCCTGCATTAAGCTAATGAAGGCGATTCTTTGTCTTTTGACAAGAGGCATCAAAGTGAAGCCACCATACAGGTTTTGCAGTGCTCATTTGTTTTCTGCATTGCCATGACCGAGATTGCCATTCCATTGTGTCAGGCACTGTACAAACGCATAACAACAAAATTCCTGTGATCTGAACAAGACAAGATGGATTTCTCTTTGCTTGTATTGTCACCTACCCCCAGTACATGGTAATACTCCCTGTTAGTAGCTAATACATGCCACTGAAATGTCAGAGAGAGAGCAGAGTCCCTTGGAAGTTTTCTGGGGTAAGAGGGAGCAGAAATAAGGTGCTGGGGATTTGTGCAGAAAGGTCTAGGAAGGAGCAAGCCTATAAACAGAGGAAATACCAATAATAGAGCTGTGGGGTTACGGGAGAACGGGGAGAAAAGGGGTTAAGAAGAGGAAGATGAGAGGTAAGTCAGAGAGTGGCATCTTTGGCTTCTCTCAACAGCTGCCAGAATAAAGGATGCTTCTTGCCTCCCCAGGCAGCACCATCATTGCAGCATTTGGGAGATTTCTGTCCATTTTGCCACATAGACATATATGGTTAACTAGCCCCTAAGCAATTCTGTGAGCTGCGTGATACAATCTGGATCAAGCCAGACAATTTGCTCTCTGCATGTTCCCCAAATTCGACGGATGCAGTTAATAGAAAGGTGAGAATACACCAAAGAGAAGCTTTGACTCCTAATTAAACCAAATTAGAATATCTTTGTTACTGGAAAGCCGCCTGCTATTTCCCATTTCCTTAATGATTTTATCAAATGCTAAATGCCTTCCCTTATTTTCCTGTTCCCGGAAATCGTTTGGTGCTGTGTGTGGAGCAAGGGGATACAGAGAATCACAGAATCACAAAATGGCTGGGGTTGGAAGGGCCCTCTGTGGGTCACCCAGCCCAACCCCCTGCCGAAGCAGGGTCACCCAGAGCAGGCTGCACAGCACCGCGTCCAGGCGGGGCTGGAATATCTCCAGAGAAGGAGACTCCACAGCCTCCCTGGGCAGCCTGGGCCAGGGCTCCGTCACCCTCAGAGGGAAGAA
>Ga0065711_1005660_pt1 | contig 24863 bp, 7 predicted proteins | sample Hoacrofraction12_FD_59098 | JGI IMG/M metagenome (GOLD analysis project Ga0065711, IMG submission 59098) | Hoatzin crop microbial communities from Cojedes, Venezuela - Epithelial fraction 12 v2 (version 2) | ecosystem: Host-associated > Birds > Digestive system > Esophagus > Crop | place...
GGACAATGTCCTGTGCAGCTTGCTGTAGGTGACCCTGCTTCAGCAGGAGGATTGGACTAGATGACCCACAGAGGTCCCTTCCAACCCCTACTATTCTGTGATTCTGTGATTCTGTGATTTCTTGTTGCATTATCCCACTGCCCTGGAGCGATGCAGGGTCTCTCTCCCAATGTCTCCCAACCTCTGACTGCTACGCTGTATTACAGCATTAGCTTTCCCACTTATATTTCTTCTTAGTCGTTCATATTTTTTAGAAGACACTCATTCTTTACTTGCTAATCATCAATGGGTACTTTTGTCTCAGCTTTTTCCTACATATCAGTCCTCAATCCAATTTGTTCTACAGACTGCAAGTATTTCTATGTCTGGAATGCAATTTCAGTTTGCTACACAAGTTTAGCTTCAGCCTTGAGGCTGTTCAGAGACCTATACTAAACAAATTAGTATTGTCCACTGCTTTTTCAGATGATGGCTGAGTACTGTCTACAGTCTGTTAACAGGGAGAAAACCTAGCAGGGCTCATGCTATTCCACATGCATGTAGATGTCACTTCCCTGTTTCCCATTGTGTGTTTTGCATCTGTTGTGAAAGTCTTGCAATAATATTGGACTACTTCACTAACTTCATAGCACAACAGGAATTTTGCTTCTGCAGATGAAGAAGAAAGGCTTACGGTAAGATTAAATGACTTTGGTAGAGTTGTACAATAAGATTAAAGTGTAGCTGGATTGGCAGACAGAGATTCTGAATTCCAGCCTAGCGACTTACTTAAAGACAGTCATTTCTAAATGTAAAATTTTTTAAATGAATTAAAGAATTTCAGTCATTTTTAATAATGTAAAACTTAAATTATATTTGAAATTTTACTGAAATGCAGTTTAAAAAAAATGAGGCTTTTTCATTTGAGTCCAGTGAAAATCTTTACCCATAAAATTCTGAATTAAATGTGATTTTTTCTCTTTTCAACTGTTTCCATTTTGAGGAAATGCAAAATTAAGCTTTGTTTTTTTCACGTTGAGCAAAAACATCCAGTCAAACAACATCTCCCAATGTAAAAAATGTCTAATACTGAAATATGAGCCATAATACACACTTCACTAGCCACATACAAACCATGAGCTGTACCAACTTTTATGTACACATCTAAACACCACACACAGTCTCTAAAGTTGTCATGCAAAGCTATGACTTTTTATTCATTGTTCAAAATTAAAACAATCCCTCATTTGCAACCGTCAGTTGAATAAAAGCATTAATCTAACAGGCCTGGGTATCAAAGCTAAAAAAGCCTTCCTGGCTTTAGTCCCAGTGCTATACTAATATGTCTGCAAGGAGGTGGGGAAAGCTAAGGGGTTTTGGTTTGGGTGGTATTTCTTTCCTTTTGGGGATAAGAAGGCCATTTGTAGCATATGTCCTACATCTGGCAGTAGCACACTGATAAACATGTGTAGCAGCAGGAACCCAATTATCCCTGTCGCCCTTTTTAGAATTACTGTGAGTTGTGTTCTTCTAGGCGGCGGAAATAACACATGAAGGCAAAAGGCGCTGTTCTAAAGTTTCCACAGTTCCTGGCACAAATCCACAAATTACATGCAATAATACACTCCTGAAGAATCTTGTGCTACTTAAAGTGTGGTAGGGCCCGAATCACATTTCAGCGGTATACCTTACAAACACTACATAGAACGGCGAGTGCAAAGAAGAAACACTAACATGTAAAGAAAGTAGTTATGACTATTTCAAATCAAACGATCAATCAACTTGAAAACCCCTATTTATTCTGAAAAGGGATCTTTCTCATTTTTTCTCATTCTAGCTGCTTTTCAGTTTTAGATCCTAGATCCTTCGTTCTCTCCAATCCCTGATCTCGGGCTGTTTCCAGACCACTGAGACTACATTGTTGTGTGTTACAGATGAGCTACGTCAGCATGCTCAGAAATTCAGAGCAGGGGGTAGGAAGAACTGAGATCTTTGCCTTTCCTACACTCCTCTCCATTTTTGTAGGACAGTATAGACAATAGCCTATGAATGTTATAGAGACTCTGCTTCTGTGCTAGATAATTTGAAAGAATGACAACTAAAATACAGAGAAATACAAAATTGTAATATTTTTATTAAATCATGTTCCTGAATGAATTATACTTCTGCACATTTTCATCTAAACGATTTTTGAAGTCTCCTCCCATTCAAAATGGTTAATATATTGTGATTAATTTCTATATATATTGGCAGACTCATATCATAGAATCATAGAATCACAGAATCGTAGGTTAGAAAAGACCTTTAAGATCATCAAGTCCAACCGTCAATCCAGCACCACCATGCCTACTAAGCCATATCCCAAAGTGCTACATCTACACGTTTTTTAAACACCTCCAGGGAGGATATATATATTTATATTACTAAATATAATTCCAAATAATAAAATTCCATATTCCAGACAGTGTCTGTATTAGCAGCAATTGGCTTTTCAGTTTAACGAGTATTATTTTTATCTGTGTCATTGCCCTCTGCTTTGGATTGAGCCATGAGAACCCAGTACTATGTTGCTGTATAGAAAGGAAACTTTCCCCACAACAAATTTCTCATTACAAAAACAACTACATTATTTTTATAAAGTGTATGTCTGTATTTACTATTTACCTTCCTGCTTACATGACTGAATTGTGTGAGCAGTGTAAAAGCTTTTCTCATACATAAACTGGCGTAAATCTAGAGTTAAGACATTGTCAGCATTTTAGAAGATTTTCTTCAGACTAAGAAGAAAACTAGGAGGTGATCAGTTATAACATAGACTCACAGAATCATAGAATGCTTTGGGTTGGAAGGGACCTTAAATATCACCTAGTTGCAACCCCGCTGCCATGGGCAGGGACACGTTCCACTAGACATGGTTTCTCAAAGCCCCATCCAGCCTGGGCTTACAGCTTTTTACTGACTGTTTCTATGAGACCTGTAGAAAAAGTGGGGAAGATAAGAATTGCTTTGAGCTTTGGAGCAAAAATATACTTATTACCTTCATCATTCTTTGCTCTGATCGTCTTCCTGTCTCTCTCTCCACTCCACTTTGGGAGTCCATTTATGTTCACCGGCTGGGACATTTAGGAGCAAAGGAAGCGGTTCTCCACATAAGGCCAGGAGGGAACAATTTAGGCTGTTTAGGTATGTGGATTTTACAAAGCATCTTGGTATTTGCCCTGGCTAACCTAAAGAAATGATTTTTAAACGATGTATACATAAATATGTAACTACCACTGCTCAGAAAGTCCCAGCTGCAACCGCGATTGCAAATCATTATTCCTGGACATACAAAGACTTGCATGTACTGCTTTTCATACCAGAATTTCGTATCTGAGTAATTTCCTAGTTTGAAATGAGATGAAAACTGTTTTAGTTTAGTAAATGAGTGTTACTGAATTAACACAGAAATAACTGCAATGCCATGCGCAGTTCATACTAGGTTTTATAGTATTCTTTGTGAGGGAAGGAAAGTATTATTACATTTGTCTTAAATGTGGTAAGCCCAAGGGTAAATACTTAAAAAACCCATCCGATGACATTGCTAGGAGCTGCCGCTGAACCTGGCATTAGGAGGTGAAACTACTCTCTCCCAGCCCCGTTTCTCATTGCCTGCGGTACAGCTGCAGGCTTCCAGTGTTTGATCCAGGCTGTTAAAAATACACAGATGGTGGAAATGTTCACCCACCAGAGTTTAAACTGACCATTGGTCTCCAGGGGAATATGGCAAAACCTACAAGTCAGTAGAAACGCAGCAGACTACATTTTCTCCCATACCTACCAACAAGTATAGTTCCCGTGCCCGGCAAAACCTGCCACTGGGCGTCCTCCCCACTTGTCTGGTGGGATGTGGCAAGAATCTCACGTTTCATAATAATATTCATTCCTATCAGCTAGCTGGGACATAGCCTGAATCTTGGGACTTTTCCTGTGGAATCTTAATGAATGGTTCTGCCCTGCTGCCACTGTCCATGATTGTGGTAGTACTTCCAGAGGGGCCATATAGACAGCGGCTCCTCCTTGAAATATAGTCACAGTTCTTATCTCCTTTTGACTTCTCTTTGTTCCACTATGTACTGGTTTAACTGGATGCGAAGAACTTGCCAAAGGAGACAGAAATTTCTCAATTCCTTTTAATGCACCGTGCTTACATATTCTGTTTGTTCCTAAGGGTTTAGACTACTATTAAGAAGCATAAAAGCAGCAGTGAAATACTGCAACTATACTGGATTGATGCCATTAGGGAAAGAAATAATATTTAAATGAAATTAGACAGAGATCTCAGGTACACAGAACATAAATATTTGATCTGGAATTTCACCAAGACACTGGGGCTAACACCTTTAATTTGGCACATGCAAAATGTTTAAACGAGCACAAATTTTATGAGGACCTCAGATTTCACCTTCCCTTTAAAGGGTTGGTTCCCCAGTTGAAAAATACAGTGAGAGACTGATTCTTTATTAGTTCAGGTTGCAATTTGGCCTTTGGTTTTGATTTCATTAACTTAACAGAATCACAACACTCATGCATAGAAGTTGGTGGTAAACAGAATTTGTTCCTGAAGGTTTTACTGGGAATTCATTGCAAGAGCCAATTAAGCCCAACGTGTCTTACCTATGAAGTGAATTAAACAAGAAATTACACAAATCTCACAGAGGTTTATTAATTTTTGTAGCAAAACCAGAAATAATCTTCTGCTTTTTTAAACTCTCCTCCAAAACTTAAAAAAAACATCACAAAAAATTTGAGAGGGAAGAGAGTGCAGAAATATTTGAATACAGTAAGCACCCTGTATAAAAACTTTGCTTACTAATTAGAATTTATTTATAGTAAGATTTTTTAGAGAGAGGTGCTGTCTTTTCTATTTTTGATGTGGGAATACTGCAATTAGCAGAAGTCAGAATAAATCCAGTAAGTGAAAGAAAAATCCTCTCGGATCCAAAAATGCTGAACACTGTGACACCTTATCAGTTTAAACACGTTGTTTTTAGGCAGGTAATATGTGAATCTTGGCTAACTAACTTCAGTGATGTCAGCTGCAGTGACGACTGAGAGAGACATTGTTTTGAAAACAGTAGTACAACCTCTGTCAAAGAAATCATTGCAGGCACCAATACAAGAGTTTTATATGTGCTCAGTATCTTATTCGTATAGTGAAATTAGGCAAGAAGTAAAATGTACATAATTCATATTACAACGTATGGTCTGAAAGTAGTTTTTAGGAGTAAGTTCACACTTTTCTCATTAAAGCCGGTGGGGAACACGTATTCCAATTAATGTGATTTTTTTGAGTATTGTGAGCAGCTGAACATTAGAAAAAAAGAGCTTGAAGGGTTTCAACAATCATAGACGGCAAGTTTTTCAACATGCCACATGTGTGAACAACTACACTAGACAATTAACTCATAAATCAGCATCCTCTTCGATTTATGATGCTGATTAAGACTTGGAGCCAAGATGGTGATTTATAAACTACAGAGAGCATGATGTCATTTGTCCCAGCTAATGCAACTGTTCTGGTATGGAACGATAACCATGAGCACAAGTTCTAGTTAAACCTAACACGTAATTTTACTACATGATTATGCAACTGAGATGACATAGGAAGCAATGATTTGAATCTCACTTACATATTTTCCTAATTCTTCCAGCAGTGTAGTTGTGTATTGTGATGTCAGACCAGCAAAACAGGTTGAGATACTGATGAAGCACATCCAGACTGGCCCAATGCCAGGTTCAGGAACACGAGGAGGAAGAGTTGCCTAAGGCTGCATGAGACTTGCACAGTACCAAAAACAGGCCAGAGATTTGCTTTGCTTACTTCTATTTCCTCTCTTCATGTTCCACACGTTCCCAAATATTTTCTGTTCTACGTAATTTTTCTGTACACCTGAACTTGGAACATAGTTTTCAAAAGGTGTAAAAGGCGATCACCACAGTTATTGGGTTAAAGCAACAAAGAAGAACTCAAAAAATATACAGCATGTGTATTGCGACATATCAAAATATTTCTTTGTTCAATAATAATATGAATAATTAAATATTTAATTTGCCTGTGAATATGTTGAACAAACACATCATTGAGATGTACAAGACCAGCCAGAAAAGGGAGGACACCTAGACGATATATTTTCTAACAGCGCAGCAAGCTTGTAAGAACATCCTGTTGAATTCCTTTTATTCTCTCAAAGTGGTGATTACAGTCTGGTGAACATGAAAGTATACTAGATATTGTTTGAGAATACTATGGTTAAAAAATACTACCGCAGCAAACAAATTCAAATAGTTCATTTTTAAAAGTGTTGCCTATTTAATCGCTACATCTACGTTATCATTAGAGTATAATGACTAGCTTCCCTGGCATAGAAATCTGACTAAATCAGCCACAGCGAATGAAATTCAGTGACAAAAGTCACTAACTTAAATGTGACAAAAATTGTATTTTGCATGTGCAGAACAGGTGGAAAAACAGGTTCAGCCTCTCTCTGTAATTCTCCATAAAACACGATACTGAGTAAGCAGATATTTCTCTTGTTTCAGTGTAGCATACCTGATTCTTAAAATGAGACTTTAGCTCTTGGGAAAGTTGATGGTATATAATTTCCTCTCATTTAGACAGATTGCTTGGAGAAGCATGCTAGCAATAAAGATAAGCTTTATTTATCATAATTATAGTGACTTGTTCTTTTAATTAATTTTCCAGTTCACGCTAATGTTTATATATTAAACAATTTACATTACTGCTTAGTGGAAATAATATTGATATTACTCTTATTTAAAAAAAGTAATCACCATTTATGGTATAAACATACACAATTGTGTAATACAATTTAGGAAATCTGCTTTGCGTACCATGGCAGAAATTAGCTCATCCAATCTGTTGTATTTGGTAGAGACTACAGGCTATTAGAAGCATCATGTCTCCTTTTCACCAGCTTATCAAATATTTGCCCAACTGGCATTTCCTGATTACAGCCTATCTTCTTTATACATTTTCCTACACTTCAGTACCCACTCTGTCACAAAATGACGGCATCTTTAAATTAACGTCCATCCATTTTTAAATTACTTCCATTCATAACTCCTTTGAGCCAGATCCAAATTAAATTCCAAGGAGCCTAGAAGGGGAAGAGCTTATAAAGAAAGTGAGGATTCATGTTGTTCAAAAGCACATTTTCTTAATATCTCAAAGTTCCCTTGCCAATCTTGCTTACATGTTTACTGTTGTTCTGCGAAGTTGCTGACAAGTGTGACTTTTAAATTGATTTCATTGTTATAACAGTCAGATGAATGAAAATTAAATTTCGTTACTGTGTAATCAGCGCCACTATCAGAGATAATGGTGTCTCCTTTCCTTGGATATATACTTTGTATCATGCCTCAATTTACGATATTTGCAGGCAGGATGGGAATTTACTTCAGTCTATTCAGCAAGCAATGCAGCATTTAGCACTGGACGGCAGGAAGGGGTCTGAAATATTTGCAGAAATTCAGTCTTTACAGAGCACTGGGTTCAATCCCTTGCTCACACAGAGGAAGCATCAGGGGAAGCCTTGGAAGTGCTGGGGAGCAGCTGTGGGGCTTGCAGGGAGAGCTGGCCTCATGGCGGCTACCCTGGCACAGCTGCCTAAGACAGGGTGGGAGCTTTTCCTTCACTGGACACCTCAGCCTCTTTTTTTGTTTTGTTTTTGGTTTTTGGTGTCTGTTTTTTGGTGGGTTGGCTGTCTCTTCTCCCTGCAAAACATGAACTGACAGTACACATACGACTACCCTAATAACACCCAAGAACAAATGGAGTGGAAACATGTGAGTCATGTATGGTTCATATGTATCTTTTGCTCTCTCTGTGGAGTGAATGCAAACATGTAAAGTTTATTTTTATAAATGTTTTTCTACTGTTTACAGATGGCTTCCAAGTAACATCCTTCTGACTCTGTTAAATTTTATAACCGTGCCAAAATTCACCTTGATATTTATCACTTCCTCTGATTTTAATACTTTACCTTCTCTTAATTGTAAATGATGGGAGTCTCTGAAATATGTCCTGCCCTGAAAAATTATTTAAATGGTTTTCAGTAGACTTTACAGCTACAGTGTTGTTGCCCAACCTCTCCTACTCCTTGCTCTTGGAAGATGTTTTTATACTCACTGTTCCACCTTCCCTCTAACTTATATAGCTCCTTCTGAAATTCTTTTTAAAGGGTGAAATCCAGTTCTCACAAAAATTGACATCAAGTTCAGTGAGGCTAAGACTTCATCAAAAGGCATTCTTTAACATTAGAATCTGAGTTGTGGTAAGGATACCTGCCTGTAATGAACCCAGCTCAACAGGGGTGAATCTTGACAGCTTTCAAGTCCTGTCCCTAAGTATTTGAAAGATGTTCGACTCACAGAACCTGTGTGTGAGTTTTGTGTATATATATCTATATTTAAGGTGTGCCATACTCATAATCACTTCCAAAACAGAATAAGACAACCTTATAAACTGTGTCCAGTAGTGTTGTTCTGCCTATAAATGAAAAGCAGCTTTGGAGGAACCTGACTTGATATAGACAGGCAAGACACGAATCTAATCATAAACAACATTGATTGTATTTTTCACACTGTTGTGTTTGATTAACTGTTTCTACTTTAGAGTAGGACAGAAGCACACTGTTTAGAGGAAGACAGGGATTGACAGAACAGGCTTCTCAGGGAGTTTGCACTGCAGCGTCCCCTTTACAAGGATCCAGCCATCTTAGTTTCAAACATTACTTAAAAAAATGGTGCTTCAGACCTAGAATACAGCTCTTCCCTCCAGGTCTGCCCTCTCCAATCAACTGCACTGCCAGTTTGCTTTCTGTTTTCTCTTATCTCTGAGAAACTGCACTGTGCTCTTAAATGCACACTCAAAATCAAATGACTTTCACTCTTTCCTTGATTTTTTCTTGTATGCAAAATAGAATATTTCAGGAATGGATATTATTCACTTTCTGCTGGCAAATTAGCAAACAAGAAATAGTTGTCCAAAGAGGCTTTTCATGTTGTTTAAAGAGAATAACATTCTTCAGCTTTAAATTTTATCTGTTTCAAAATATACAAAATTCAATGTCAGGGGTCACAAAAACAACCACTCAAAAATGCAGAATGCTAATTTTATCACAAGTCATGTCAAATAGCTAGCAACAACAAGCTGCTGTTTTCCCATATCATACCTCAAAGGTGGAAAGAATAAGTAGTCTTTCTCTTAGAAGTAAGAGCGAATTTCATATTGAGAAAATGTATTTTCATTTCCACCACAAAGGAAAACTTTGATATTTTTCATTTTTGTCTGTCACTTAGAGCACTTTAAAAAATGTGATAGCAATCACATGCTGCTTGTAGAGTACAGAAAACACTGAAGATATTTCCAGTAGGTGAAAATAACATGTTTTATTCAACCACTTTGAGGCCCTTTGTGTCTCAGGCACAAAAAACAGCGTTCTGTGTCAGGATCTGAGTGAGCGGAAGAATAAAATATAATGGAATATTAGATTAAATATTGTTTAACTCATTTTACATCAGTATGCCTCTTTTCTAAAAAGTAAGACCAGCATCTCACACTATTCAGAATTTAAAGAAAGAATATATATTTGATTGTAGCGTGCCAGCTTCGTAATCAATGATACTTTTTATTTAAACAGTGCTTGCCCACCTCTGAAACACCTTAGGCTCTCAAAATCTCATCCTCTGAAATACAGCCAAAGCTTATGCTTTTCAGGAGGGCAGAGGAATAACCAGACCTTTGTTCCTAACCAGCCTTGGTTGCTAATCAATTTTTGTCGTCCTCCAAATCTGTAATTATGGTGTCGCTTTCAGACTGCAATAGAATACCAGGTTTACACAGCACAGGGAGAGATAAACAAGCACTCAGTGCAGTTTGAAAGGTTTTGACCTTTAAAAGCTGCTAATCTACACATGAATTATAATTAATCAATTAAAAGAGACTCAGTCTAGTACCAACATAATTAGATACAATTTTACTGCTGAGTAAGCCATGATAATCCCATACGAATGAAGACGGAGTCCACTGCTTCGTTATATTTCCGAATACGCAAGCTTTGCAGTTTTAGCAAGAATACGCATGTTTCCCAAATGGGTTCTTACGGCTTTGGATAGCAGAAGTGTTGGATGGCTAAGCTGTGTTCCAAGTCCAATTCTATGGTATAATCTTTGGAAAACTTCTTGCTTTAACCTCCGTACTATCTTTGAATATTCTCCCTGAGAAAGAAGGGAAGGAGGAAAATGTGATCCAAGGCACTGGAGTTAATGAGAAGTGATTGCTGATGACTATTTTGTGGAGTCTTTGAGGCCAAATTCAGGGATAAAACAGTAAACAAAAACCACATAATGTGTGTTGTATTTAACCACCGTAGCTAATAGCCCTCAACCTAAACCAAATGGGAGTACAGAGTGATTAGAGACACCTGCAGGTTAATAATTGGAGGCATCTAAGCACAGAGGCAATTAATATAGGAAAACTCTCCTGAGGTTGGAAAGGCAGCACTGTTTAAATAAATAAATAAATGCATATGTATGCATACATAAGAGGGAATACTTCTAATTCATCTGAATAGTCCTGCTTTCTAGAAGGACCAACAAAGTCATCACTGAGGCGTCCTTCAAAGGCAATAGGGAATTTGCTCCAGAAAAATGGCTGGACTAAAGTTTTTGATGTGTTTTCAAAAATTTAGTAGCCTGAGAAGTTGAAGAATTTGATTTGGATACATATTTTGGGATGGTTTTACATTCGGCTTTGGAATGTACTATTATAGACCCCTGACTTTGAAGCTTCTCTACAGAAACTTCACATTAATTTCAAAGGAATTTTTTTGCCTTTTTACATAGCATGACAAATATATCCAAAATTCAGATTTGGGTGAGAATATTAAATAACAGTTTTACAAGCCTGAATCCACAGATATGTGAATTATCTGAGAAGTTTTACTTGCTGGTAGGGTTGAGCGCTGCTTAAGCTTAACCGTATAGAACAGGAAGGAGCTTCAGGGGTCCTATTTGGTGGCCACTGTAACACTATACTGTCCTGTTCTGTTCTCAAATCTATAATTCCTTTTCTAGCACCTTGAACACAAACAGTCCTTAAAAAAATACAGAGAACCCAAAAACTAGAAAGAGCTGATATCTGAATCTTTAGAAGAAGCCTGAAGTCTAGTTTTAAAACATAAAGTTAACACAGCTGGCATTTTAAGAAATTACATGCAAGCCAGAAGAGACAATTTTTGTCCTGGACATTTTCAATCTTTCAGGTAAAATTTCTTCTCCAACTATGTCTGATGCAACTGATGTTTCACTGTTCATTTTCTCTTCAAAGCCTGCTGTTCAAGTAGATGTTTCAAGGGTAAGTAGCAAAGGCTAATGTATTCCTCAGCAAAATGGAAAAATGATGAAGTGAAAAAATACATTAAAGGACATTAAAGGATAACTCTGACCACGTGACCTGGTCATAAAAAACATTTTCTGAGAAAGAAGTCAAAAACATTATAGAAACAGAAGGGCATGAATTATTTATAGTCATAAAAGTCTCTGGGAAATGCACAAAATTTGCCTTTAAATGATTCAGTTTAAGAACTATTCCTGTTACTTTTCCTCGACTTCTAATGAGTAAATAACTTGCTTCAATCTTCCTACATATTCACATCCTTTAGTTGATTTTGACTTCAAGACAGGCATCCAAGTTATCTAATACTTCTCCAGTTTTCCAGTCAGAAGACTTTGTAGAGCGCATACATATTTGGGGGCTGAAAAGAGTGAATTCGTGAGTGAACCATATGAAGATTCGAAAAAAAAAAAAGGAAAAGGAAGCCTCACAACTAATCCCAGACAAAATGAAACACAACGTAACCACTGATTCCTACCAACTCGAGGCACTTTCCTCCTCACTCTTTTTAGTGGGTAGGGCTGAGGAGACCTCCTCCTCATCTTTCCTTCCCACATGCAGCCTTATGGCAGCAAGGCTACAACCTCAGGTGCACCAGCTGCCCTACCCACCTGCTGGTACTTCAGTACTTCAGCTCCAAGATAAGTCAGAATGACAGTATGGAGCAGATGCCTATGCAAAGCATATACTTTCCCGCAGCAGCAAGAAGTCCTGCCTGATATGTCTCCCTGAACTGCCAGGCCATATACAGCCGTATACATCTTTCTTGCTTCTTAGGAAATATGCCACATCAAAAAGCATTCTCCCAACTCAATGTGTATTTTCTTGATTAAGACTAAAATGAATCTAATTAAAAGCATATTGTTAAATACTGGAAAGAAAGGAGGAGACTTGCTTCCAGCTTTCAATTTAATCCCGTTAGCAGACAATAAACTTATCCCAGCTTTCTTGCACTAAATTTCCACAACATTTTAGCTAACACTTTCTAGCATGATGACATGTTCAAATGCAATGAGGACATGGCAGAAAGGTCTCTCTCAGAAGGAAAGCAAGTAATTTTTTTTACATAACTTGCTCATTTTCGTTCTTAACATTGTCAGGTTCAGTGGGCCACACTGAATTTAACGGAGAAGATAAGCTATTATTACATTGTGTTCAAAAATCTTCAGAGAAATGCCAGAGATAATTGCCTTTAATGCTAATTTAATAAGCAACAGTCTTGCGTGCAACGTATCTGCATTGTGTATTCCGGAGTGGAATGACTAGTTCCAGGAGTAATTTTTGTGTTTACATAAAGCAAAAATTTAAGCAGCATAATTTATATATAAATGTCCCCTGGTGTAAGCATTTTCCATGTAAAACTGAGTTATAAACAAAGAGAAAAAGGACTTACGAATTCACCCAGAGACATGCAAGATGTGTAGCAGAAATGGTGGGTAAGGCCTGTCTGTATTCTTCCCTAAACGTCCTCTTGACAAAATTATTTTTCTCCACAAATTTCTTCACAGTGTTTATTAGTAGACAATATAATTCCGATTTACAGGGATGTACAATCTAAATCAGGGTAGAATCAAAAGGCCTTCAAGACCTCCTAGTAGATGTCTAGCAGAGTGAGAAGCAGTAGTCTTCTAAAGAAAAAGATTCAAATTGTTTCCTAGTCTATAAGGTTTTAGGGATTTTTAGAACTGTTATACGGGTAAATGTAATCCTCACTGAAATGAAGATGTTACTGAGGAGGCAAAACATTACATATATGTCTGCTTAATAAAACTTTATGAAAAATGTGACACAAGAAGTAGGAACAATGATCAGAACTCACAAATCTGACTTGTATTGGGGTCACGACGTTGGGACAAGTTAACTGAGGCCAGTGGCCTGCATCAGTGCTTTCACTCGCCCCTCACCTTGCTGAGGGGAGTGAAGGATTGGAAATGATATGGTGATATTCGTGGGGGTGGGATTTTTTCTCCCGCCTCTTTCAGGGATGATGGATGATTACAGTCCATAGCAGAGATTTTTCCGGTCTTAGCTGAGGTCTGCCATTTGGCTTTATTTCAAAATGCAAAGAGGCTGTGTGGTACAAATCTCTCCGTGCAATGGTGGAACTGTGAAGTTTTCCAGCAAATGCTTTTACAAGTTTATTTTCCTGAAAACTTTAGTACCTAAGTTCTTTATTTCCAAGGCTCTTAGAATCCCAACCTGATGAGAAGTTGAGTTACGGGTGACAAGTGGAGAAAAACTGGTTTGTCCAGGGCCACACACACAGAGCAAGATTTGAACGGGGTGTTATTCCTCAGCCTGAGGGAGTACTGTAATGCTAGGATTTTCCTTTAATCCTGGGATAAATATACCACAGAAACATTAACAATGTAAGAGGCATCTGGATGCTTTCTCAAAGAAAACCTCTGAGAAGTTGCTCATCTAAGTGATTTGACTGGAAACTGCTTGTGCTCCTTGAGATTTCTCTCTCTGATTTATTTATTTTCATGTTACCAGTGAAATATTGCTTCATACAGTATAGAGTTGAAGAATTATGTGAATACTGGTGGGGCAATTTATGACTTCTTTTTCAAGAATCCCCACTGTCTTTGCCACCAGTATTAATTGCATTATATGTACATCTTTGAGATAACTTTCCTTAGGATGTCTCACTCAGTCTGAACCATAAAGATCTCAATGAAAAGAACAGGAAAAGTGCAGAGCCTCTGCCCTGTGAGTGTCAATAAAAACCTAGGAAGAAGCTACCTCTCCTTCACAAGCCTCCCGCCAGCGCAATCAGTTAAATAGGGCATAAGCACACTAGGTGAGCTTTTAGTCAAGAGGTAACATAGCAGTCCACAAACAGGGAGAAACTGTATTTTGAGAGCTACACACAACTAGCCCAAACTTAATTAAACAATAGGTATTAGGCAAAGACTATCTCTGCCTAGCAGTAGTTTATGTGCCATTTTACCCTTAAACCAAATCTCTCTTGCCCTGTACAAAGGATATGTAGACACCTGCCTTAGCGTTTTAACATGGCTTTTTTTTATTGCCGTCCTACTTCAGCTCCAACTTCAGCAAACAGGCAAAAATAACAAATTAGGAAAGTGATCTTAACGTTATTGGGCATTTAACAATGTAATATCAATCATTGTAATCTATTTTGCCAAGAATGAACAATCTGTAAAGACATTACAAACCAGACATCTTAAACTTGAAAGAATAGAGTAGTTATTGCTAATAAAAGTATCTGGGGTTAGAGCTTTAAAAATTACAGTTTACAGAGCCCTAGAAACCAATGTTGGCAAGGAAAATATCTTCAGAGTATCCATATTTATTTGGATAACCTATATATTTCTCAATAAACAAGTATCATAGGTCTCTAGAGAATGCATCTAAATTATAAAGTAAGCTTTATTACACATTTTCTCTTCCAACTTTGAAAACTACAGGAAAGTTTAGTAAAGTAAAAATGCTTAACTATTTCTTGAAGCCCAGCTGCATCCTTTTGGTTCAAACCTGAACATTTTGTAGCTTGGAGCAAGTCTTTAAGAAAAGTGAAAAATGTGTTTTTCATTGTACTGAGAGACACAAACTTAGTTTCAGTAGAGGCTTAACATTTATTAAGTGACCCATCACCAATGGACATTTATCAGCCTTTGTAATGCTTAATGTGGACTGAAAGGTATCTTTGTCTAATACTGCACTCCTCTAAGCATATGCTGGATATTTGGGATGCTTCTATGGCTTATCATGCCTCTACTATGGAAGGATGGCAATGGCATGAAAATATTAATATAATATGACATGGTGTGCACATTGGTGCTTCCCACTTTAACATTAAAGGGAACACACTCCTGAAGATGCAAAGATCCCAAAACCACTTATCTGTTGTAATTACTGTACAGTATGGAGATAATTTTTGGCAAACAGTCAAGAAAGGAAAGAAAATAGAGGAAATTAAGAAAGACAAAAATAATACATTTTTTTTTTAAATCTAGTTTTTTTTGTTACTTTCCATGATTCAGAATTTTTAATGTCATTACATTTTTTGTAGCTAACCATAGTATCTGTGCTGAATACTGGCACCAAAACCAGACTGGAGATATAAAATGAATGAGTAGATTTATGACATGAGGTTACTCTGGTGTATTATTTACATAGGGTTCTCAGAGCAGAAAGGTTGGTCATTTATGTACTCCTGAAATAACCTGGGTGTTAATTTTGTAAGTAACCTGTTAATCCACTGAGAAAAATGTTAAAGCTTCTTTTGCTTTGTGGGATGCTGATAGGGATGCAATGCCTATAATAAAAATATAAAAGAATTACTGCAAACTTGCAATCTAGAATGAAAGATTGAAATTCAGTTATCAAACAATTAACTTTAAAACGTGTAATATATGGCTGGGTCATGGACTTATCTTTTCATCATGCTTATCCTCATTTATATACAGTTCTAGCTTGTGCTAATATTCAGTTAGCTCTTCTTAGATTTAAAATTAAGATTTTTTTCAACAGATTTTTTTTAACTCGTGATAGTTTTGAAAGCCAATGCAAGTATCTTAAATGCACAAAAACCGCACTTTGTAATATTGGAAATTACCTTTCATGTACCCATCATGCCTCACCAAGAAGTTGAATTTAATTTCCAGCTTTGTAATAAGAACAAATCTCTTCTGTGTATCCATTTTTCTGAAATAAATATGCCCTTGCTGAGGTTCCTACAGACATTATACCTGGCTTTACTGTTGTTGCATTGATAGCTCAAGAAGAAATGTTTCAAAACTCTTTTCTCTGTGTTTCCAAAACTCCAAGTTATTGTTAAATTATATTTTTTTATATATAGAACATCTGAAAAATCAGCTTGTATTTTATTTTGTGCAGCTTAGTTAAAAGAAAAAACATATTGTTGAGAGATTTTTTTTAATCCTATATGTATCAGTCCTGGGAGTCACTCTGAGGGGTATTTAGAGCTCTTGCCAAAATACACATATATGTCTTAGACTTTATCACTAATCAACTTTTTGGAAAACATGCAGTCGAGCTCTACTTTCACATGTTATGATGGAAAATGTAGTCGAGCTCTACTTTCACATGTTATGATGGAAAATGACTGTCAGATATCTTATGTCACTACTCACAAATATTTTCACTGGATGAGATTATCACCATTGGGATAACAAAAGCAATTCCAAGTAATACAGCTGGCTAAATGCAATTAAGTAAACCAAGTTAAGAATCAAATATTTGTTGAAAACTGTGTATGAACAATCCATATAGATAATTATAACAACAATATAATCGTCATATACAGAATGGAATTCAATAAAATCAAAACTAAACATATTGTGTGAGGTAAAACTAAGATCAAATTGATCTTAGTAAACATGTGACTCTTTTATCAAGATTTCTTCTATAAATTATGCATTGCAATGCCTTAAAAAAATCTCTGTTACGGGCTCTTACTGCATGGTGTCTCCTCCTCTTTCAGATTTTCAATGCTGGAAATATTTGCTGTTACCTGAAACTTTGCTATACTATTACTCTTTTCTAAGCCTGTCTCCAGTTACCACTATTCCCTAGGTCCATTTGGCATGTTCAGTCCTCTGGATCCGCCTTGCTCTGTTGGTGTTTTCTAAGATTTGTTTGCTCTTCTCATCTGCATTAACCTAGCAATCCAAAATGGTAATCTCTTAAATATACCTAATGGAAACTTCTATGAGACTAAAGGGGTGATACCCTTGAAAAGAGAAAGAGAGGACAGGTAGCAAGCTCAAAGTTGAATACACAAAGAAGCCCTTATAGACACACACACTCTCTCCAGAACGTAATAACCCTTTGCCCAGGAGATCAAAATAAAGCAGTCAAAGAAAGTACCGCAAAGACTTAAAAGCTGCTAGCTTGTCACTGACTTGGCTAATTAGATATGGAAAGCAGCTGAAACTGAAAAGATAATTTTTTAGGGTGATCAAATGCATAATGATTATAAAAAAGTGTGTGAAGTTTGATAATATTAATGTATCACATTAAAATGTGGAACGCCCCACTTGTTGCAGAACCTAATTCTAATTACAATACAAGCTTTCTGGATATGAGGTAATTTATTATTACTGTAGGTCAGAATGTCTGAATGAGGTGTTGGCATCTAAGACTGGGAGGAGCAGCAGACCTGCACAGCCTTAGTGGTTTCTGGCTGAGTCCCATAGTGATGGTGAGAGTACTTGCTACAATTGCTGCACAACTGAGGGGCTGGATAGTTGAAGAATTTCACAATTGTTTGTAATTTGTGGTATAAAATATAGTTGCTAATTCTCTGGTCCAAACAGATTTCCAAGTCCTTAGACTTAGCCCATTAGAGACAATCTAATCGAGAGACTATGAACAAAAGCTCACAGAAACTAGCAAAAGTCCCTGTTGACCTTACTGATCTTTAGACTGGACTATGACAGTACATCTGCTTTCATTTAACATGAGACTGAGGTGTGATAAAGAGAGAGATATTACCTTTCATACTCATTTTCTTGAAATCCAATATTATCTTTTGTGCGTGCGTGTGTGTTTCTTTTAACCTTTAAAGCTTTTTGTGTATGGATACTTTACTAAAGACAGGCTGCCGTAATGCATATCCAGCTGATGGAACTATCGGAAAACAGAGGTCAAGAAAGGTGTCCTGGATACCATCAGAAAGAAAACCCAAAAATTTTTATTTCAGTGTTCGTATTTTGGGTGGGGTAAGGGGGAGAAGCAAATTACTTAGTCTATTATGCCAAGAAAAAGTTCCAGTAGCATTTTAGGTTAAGCCAGGTAGTCTGCAAAGAATGAATAATTAAGCTCAACTCATTACCTCCCAGACTTTTAGCACCTCCAAATCACTATGAGCATCTAGGCAGAAAAACTGGTCTGAAGCTCAGGTGAGGGCATCCATGAACTATTTAAACCTGAACATTGGGCTTAGAGCTTTAATATCTGCTTGCATACCTCATGGGGGTGTTTTATCATCTATAAATGTCCTGCAAATACATAATACAGTGTTCAAATATGTAAATAGATATGTACTGGCTCAAGAGGAATAGAGCTGAGCATACATGAAACTAGAAAAACACAGGGGCAGATTTTATCTAAATTCCATGCCTGGATTAGAGACTACCTTGTGTCTACACATTACATGGTGCCACAGCTGCAATTTGGTGAAAATCAGCTAAGATAAAGTGTCAAATAGCGAAGCACTGATATTTTTTTAAAATAAATAACTTAATTTAAATGTGTTTTCTGATGATTGTTCAGCAGTGGTTTTTAATTCCTAGAGAATTCGGAGTGCTGGAATGATGGATTAAGAGGAAGCAAAGGGAACACAGTTCACAAAAAAAAGAGGCTGTTAATGAGATGTTGCTGTAGCTACATAGGTGAGGTCATTTAAGTCATCTTCTCTTGTAAAACCAGTAGGAATGGCTGAGTGATTAACTCAATTGCTAAATGACTGAACTAGTTCAGACTCTTGAGAAATTCATGGGATGAAGAGTAGTTGTTCAGATGTGCAGGTGTTACTACTCAGTTTCTGGAAATTATCCTCTTCTGGCAGCTATTTAACTAAATCCAATTGCATATGCAAAATTCTTTTCTTATACAAAATACTTTTCTTATACATAACTTATTTTCCAAAGTATACTGTTGTTATACTACAAGTGCCCCAAATACATGTTGAATAGAAATAGGTTAAACTTATAAAGGAAAACTAGCATGCAGCTCAAAACAACTGTCTCAAAGATGCACTTTTGAAAACACTAAAAGCAAAAAAAAAAAAGTCAGCAGTTATTTCAAATTGCTTTTAATGAAAGCCTACTGATGTTTGCAACACTGTATTAATATTTTCTTGACCTCTCTGATAAAAATCTATTGGATATTTATTTTCCTAAAAGCTATCGGTCAGTTTTGGATACTATGCAGTTTAAGCAGCTAAAGAGTAATGCATGATACAGTGACTGTAAAAGGTCAACCGAATGTATTCAGAGATGAAGAGCAGTAGACATAATTGTGCTGGAATTAGAGATATATTAGATCATCCAGGTCGTCTTTCTGACAAAGCAGAGTTGTTTCCTGGAGTTTAATTTCTTATGGTTTGTTCAGCTTTTTGAAGGACTCATGAAGGAATGCAAAACAGCATTCCATGATAATACCCATCTTGGACTTTTATTGGATTAAATATCACAAAAGAGTGTCTCAAATTAACAGCATCAGGAAGTGAGCACATCATTAATACATCTTCCATTCACTAAAGACTGTTTGTTCACTAGGAAAGATTTGCATATAAAACCAGGATGTAATTAGAATCAAATCTGTTTGAACCCATGTTTATATGAGCCTTGTTAAACATCTGCAGAGTGTAATAGTGAACTGTCTGTAACAAATTTATAACCCTGCTACTTTGGAAAAAATCATTCACTATTAAATGGAAGAGAGTGCAGTGACTAATGGGGTTCATACTAAACCTGCACGGCTTGTTCTGGATGGTTGAAATCAAAAGAACACTTTTCACCACTTGGAGTCTGGATGTGCTTTGAAAACCCTAGACTTCCCTCGCTTTGATCCAATGAAATGAAGTGAAACATGTAGCCTCTAGGCAGTTTTTAGGTACTGAAAGATCAAATAGATGCTATTACAGTGCAATTTGCTTGGTGAAGCCTAACAGAACGGGTCCACTCAAAAGTTGCTCTGTATTTTGCAGACCACGTAGAAGAGAAAAAAGTAGCACAACTAAGATTATAGTACATTTGTAGTGTAGATTCAAACGTTGTTATTGAAAAAATACATTCTTTACTAGTGTTGGTAAAGTTCAAGATCCATACATTGAGCAAAGAAACTACTTTGGGATTAGATCTAGCCTTGCATCGTGCATAGTAATACCTTGAGTTTGATGTGAAATCGTTTTTGTTGCTTTGGTTTCGGTTTGGATCATTTGTTGTTGTTTTTCCAGGTTTGTTTTGTTTTGTTTTGTTTTAAAGGAGTAGATCTGTTTAATTTGTTCATCAGAATAGAATTATATGTTCAGTCTATACCTTGTATTGGTTAATAAACAAGTTCTGGCTTCTGTGCATATATTCCTTTTGAATTAAGTATTTTCATGACTTTTCTGTCTCGCCTCTAATTTCACTTTTGTCTCATCTCTAATTTCCCAGAGTTTCACTGCTCTATGATAATCATTCAGTAAGCTTTTAGGATTCACAAACATTTTCTTGAATGAAACAACAGAGTTCCAAACAGCTACACAAGAGAAAAACCCTAGAAACTTATTTATATAAATATTCCCTCATCATACTTTGTGTTTGCTATGCTCTGATTATTTTGTTACAGAAAAATTGAGTCAATAGAAGAGCAGTAATTATTCAATCAAGAGTGGCATCCCAACATTTCATAGAAGAATTTGATACAGGACAAAAGTGCTGCATTTGGAATTCACTGGAATTTGGCACCCTGTACAAGTTTGAACTGGAAATTACAGTATTTTTCCCTGCTCTCCCATAGACCTTTTTTTCTCTATGCATGATAATTTGAATAGTTCTAAGAAATCATGCTTAACTAAATGTAGTTAACACTGTATTTCTTGACCTATGCCTCTTTAAATGTGCAGCCCACCCCTACTCTACAGTAGGACAAATTGTGTGGTTGTTATGAGTCAGCACACTTCTCCAAGATTTGCAGTGATACATTTGACTCCTGCTCTCTGACTCATATCTGCCTTTCCTTTAGAACTGAGTACAAATAAACGACCAATGAGTACAGTGCAGGGAAATTTAATAAAACCAAAAGTATTAATTTCATGCTAAGAACTGTATTCCATAAAGCACAAAATGGCCTCAAAGCAACTTTTACATTGTGATATAGCAAGCACAAATTTGGTCCATTGCTCATGAAAAACTAATGACTCGTCAAATAATCAGTACAGTTCTGCTTCCACAAGGTTAATCTAAGAGTCAACGAAATATGCTTTAATTCTGTAGAAAATACCAATAAGTGAGGAAGTATTCCACAAGTCTCAGGAGATAACATCTAAAAGGGTCTACGAGAGAGAACAAAGACATAAAGAACCAGATCTGAGATTCTCATAGCCTGCTTCGAAAAATTGAATTAATTTCCAACATACTTTGACCCAAACCTTTTTCTGAGCAACATTGTCACTCCTTATATTCATGGTTATTTAAAAATAAAACTCCATCTTGCTGACGGTAAAAAAACATATTAAAAAAAAAAAGCAGTCATATTTCACTAAGATAACACACACCTCCCGTTGCCTTCCAAAGCTGTATGGAAATAAGCAAAGATCATATCCCTCCTAAAATATGACTTTCCACCACAATCTATTCACGCACCTCAGAAAAAGCCTTCTGCAGAGAATAACTTTGTCACCAGCATACAGTTCTCAACTAGGATCAAATGATATTTATTAGTAAATCTACCTTAGATCCTTGAAATCTAAGTCATTCAGATAAACTGTTCCTAAACATCTTGTCTTTTCCTATGATTCTGGGCATCAGTATGTAAGTAATATCGCTGGATACCTGACTGATCAAAAAAGATTAATCTAATCAGATGCTAGTGTCATTTAGTTTCCAGTAACCCTGTATTTCCAGTTCTGCGTAAGCCAAAATTTCTCCACATAATGCATAAGCAGAATTGCATATTTTGCATTCATTCATAATCCTGATCAAAATTCATAATTGTGATTGAAATCCAAAATAAAATGCATGCACATACGCACATGTGTGTTCACAGCCAAGTTACGCAAACCTGCTATTAAGCATTAATGCAACATCAGCTGGATTGATTTGCTTCTTTCTGGAGTGGGAAGCTCTGAATCCATTTTCTTCTTTCTTGAATGCAGTTTTGATTTTACAGACCTAATTCTTGATCTAATATTTGATCTAATTTTCAGCTATGCCTAAATGACCCAGTAGCTGTAATCCTGTTTTTAAAACTGACTTAGCTTGCCAAATAGCTAAATAACATTAGTTTCATTCACTAGCTGCCAGGTTCTTCAAGATGATGAGGAACTTCCAGTGATCCAGAAAGAAAACTTGGGGTTTAATTTCAAGCTTATTTAAAGCTATAATAAGCATTGTTTTATCTTACTCGTATTAAAGCCAATAAATGATTCATAATCTCTAAATTGCCCGTGACTGGTAAATTCTGAGATATGGCTGGTGATACTTGATTATTCAAGGTGTAAGTCATGTCACACCTCTTTAACTAGGGCTAGCACATACTGTGAAACAGTTGAAAGATCTCCTTGAAAGATACTGGGGTTGCATCAACTTCAGAGTCAAAGGTATTTCATGGTTTTGCAATAATAACTCACAACTGAAGATCTCATTAGACTGCCAACCATTTCTGCTGTAGGAGATACTGTTACTACTATAAGACTAATTTGTACCCTTCATTTTAATCAGTGATGTAAAACCTATGGCTGGGACTACACAATGTTTTGTCTGTGAGGAACTCAAAAGACACCCAAACACACTTTATTACTTACAAAGTGTATCTTTCACTCATGTGTGTTGAAGCACTCATTTTGACCATATCTCTCTGTAGATTAATGGCAGTACACATTTTTACGGCTATTTTACATGACTGCTTGAGGAAAAACAGCACTAGAATATTTTTGTTGCCTACCTTCATGGTAACTTTGTCTTTCATCCTAATTAGAAGAAAGTAAGGAAGCTTAGATTTCCAAAGACACCTACTAGAAGGTAGGTGTTCAAATATCATTGATTTCCATGGAATTTATATATGCAACTCCCCTAAGACTTTACCTTGACTCCCAGTCTGAAGTTTGATCAGGAAAAGAAGTGGGAATGACATTAATGTGTAAACTAACCAGAGAGGAAGGGCTGAAAATTTGAGATTCTTGTTTCCTTCTGTGTAAGCATAGATTAAAGATTGTTGTTGGAAGGGGGAGGGAAAAAAATATTGCACACTCTTTTCTTGTCATACATGACTGAGCTCATACAAAGAAGAACATTAGCAGTGGAAAGCAAAACCAACGTATTAAGTGAGTGGGCACAATAAGTTTTTATGACAAAAGGGCTGTGCTACTTCCTAAACACAGCAGCCAAAATAGTGGTTTATGAGCAGCTACTACAAACCCTCACTTTTCTTCTGATGACTAAATAACAAAGCCAGTGGAGAATAAAAACATACTGGAATGACTACTGAGACAAAATGAATAGAAATATTTGACTGCCTCTCTTCTTCTTCCTTCCATGTTACAGATAAACAGTCAAATAATTGGGTAAGTATTGGGACTGAACAGTAGGAGCTTTTGGCTTTAAAAGGCCCTCGTTATTTGCCAGATTTAGGAATAATATGCGAGTAAAAGTTTGTAGCTCCCCTTTATCATGTAGTCAGGCATTTTATTTTATTTTAAACTGTCTGTTTCATGTATACTTATATTCCAAATTAGTAGTTTGATGTCACTAATTGCATTAACTTACCCAGCAGTACAATGCTGAGGTATCAATTAGAATACATTAGGAAATAAGAAATATGTCTAAGTTTGCTCTCCTGCTAGAACCAAATAAAAATGTCAAAGTACTGCAATCAGACAGTTCAGATATGAATATTCATTGGCAACTGTTCGTGACAGATTTATGAATGCTTTCACCTGCTGGTGGAAAAACATTAAGTTGCAAAATAAAGCTATTAAAGTAAGCGAAAAGAAAAAAAAGTATGTACACAGATGGATGATGATCTTGGATTATGCAATCTTGCGAGAAAAGAATGGTTTTATTTTTCATATTATGAAAACATTTGTTTTATACATGCAGATTGTTAAGGTCCTAGCATTTAACTATCATCACACAACGTTCTCCAAACAGTATTCCCAGTTTATGCAAAATGATGCGTGCAGCTATCTAATCACCACCTTGTGGCAGAAACACATGCAAGGGTAATTCTTTGAGGATTTTGACTGCTATGCTGACTGCTATTTTCCTAAACTGTTTTAACAAAAGAGGAAATCTCCATGAAGACAAGAGCATTTTGTCGCCCAGAATAAAAGGTCTGATTGTAAATATGCTAATAATAAAAATGCATAGCACTGCTAGAGTGCTTTCAGCCTGAGGATCTGAAATTGCTTTTAATATATTAAGCCTCAGGATTTTTAAGAGGAAAGCATTAGCCCCACTCTGTAGATGGGGAAACTGATGAATGTAGAAGATAACTGATTAGTTCAATTTGAAACCAAAACAAACCACACAGGTTAGAGGCAAATAAACTAATTCAGTATTTTATTGATGGATTAAACAATTTATGTGAGTTAAAGCACTACTTTAATGATTGATGCTGGAGAAGCGTCATGATTTGAAGCTTGTTAAAAGGTATGTAAAAGAAGTATGTGCTTGCTTTGCCATTTGCATCATAGGAGACTTTGTTGCACGTTCTTTGCATTGCT